>Ga0105239_10002996_pt1 | contig 21055 bp, 16 predicted proteins | sample KBSC44metaG_FD_92761 | JGI IMG/M metagenome (GOLD analysis project Ga0105239, IMG submission 92761) | Corn rhizosphere microbial communities from Kellogg Biological Station, Michigan, USA - KBS C4-4 metaG | ecosystem: Host-associated > Plants > Roots > Rhizosphere > Soil | place: Michigan, USA... | reverse complement strand
GGCATTCCGGCGATAGGGTGGGCCCGCCGCGCCTTGGAGGCAGCCGGTTGGCACGCGACCATCGCCGGGAATCGGATAACGGTCAACTACGAGGTGTACGCCCACTTCATCGCCGCGTCGGTGAACCAGTTTGGTCACGTCGACGCGAGTTGGGTGGTGTACACGGTGGCCGGGACGCCACCTGTGTGGATCGTCGGAGCGGAGCGGGTCGACGACACCGTCGGCTAGGAGTCTTTCGACCAAAGCAGTCGCGTAGTCCCCCACGTTCCGTGGGGGACTACTGCGTGATCCCCCGATTCATCGGGTGCCGACTGGTGCCGAACATTCGATCATAGCGAAGCTTGAATCAGTTGCTAGCGGGCGAAGAAACGCTGGGGAATGCCCGCCGGTCGGCGGCGCGACCGGCCACTGGTGGGTAAGCGACACGCCCCAGCTTGGGCTGGCTGTTCATCGGCCAGGTGCGACTACTCCCCGGGTCGAGTGTCTGACGGTGAGGTGCGGCCATCTGCGTCAACCGGCGGCGATTCGTGTGACACGAGGTGCGTTGAGTGCGCAAGCCCACCCACTCATAGCTACCGGCCCATGCGCGCCCTATGCGCCGGATTCGTGGCCATCGCCCGGCATGGATCTCGAGCGCTGCCGCGATATAGATTCTATCGCCTGCGTCAATTATAGCAAAGTTTTGACAGCCGCAGACGGGTCGTCGCGGCCCGAGGTAAATATGGCATGGACCTGCTGATAGACGTCATAAATTAACGCGATCATCGGAGAAAGTGCCAACCCTTGGATAAAGCTGGCAAATAAGTTATGGTTTGCTTGAGGGTGAGGGAAGTCACGCTATCGGAACCGTGAGGTGTCGCGGGCGCAAGTGGCGCAGAAGCTAGCGAAGGGTTCCCTAAGCCTCAACGGCAAAGTCGTCTGACGACAACCCGGGGGGGTGTGGACGATGCGAACATTGAACTTCGCGCAGACGCGTAGGGCCGACACTCGTCGGTCAGTGGAACCGGGCGGTGGGGTTCTCGTGGACGGCCCATTTGGTCACATATCTGCGAATGGCCTCCACCGGCTGTCGCCGCTTGGCCTTGGTCCGGCTCGACGGCCCGTTTCAGCTGTAACGGAGGCGAGGGGGACTAGCCTCAGAAATTTGCTAAATAACGCCGTCGCTAATTCTGGCAACGCCACGACGGGTGGTCGATCATGACGTTGGCGGCCGATGTCGGCAGCGGCGTCCTCGGAAACGTTCGCGGCTTGAATCGCCGTCGAGATGACGCTGTGCGGGCAGCGAACAACGACCCTGTGCTGCCAGAGATTCTTGAAGTCAAACTGGACACCTTGTGCACGACCGCGGTGCACGAGCGAGTCGGCGCGCGGCCCGTCAACCGTATCCGCGCATGGATGGTCGTGCCGCCGGTGGACATCATCCTGATGCTGACCCCATTGGCGTGGCGACCACACCAGATCCACGCAGTCGTCACGATGGCAGTTCTTGCGACAATTCTCTTGACCGGAGGCGTCCGGTACCGCGCACCTCTGCACCTCAGCGTCTTGGATGAGATGCCGGCAATCCTTACCCGTCTGATGACGGCGGCGGCGGCGGTTGCTTCGGTAATCGTCTATCTACACCAAAGGGAAGCGGTTATCACCTTCCTCGAGACCGCTTGCCAGGCTACGGCGCTTGTTCTCGTTGGCCGCGTCATCACCACACGTCTCATTGCCATCGCGCGTCGAAGGGGGATTGCGACGAATCGCACCGTCCTCATTGGGGGCGGCCCGCTGGCAGCTGAGTTGGCGAAGATCCTTGACGAGCATCCGGCATATGGCCTCAAGGTGGACGGGTTCGTCGATGATGGCGACGTCTTCCCGGCGGAGGACCAGGTGCCGCGTTTGGGGCGTCTCGCTGATCTAGACATCGCGGTCGCGGCAACAGGTGCGACTACTCTTCTGGTCGCCGATGGCAACATCGAGGAACGCGCGTTGATCGATGCCGTGCGTACCGAGCGATGCCAGAAGGCAGACCTGCTCGTCGTTCCTCGGATGCATTACTTCCACACCCACACCGAGCAGGCTGACCACATCGGATCCATTCCGATCATGCGAATCCGCAATCCCAACCTGCGCGGGCCGGCGCGGCTGACCAAGCGTGTGTTCGACATCGCGGTTGCGGCAACGGCTTTGATCATGTTGCTGCCGATATTGGTTCTCGTTGCGTTTGCGGTCCGGATCGACGGCGGGCCCGGTGTCATCTTCCGGCAGGTCAGGGTGGGGCGCGACGGCGAGCACTTTCAACTATTGAAGTTCCGCACGATGCGGCCTGCCGATGAGTTCGAGTCGCAGACGATGTGGTGTGTGGCGGCAGACGCTCGCATCGGTCCGATCGGACGGTTCCTGCGTTGCACCTCGATCGACGAGCTACCCCAGTTGTGGAACATACTTCGGGGTGACATGACTCTGGTGGGCCCGAGACCAGAACGGCCGCACTTCGTCGAGCAGTTCTCCATGCAGTTCGACCGATATTCCTACCGTCACCGCGTGCAGGCTGGACTAACCGGATTCGCCCAGGTCAGTGGTCTGAGGGGGGATACTTCGATCGCCGACCGTGCTCGATACGACAACTTCTACATCGAGAACTGGTCGCTATGGCTGGATATCAAGATTGTCCTCAGGACATTTCGAGAGGTCCTGTTCCGCCACGGATCCTGAGCGCAATTCCGACCACCAACTCTGCGGTTCGACCAAACGCGGATCACGAATAGGTTTGGTTCCCAGTCGATTGCGAGTTCGCCTCGAGAGTTTGCTGTTTCATGGGCTTCGTCCTGGTAGCGTTTATTTCGGCATGTTGCTCTCCTTAAGTCCGGTTCCGAAACATTCAGCCTTCGCATGGGAGTTGCCGTGGTGACCAAGCTGCTGACTCCGCTATGTGCGGGATAGCTGGTATCCGTCGGCTCGACGGCGAGCCCGTGAGCCGCGAAGCGTTGGCCCAGCTGGCCGGGCAGTTGGCCCACCGGGGGCCAGATGAGACCGGAGTTTGGGCAGAAGGTGGTGTCGGACTCGCTCATACCCGGCTGTCGATCATCGATGTCGAAGGGTCGCACCAGCCGATGAGAGGTGCCGGCGGCCAAACACATCTCGTCTTCAACGGTGAGATTCTGAACTTCCGTGAATTGCGCTCCGCGCTGTCGTATCCATTCCGTACGCAGGGTGACACTGAGGTACTTCTAGCCCTCTACGAGAAACACGGACCGGCCGGGGTCGAGCAGTTGCGCGGGCAATTCGCTTACGCCATACATGATTTCGCCACCGGGGACACCCACCTGTTCCGCGACCGGCTCGGGATTCTGCCGCTCTACTACTTTGTCGACGGCAGGATGTTCGCATTCGCCTCGGAAATCAAAGCGCTGCTCCCGCTAATCGGCACGCCATCCGTCGACGAGGAGAGTCTTCATGACTATCTGGCGCACCGTGCCGTGCCTGCTCCGTACACCTTCATCAAGGGTGTTCGCAAGGTAGAGCAGGGACATCACCTGGTGATCAAGTCCGACGGAAGCGTGCGCTCGACCGCCTATTGGGAACTGCCCACGAAGCCGGACTGTCGTCGTGTGGACCCCCAGGAAGCTGTCCAGCTCGTCGAAGAATCACTCACCGCTTCGGTGCGCGAAGCTTTGATCGCCGACGTGCCGGTGGGCGCCTATCTCTCGGGAGGCGTCGACAGCAGTTTGATAACCGCGCTCGCCGCCCAGGAGCGACAGGGTGGGAGTCTGCACACCTTTTCTGCCGGCTTCGGTGACGACCGGCTCGACGAAACCTCATGGGCACGCACCGTTGCAGACGTTGTGGGCAGTATCCACCACGAAGTGATCGTCACTGCCGACGACTTTCAGCAGAACTGGTCCCGGTTGAGCTGGCATAGAGATGCGCCGCTGTCCGAGCCCGCCGACATCGCGGTGTTCCGCCTCGCCGAAACAGCCCGCCAGGAAGTAAAGGTCGTACTGTCCGGCGAAGGCAGCGACGAATTGTTCGGCGGCTACCGGAAATACCTCTTCGCCAACGTGAATCGGTGGGCAGGTCCGATACCTGGAAGCGCAATGCGGATGCTGGAAAGGTCGATGCCCGTTGGTAAGTCGCGTGTCGGCGTTGCCATGCGCGCCATTTCGGAACCGAGCCAGCCTGAGCGGATGCGCGGCTGGTTTGCGCCGTTCACAGTGGAGGAACGCGCGCGTCTGATTGGGCATGCGGCCACACGCAGCGTCCTTGACCCGTACATTCGCGGGGGCGGTGACGCCCTACACCGGATGCTCTACGCGGACGCGCACACATGGCTAGCCGACAACCTGCTCGAACGTGGCGACCGGATGTCAATGGCCGCGTCGTTGGAACTTCGCCCGCCCTTCCTAGATCATCGCCTCGTTGAGCTCGCGTTCACACTGCCAAGCAACGTGAAGGTGCGCAGGTGGACATCGAAATGGGTAGTCAAGGAGATTGCTCGTAAACACCTGCCCGATGCTGTCGTCGATCGCCCGAAGGTGGGTTTCAAGGTTCCCCTCGATGAGTGGTTCCGGGGCGGTCTGCGCGACATGGCGTTCGACCTGTTGACCGGCCCGTCTTCATTCGTGGCAACCACCTTTGACGCGCAGGCGGTGCAGAAACTCCTCGACGATCATTTCGCCGCAGACCGCGACGAGCAAATTCGGATCTGGACGTTGCTGTCGCTTGAGGTGTGGCACCGCGAGCTGGTGAACCGGTTGGGCCAGCCGAGACCACTAAGGGCGGCGGGGCAGTAACCAAAGGACGTAAACCGCTGAACGATTCATCGCACGCCGCCAGTGGTCACGGTGGCCCGCTCGAACGCGCGGCGGGGCAACAGACCGGCAACGCCGATGATGACTGGGCCGATGGAAGGTAGATGTTTGGCGCTGCTCAGGGCGGCGAAAACCGCTCGGATACCTGTCCACGAGCGAGCCGCCAACGCATAGCGCAGCGGCTGTGCCGCAACGAAGTCGGCGTACACGGCCGGATCATTGCGAAGTGCCCGATTTGCCCAGTCCAGCGAGCTGTGCCAATCGGCGCTCGCAGAGATCGAACTCGCTGAGCCGAGGTGTATCCGCGCCACGGGCTCGGGTGCTTGGACGAAGCTAGTGCCAGGCATGCGTCCCAATCGAACTAGCCAATCCCAATCTTGGTGTCGGGCAAGCGAGTCATCCCATGGTGTCGCCGCCGCCAGCTCACGCGCGCAGAGCAATGTGGAGGAGGCGGACAGGTACGGCCGTCCGCCGCTCGGGGGACGGCGTCGGAATAGATAGTGCTCGACGGATTCGCCTTTGCCGATCAGCCTGTTCGGGCCCGGCCGGGACACAGCGCCAGTGCGAGAGTCGACGTACAACTGCCGGCCCGCGACCACGGTACGTGCCGGGTCAGACGCATCCCGCATCAGCGCGAGCTGTGCCTCGAGCTTGTTGGGAAACCATTCGTCATCGTCATCGAGGAGCGCTACCAGATCGCCAGTCGCCGCCGTGATACCCAGGTTTCGCGCACGGGAGCCGCCAACGCCACCCGAGGTGCGGAGGACGTGATCCGCCAAACCGGCTACCTCGGTGGGCAGTTCGGTGCCGGGTTTGCCGTCATGGACAACGATCAGTTCAATGCGCGCACCACAGCGCTGCGCGCGGACACTGCGCAATGCTCTAAGGAGCTCCGGTCGACCGATCGTGGGCACGACGACGCTAACCGAGGGTGTTGGCCCGCGGCCGAGGCCCGGCTTCGCATCGCTCAAATCACGTTCTCCAGGTTTGCCGTATGAAGTGAGCCTAGCCCTCGCAGTGACAGGCGACTATGGTTCAGGACAGATTCGCGGGCGTTTACGCGTCGCGCCGGCAGCAAACGTATGGGGTGACCATTGATAGCGGACAAGCCGGATGCAAATAACATGTCACAGACCGGTCGTAAGCCTCTACGCGTGCTGATGGTTACGTCTATGTACCCGTCGGAACATCGACCGCATTATGGAACATTCATCAAGAGTCAAGTCGATTCACTAGAAGCAGCGGGAGTGGAAGTCGAGATTATTCATCCAGAACCAGGACCTCGGCTACTGCGCTATCTCTGGACAATTGCACATGTATGGAAGAAGGCCAGAAAGAAGCGGTTTGACCTCATTCATGGTCATTACGGTCAATGGTGCCTATTCGCGCGGCTGCAATGGGCAATCCCAGTTGTGGCATCCTTCCTTGGCAACGACTTACTCGGGAAACCACTTGGCAATGGCAGATACAGCAAGTATGTCGCTCTGAACGTGCGTATGAGTCATTGGCTCTGCAAGCATGTGGACGCTGTGATCGTGAAATCCGCGCAGATGAAAGATGAAACTGGCATCGGGGACGCCTTCGTGATCCCCAACGGCGTCGATTTCGAGTTGTTCCATCCATTGCCGCGGGCGGACACTCGTGCCGAACTGGGATGGGATCAAGATCGCTACTACGTCCTCTTTGGCAACAACCCAGACTTACCGGTCAAAGGATTTCAGCGAGCACGAGCAGCGGTTGAGCACTTGCGCACAATGGGAGTATCGGTTGAGTTGATCGTCGCCAACGGTTTACCTCAGACAAAGCTAGTGCAGTATATCAATGCGAGCAACGCGCTCATTCTTCCCTCTCTTTCCGAGGGATCTCCCAACATCGTGAAAGAATCCATGGCATGCAATGTGCCGGTTGTTGCGACCGACGTTGGCGATGTCGTCCAGGTGATAGGTCGAACTCAAGGATGCAGTGTGTGCTCGCCTGATCCTGAGGATCTGGCAGCCGGCATTGAAAAAGCACTTCAACACACTGGTCCGACAACTGGTCGTACGGATATCTCGCACTTAGAGTCATCTGTCGTCGCAAAACAGGTCATTGCAGTGTATGAGTCCGTACTTAGGAAGCGCCGACGAATTTCGTAGTCAACGCTACTCGTCGTCCCTCGAGTATCGAGTCGCAGTGGCTACGGAATCTCCACGGTCTTCAAAGGCCCATTCGACCGAATGTATCCCATCCCGGTGGGGCGGCAGGGACTCGCATTTCAGCAGGTCAGCGGTAGTTTGATGGGCGGTGAAGGTCTCGCGCGTCGCGGCGCATGGCTTTGCCGATGATCTCGAATCGAGACGTCGCATTGGCAATCCGGGTGGCATGGACATCGTCGTGCCGGCCAGGCTGGCGCCATCAGGGCGACACGGTTCGCGGCAAATCAGAACTGCAAAGACGAGGCCCACAACTGGAAAGAGCGGCAAGGTCGGAATAAGCGTCCAGTTGACCTCGGTACATGATGCAACAAGGAAGGTGATGAGATACCCAAAGAACGCGACCTGGTGGCTTGGAACGTCAAGCGCACGAGTTGAGCGTATCGCGGCAAGCAGAGCTAGCGCTAGAACGCAGATGCCTACCAGGCCGGATCGTACGAGCGTATCGACGGCGAGGTTATGGCCGTGATGAAACCATGTCCGCAATACCGTTGTGAAGTTGATGCCCATGCCAACCCATGGCGATTCCTGCCATAAGCTGAGACTGGCCGCCCAGGCACTGCCGCGCAGAACGAAGGCGTCTGGGTTCGAATTCAGAATCGGTAGCATCAGCACGGCAGCCGCACACCACCCGATCAACGCTGTTCCCGCGAGGCGAATAGAGGCCATTGATCGCAAGCGACAAATCATCCACCATAATGCCAGGACTCCGGCCGCAACCAGAGCAGTTCGCTGCGCAGTCGCCACAATAGTCATGCATAGTATCGCGCCGTGAAAGATTCTCCATCGAACGCTGGCGATGAGCGGGGTCAACGCCAATGCAAATACAGAGAAAAGACCTAGCACATTGGCATGCCAGAATGGGCCGGCAAGCTGCCAATTTGCGATGAGCAGCTTTTCGGAATCCGTGACCGAATTCATGTATTCAGGAATGATTATCCCACCAATAATGGAATAGATCCCAATCATGGACCCGGCTATCGGCAGCCATTTCAAACCATCGACAGGTGCCCCGATACTCCAAACTGCAGCGATCACCGCTGCGGCCAAGGCGACCTTGACGATATCTTCTGTTTCGAGCGAGGTGCGGCTGATGATGTATGGGACAAGCAGGGCAATCAAAAGGATGGACGCTCCAGAGATATTCCTCTCTAGCGCGGCGCGCCCGCCGCGCACCAGGACAACAACCGAACACACCAGAAAAAGCGCAACCGCAGCTGCCAAGCTAATGTCTTTCGCAAGTGGAAATGGCGGTGGCGGCGGATAATCTGAAAGTTCATGCTTGACATAGAGATATCTCACCAGAGTAGGAAGTACCGCCAACGCAACGGCTGCCACGATCAAGACAATGAGCAGCCTGCTCTGTTGGCCGCCGGCTATTGTCGGCTGCATATTGCGAGCAGGCGACGCCCGATGCATTCGGGTGGCAACCGGGCGGTCAGTCGAAGTAGACATTGCGTCGATCGTATTCCGTTCCCGCGCGTGTGACTCTGGAATTGCTTCACGAGCGTTGCTGAAGCGGGGGGCGGCCGACGGGCCCGGCGCGGGTGGACTAGCGGTGCAGGAGGTTGGGTGACGTGGTCGCCTGGGTGGCGGTCGGCTGCAGCTCATGACCTCGATTCACCGATGCGGTCGTCGGGAACGTTGAAGATGTCGAACTTTCACATATCTGAGAGGTGTTGCGGGACAGGGACTTCGACCCAGATGCGCACGTACGCGTTCATCTTGCGCTCCTTGGGTCTTACGGTCTCTGCCTGATACTGGCGAATCAGGCACACGATCGGCAGACGCTCGGTCTTCGTCTCCATGGCGAACATCGGCTGGAACTCCAATCACGCATTGGGGCGTCGACTCTCCCGTAGACTCATTTTGCCGGACCGGGACTGCTCTAACGAGGAGTGTGCCCTGCACGTACTGTTCGTTTGCACAGGAAATATCTGTCGGTCACCGATCGCGGAGCGACTTGCCGCGGCGTACGCCGCTCGGTTTGAGATTCCGGGCCTGACATCAACTAGCGCTGGAACGCGCGCGGTGGTCGCGCAGCCGATTCATCGCGACGCGGTGCTGGTCCTCGAACAGCTGGGTGGCGACATAGCAGGCTTTGCCGCGCGACAACTGACTTCGAGAATCGCGTCGGATGCGGATCTTGTTCTCACCATGACGAGGGCGCATCGCGACACCGTTCTCGAACTCGCCCCTCGCCAACTCCACAGAACCTTCACACTGAGCGAAGCCGCCCGACTTGCAACCGAGTTCAGCGCGAGAAGCGTCGCCGACCTCGCAGCGCTCCGTCCGCAGCTGGCAGGGCACGAGCTGGCGGATATCCCCGACCCGATCGGTCAAAGCCCGGAGTTCTTTGCAATGGTTGGTACGCAGATCGCCGATCTTCTGGTGCCGATACTCGAGCTTTATCGGCGCGATTGATCTCGCTCAAATGTCTTGTCGTCGTGCAGTTTCGGAGGCGCGGTCCGACACGCTCTTCCCTCGGCGGGACGGCTGACAGAGGTCCTGCCGCTCCAGTTACGGCGTCGGGCGTGCCCACTCGACGGTCTGGCGTAAGCCCTCGTCGAACGAGACGTGAGGGCGGTAGCCGAGCAGGCGTTCCGCCTTGGTGATGTCCGCCTGGGAATCGCGCACATCTCCCGCCCGAGGTGGCCCATAAGTCGGAGCTGGCAACGGCCCCAAGATTTGCCCAAGCGTGGCCCAGGCCTCATTGAGCGAGACGCGGCCACCGCAGGCGACGTTGATCACTTCACCCACCGCGTCTGGGGCGTCAATCGCCTTCAGAACGCCGTCCACGACGTTGTCGATGAACGTGAAGTCCCGGGTCTGTTCCCCGTCGCCGTAGATGGTCGGTGCTGCGCCCGCCAGAGCAGCCTTGATGAACAGGGACAGCACGCCAGAGTAGGGCGACGAAGGGAGCTGGCGGGGGCCGAAGACGTTGAAATACCGGATCGAGACCGTCTCCAATCCGTACATCGTCGTGAACAGTTGGCAGTAGGTTTCGCCAACGTGCTTTTGCAGCGCGTAGGGGGAGCGGGGGTTGGCCGGCACGTCCTCAATCTTCGGGAGGACCAGGGTGTCACCGTAGGCCGACGACGATGCTGCGTAAACGACGCGCCGCACGCCGGCGTCCCGCGCGGCCAGCAGAACGTTGAACGTCGCATCGATGTTGGCTTCGTGTGAGGGCCGCGGATCGGAGATCGACCGAGGTACAGAGGGAATCGCCGCTTGGTGAAGCACGACATCGCAACCGCGTACGGCCGCGGCAGCCGTCGTGGGATCGCATAGGTCTCCCTCGACGAACTCGGACCCCACGGGCACGTTCTCGATGAGGCCGGTGATCAGGCTGTCCAGCACACGAACCGTATGGCCACGGGCGACTAACTCTGCCGCCAGGTGAGAGCCAATGAACCCTGCTCCGCCAGTAACCAAGAAGTTTGCCACGTCATTGACTCCGGTTTGCTACGATAGCACTCCGCGACACGATTCCATCGTGCGGGGCAGCTCTATCATCGACGTCGGCGACCAGATGTGCGATCGCCGCGTACCTGGGGGATGTATGACGCACACGCCTGCCTTTCTGAGCCCGCACGCTGATGCTCTGTTCCAGAGACTAACCACTCGCACAGCTCGTACCGGTGTTGTCGGTATGGGGTATGTCGGTTTGCCGTTGGCAGTTGAGTTTGGCCGCGCAGGTTTTAGCGTTGTCGGCATCGATGTCGACAAGCGAAAGTGCGACGCGATAAACGGTGGAGAGTCTTACATCCCGGACGTGCCTACATCGGATGTGGCTGCGCTAGTCGAGGCTGGCACGTTCCGTGCGGTACAGGACCTGGGGGCCGCCGATCGCCTTGACACGATCAACATCTGCGTGCCGACACCGCTACGCAAGACGAGGGACCCGGACATGTCGTACGTGGTGTCCGCCGCGCAGTTGGTCAAGGCCCATCTCCACACGGGCATGCTCGTAATTCTCGAGTCGACGACCTATCCGGGCACGACCGAAGAAATCGTGCGAAGCATTCTGGAGGAAACCGGCCTGAAAGCAGGGACCGATTTCTTCCTCGCGTTCTCCCCGGAGCGTGTCGATCCGGGCAATACGAAGTGGAACACGAAGAACGTGCCGAAGGTCGTGGGCGGCTTCACGCCCGACTGCTCGGCGCTGGCTGCCGTGCTCTACGGCGCGTCCATCGACCGAGTGGTGCGGGTCAGTTCGCTTCGCGCGGCCGAGATGGTCAAGCTGCTGGAGAACACATTTCGCGCCATCAACATTGGACTCGCCAACGAAATGGCGCTGATGTGCGATCGCATCGGCATCGACGTATGGGAGGTCATCGACGCTGCGGCGACGAAGCCGTTCGGGTTCATGCCGTTCTATCCGGGACCGGGCCTCGGCGGGCACTGTATTCCAGTCGACCCGTTCTATCTGTCGTGGAAGGTCAAGGAAGTGGGTTTCGAAGCCCGCTTCATCGAGTTGGCCGGCGAGGTCAATTCAGCCATGCCGGGTCACGTCGTGGACAAGGTGGCCGACGCGCTCAACGACCACGGCAAGGCGATCAAGGGCGCGAACATTCTCGTGATGGGCGTGGCTTACAAGCCCGACGTCAACGATGTCCGCGAGTCTCCTGCGTTGGACGTGATCGCACTTCTGGTGAAGAAGGGTGCACGCGTCACCTACCACGACCCCTTCGTGCCGCACATCGATGCGGAGCACTGGACGGGTAGCCAGCACCTGGATTCCGTGCCATACAGCCGCGAAGAAGTGGCTGCGGCCGACTGCGTCGTGATTGCGACTGACCACAAGGCTTTCGACTATCTCGAGCTTGTCGCGGCGGCCCGGTTGGTTGTCGACACTCGCAACGCCGTCAAGACCTCCGCCCCGAACGTCTTCAAACTCGGCGCGCCAAACCCGGGCACGTAGCGATATGGGTCGCGCATCAGAACATCCCGAGGATGTATTGGACAACTTCGAGGAGCAAGCAGCGGAATACGCTCTCTTTCAACGAACAGATTTGCTCCCACCGCGTCGGTATGGCGGGATTTTCGACATTGCGGACAAACTACGTCTACGGCAATCGTGGGGCAGCTTTGTCCGGTCGCACGCTGCCGGGCATGCGAGGACGGTCTTGCGTGACTACGGCGAGGAGATGCGTGCCGAATTCGATCGTCGAATCGCATTCATTCCGCGCAGCGCACGATCCGTTCTAGATGTCGGGTGTGGTCTCGCGGGAATTGATCTGCACATCTACGAATACTTGCGCAGCAATGACCCCCACCTCTATCTGCTGGATCGAACTCAGATCGAAGATCAGGTCTGGTATATGTTCAAGGCCAATGGCGCATTCTACAATTCGCTCGAATTGGCCGAGGCTTATCTCGTGCGGAATGGCGTTGCCGAGGACCGCATCCACTGTTTGGAGGCTCCGAACGATGGGAAACTCGACGGCGTCATCCGTTCCGTCGATCTCGTAGTTTCCACCATCTCGTGGGGGTTCCACTATCCGATCAGTGTCTACCTGGAGAGCGTTGCGCGGATCATGTCCGACGGCGGAGTACTGCTGGTGGACATTCGAAAGGGAACCGGTGGGTTGGCGGAGTTGGAGTGCCAGTTTCCTCGATTGACGGAGGTCGTGGACGAAGGGGAGAGGCATCTGGTTGTGAGGTGTGTAAAGCAGTGACGCGCTAGGCACATCCAGATCGCTGGCGAGGTATGCCGATGCCCCGATCGGCAATGGGGGAGGATCTGTGATCTTGTTAGCTGACTTACACGTCTGTGGGCGTGCGCATGCCGCTCCATCAGCGAAATTAAGAAGATCTGAACCGCTCACAATGGTTGCCCTAGTGCGTTAGGCTATCTGGGTGCTCACGCTTGAACGTCTGACCGACGAAGATCTGTTCATTTGCCCGCGTTGCGCGGGTTCCGTTCGTCCGCAGCGGGATTCCTGGCACTGTTCCAACACCAGCTGCCATTACGCGACGGAGTCGTTCCCGGTTGTCTCCGGGCTGCCGGCGCTTGTTGATTTCGAGAATAGCGTCCTTGACGTTGGTCGACTCCGCGCAACCGAGGGTGCTTCCGTGTTGCCGCGCAGCAGGAGGCTTCCCCGCCCGTTGCGTCGTCTGATACACGGACGAAACCACGCCGCACCGATCGCCGTGGCGCGAATGCTTGAGTTACTCCGCGCTGACCCCGCGGCGGCCGACCGGCCCCTTCGGATTCTTGTCATAGGCGGCGGCACTCTCGGTTCAGGCCTTGAATCGCTCTATAACGACGCTGCCGTTGATCTCATTGCATTTGACATCTACGCGAGTCCTGCCGTCCAATTCATCGGCGACGGACACGCGATTCCCCTGGCCGACGCTTCGGTCGATGGTGTCGTAGTGGAAGCGGTTCTGAGTTGTGTGCTAGAGCCGTGGGTAGTCGCACGGGAGATATATCGAGTGCTCCGCGAAGACGGGATCGTATTCGCGGATTCGCCTTTCCTGCAGCAGGTTGTCGAGGGGCCTTGCGATTTTACTCGCTTCACCGATAGCGGCCTGCGGTATCTGTTCCGCGGATTCGAACGGATCGACTCCGGAGCGGTTGCGGGCGCAGGAACGGTACTGTTGTGGTCCATAGGTTCATTCGCGAAAGCGCTCACGCGTTCAGTCGCGTTCGGAAGACTTGTCCAGCTGTGCTTCTTCTGGCTGAGAAATATGGACCCAATTCTCGACCCCGGACATTCTTTGGACGGCGCCAGCGGAGTCTTCTTCCTCGGCCGTAAGACGGTTCGTTCCATCGGGCACGGCGACATCGTAAGTTACTATCAGGGGAAATGTCCCCGATAACGGACATTGTGGTCGCATATCAGCCACCACTGAGTGCCCGTTTGATTCGTGATTTAACCGACAATGGCAAGTATCTTCTTGCAACTCTTCTAAATAGGCTCGGGGCGAAGTCATAACCGATGTAGTTCAGCGGGAAGCTGGATGACGGTCCCGATTCGACCGCTTCAGGTTGCCGGATGAGCCGATAGAACGGTTCATATTCGGGCCATTCATAATCGGCGGTCCAAGTCCAACAATCATTTTCGACGTATAGGGTCTTCAACGTATGGGCAAGCGTCGTATCCGTCTTGAGCAATATAGGGTCACCTTCGAACGCATGCAAATGTCTCGACATTAGTAGTGCGCTTCGGTTGCTGACATAGCCAGTTACAACGATTTCAAATCCAAGACGCTCTCTCAGCTTCGACAGCACTCGAAAGACTTGAACATGTTCTGCATGACCGTACTCGCCCCACGGGTTGTGCGTAATGACTAAGCTTTCGCGTTTCAATCTCGGCTCCAAGAGACGCAGAAGTTCCTCTGCATTTCGCTCATAACGCAAGCGCGTTTGGCGGCGTAGTTGCAATCCGCTGTCGGCCTCCGTTGGCCTGTTCCAGTTGGCCGCATCGAATGCATCGGATTGCCGTACCTTCAAGAACTCGACTTTGGTAAGCGGATACGTTTCCATCACAGTGGCTCGACCGCTGTCCCAACTCTGTTTTGAAGTCGCGGATGGACCGAAGCAGACCAAAACTCTTTTGCATTGGTCGAGAATCGAACTAAACCAGAGTATTTCGTCATCAGGGTGGGCGACTACCAAGATGGCGTTCTGAAATTGCATCACGAACCCCGCTCTAGTCACGCTGGATCCCCTCAGGGGGTCGTCGCATCGGATCTTCGCACACCACAGGATGCGTTGCTGCAGCTTCGAGCGAGTCTGCGATATTCGTCGACAGCACGCAAAATGTCCGTCGCCACCTGGTCGGCGCTTCGTAGCCATTACTATGGTCTGAAGCTTTGCTGGGTCTGTGGCGCGCGGACGGGAAATCCATGAGATGAGGGTATTGCTCACCATCCCCTCCGTGGCCGAGCCCGGCGGCGCAGAGTTTGTGGCCCTGCACTGGGCGCGATACCTCGCGCAGGCGGGTGACCAAGTCACGGTGTACACCACACACCCCGAGGGGGAGGAAGTAGCGCCTGACGGCGTATCGCTGGTGAAGGCCGAAAAGGGCAGCGTCGCGGCACAGGCGCGCGATCTCGCGCGATACCTCAAGAACCAGCGAGTGGACATCGTCGTTGCACTAATGCCGTACTGCAACCTCATCAGCATCGCCGCAGTTCGTAGTCTCGGCGACGAACGGCCCAAGGTCGTCATCAGCGAGCACACGCTCTCCCATGGGCCGCGCGTGGTCTTCTCGGGGTCAAGACTCGCGAGTAAGCGGTGGCTTGCGCGACGCACGTATCGATTTGCCGACCATCTCGTCGCGGTCTCACACGCGGTGGGGGCCGAGGCCATCGCTGAGTACGGACTGCCCACGGAACGGGTCACCGTCGTCCCGATCCCTGCGTTTGCCAGGCTCCAGGACCGGGCGGCCAGCCGCAATATCGGCACCGGCGACCCGGGCCGTCTGGACATTGTTGTGCCCGCCCGGCTGGTGCCGGCAAAACGTCCTCTGCTCGCGGTGGACGTAGCGGCCACCGTGTTGCCGGCCTTCTCCGGTGGTGTCACGGTGCATTTCTTCGGTGGCGGAGCGCTATCCGAGGCAATCTTTTCGCGGGCACGCGAAGCAGGGGTCGACGTGGTCATGCACGACTGGGTGCAAGATTGGTACGACGAATGCCCGGCGGGATCGATCGTGCTGCTCACATCCGTCATCGAAGGGTTTGGCATTGTCCTGGTCGAGGCCGCTGCGGTTGGGTTCAGAAGCGTCGTCTCGTCCCGCTGCATGGGTGTGGGCGATGCGGTTGTGCCCGGTATTACCGGCGAACTGACCGCCGGCGACTCGGCGGAGGACTATGCAGCCGCGGTTCTGACAGCCTCCCACGACGCCGTGCGCGACGTAGAGCCGTGGCTGCGACGCTTTTCGTTCGAAAGCAGTGGAGGAATCCTTCGCGATGCGCTCGTACGGGTGGCGAATCGCGCAGGAGGGATCGAGTCGTGACCGACAGCGTCGCTCGATCGTCTGGCACCGGTCGCACGTCGCTCTTTGCGTCAGCAGGCACGCTGGTTGCGACAGTCAGCGGTTTCGGCCGAAATCTTGCTCTGGCGGCAGCTATCGGCACCGGACTGGTGGCGGACTCGTACAACATCGCCAATCAAGTTCCGAATCAAGTGTTCTTTCTCCTTGGCGGTTCAGCGATCTTCTTTGTTTTCGTGCCACAGCTCATGAGTCATGCTCGAACATCGGCGGAACGTGGCGACGAGTACGGAAGCCTGCTACTTTTCGCGGGCGCCGCGTTCGGGGTCATCGTCACGGCACTGCTCTTCGCGGTGAGCCCACTTGCCATTCAATTGATGGGTGGCTCATCGTGGGGAGAAGCCCAGTCGGCGCTGGGCTTTCGGTTCTCCCTTTGGTGCATCCCACAGGTCTTCTTCTACGCACTGTTTGCAATCGCTTCGCAACTGATGAATGCCCGGGGCCGGTTCAATGCTGTTGCCTGGCTGCCGACGGCGAATAGTCTCGTCGTCATCCTGGCGTGCATTCCGATAACAGTTATCGGCACGGTGCAGGCGAATTCACCCGACTCGATGAGTGCGTGGGAGGTGACACTTCTCGGAGGCTCAACACTTTTCGCATCCGCTCTCCAGTCGATGCTCCTCATCGTGCTTCTCCGCCGCGCGGGCTTCCGCCTTCGCCTGCGGTTCCAAGTGCGCGGGCTGGGTCTTCGCGTCACTGCCGCCATGGGACTCCTCACCATCGCGAATGCGGCGTGCTTCCAAATCGCCAACCTCGTGACAGCGGCGCTCTCAACGCAAGCGGGAAGCACGGCAAAGACATTGGGGTACGACGGGCGCGGGTACACGGCCATCTTCTATGCGCAGACCATCGTATTCGCGGCAACCTCGGTTGCTTCCGCAAGCTTGGCGACCGTCCTTCTACAGCGATTGTCGAGACATTACGCGGGAGGAGACGGCGACGCGGCATCCAAGGAGTTGAACGAGGCCATTCTTGCCATGGGCGCGCTCCTCATTCCCGTTACCGCGATTTTCATTTGTCTGGGCCCGGTTGGTACCGAGCTCTTATTCACCCGCGGGGAAACAGACGCTGCCGCCGCCCAGTTCATCGGAGTTGTACTTGCCGTATTGGCCGTCGGACTCATCCCCTATGCGTTGCACGACCTGCTTATTCGGCCGTTCTTTGCCGTACACAATGCCAAGACGCCACTGCGAAGTGGCGTAGTAATCGGGACGGGTCGGGTTCTCGGTTCGTTTGCCGCCACTATGTTTCTCCCTCCGGAGAAGGTCCTGATTGGGATCGCGGGAGCCTTTGGCCTTTCCTACATCGTCGACTTGCCTCTGAAACTGCGTAGTCTCAATAGGCGGCTCGATTTCAAGATCTCCGCTTCCGTCATCCGCGGATACCGCACCGCACTAGGCGCTGCGGTCCTATCCGCGGCGATAATTGGCGCGAGTACGACTTACCTGGAGCGGGCCATCCCACAGCACTGGCTACCTCGGACCATGCTGTTCTTCGGCGGTATTGCGGGATTTGTGATCATTTACTACCCGCTCACCGCTCGAAGCCCCGCGTCTCTCAGGCAGCTTGTCCGCTGGCTCAGCAAATGAAACTCCCGTTTGAACTCAACAAAATGCAGAACCGTTGATCAATTCGGCCCAGAACGCCCGTCGCCGGGAGGAATCGATACCTGCGCGATGTTCGTGCTAAGGCGACAGAGGATTCAGGTGTGGTCGCCGCGGCCCGCTATCGTCGCTGTAGGCGTAGTTGTAGCGGTACGACCTACCTCCCCGCGCGGGCGTCATCGCGAGTATCGCTCCGAGCAGCGGGGCGCTGACATCTTGTAGATTTCTAACCGCATGCGCGAGTTGTTCACGTTTGGTCGCGCCGAACCGTGCCACCATGAGCACGCCGTCGGCGTCGGCCGCCAGGATCGCCGCATCCGTTACCGCGATCAGCGGGCTCGAGTCCACGACGACGTAGTCGAACCGGGAACGCAATTCGGCCAGAATTTTTTGGGCTGCCAACGACCCGAGCAACTCGCTCGGGTTCGGCGGGACGGCTCCCGAGGTGAGAACGACGAGTCTCGGACACCGAGTCTGCTGCAGCACTTCATCAAGCGATGCCCGACCGGCTAGCACCGTGCTGAACCCGACTCGTCCGACCAAGTCGAGGTACTTCCCCAGCGCGGGTCGGCGCAAATCACCATCAACCAGAACCACGTTATGGTCACCTTCGGCCAACGCCAGCGCAATGTTTATCGCGGTGGTGGATTTGCCTTCATTAGGCACCGAACTGGTAACCACGAACACGCGCGGAGGATTATCGACTGCAAGGAACTGCAAGTTGGTCCGAAGCTTGCGAAATGATTCAGCAATTGCCGAGTTATCGCCTTCGAATGATATGGCCGATTGCTTGCGGCGTTCCTTATCGAGCGGAATACTGCCGACGAGTCCGACGCCCGTGATGTCTTCTAGGGTCTTTCGGTCTTTTACGGTGTTGTCGAGCCGGTCGCGGAGGAGCGCCAAACCAATTCCCAAAAATACGCCTGCAGCAAGGCCGATGAGAAGGTTTCGAGGTTTTTTCGGAGATACCGGACGGTCGGGAATGGACGCACGTTGTTCGACGATAACTCGGGCGTCGGGCGGTGTGCCATCCGCCGGAGTCTCCAATTCACTTACCATCGCGACAAACTCGTCAGACAACGCGTCGGCAATATCCCGCGCTCGGACGGGTGACTCGTCAACTACCGCGACATCAATCAGAACTGTATCGGGTTTGGCACTTGCTTTTACGTTTTTCTGGAGTTCCTTCGGACTCATATCGAGACCGAGTTTCGTGATGGTGCGCTTAGCTAGCGTCTCACCTGTAAGTAGCTGGGCGTACGAGGCCACACGTTGCTGAGAGAAGAGATTGCCTTGATAGAGATCGGATACCGACGCGCGGGAGGCTGCGGACACGAAGAGTCTCGTCGATGCTTGGTAAAGCGGGGTCGTGAGCAACGTAACCGCGATGGCGCCGGAAACGGCGACAGCGATCGTGACGCAGATGATGACCCACCGGGTACGCAGCACGTGCACGAGGTCCTGAATCGTCAACGCCCGCCCCTCATCGCTGAAATTGCTGGCCCGTGCGCTTCGTCCGATGACGTCGCGGTGTGCCGAAGTATACCGCTCGGAATTTCGCCACAGCTACCAAATGGACAGAGCAACAGCAAATGACTCGGGATCTTCCATGCTCTATCTGTAAGCGACTTATCCCGGGCATTCAGGCACTGACACAACCGGGACGGCATTGTCCAGCAATGGTTGAATCGGCACACGTGGCGCGCCAGGAGCCGTCGGCTCAGTGAGCAGGAACCTCAATTCCATCGTTTGCCCGCGCTTTACGATGACCTGAACTTCGAAGACCGGGTGACCGCGTTCCGTCCCAGTGAAGACCGGCACCCTCCGGCCATCGGCGATCGCGCCCGTTAGTTGCGCATTCGTCGTCGCTAGAAGCAGAACCGAGGACACGCTGGCGCCGCTCGGCACGGTGTACGGAAGCTCGGCAAGTCCTGGCGAACTCGCAACGTAATCCGGCAACGGCCCGTCGGGCGCCGTATTCGTCAACCGAACAGTGACCGTCGACTTCCTCGTTTGTCCATTACAAGCATCGGCCGAGTACTCGATGGATCTCTTCAGGTAGTAATCCAGCTTGTTTCCGCCGAGGTTGTTGACGACGACCCCGGCATACGGCGCAGGATCATTTGGGACGACGTGTGCCAGCGGTGTTTCCTCGAGAAGCTGTTGTTCGGCCGGCGATGAACTCCATACTGCTATACGGCCTTCACCGACCGCCCTGCCCAGGGCGTCGAGCAACTGTCGCGGGGACTCGATATGTACTGTGATCTTCTTGACGACTTCGCTCGCGACGTCCTGAAGATACTGCTTTCGTGCTGTTTGGTCTGTGGGAAATCGGCTGTAAAGGGTCGACTCCGTCAATTCGACGACGTTGTCCTTTGTCACCGTCTCACCGTCGGGCATGGCTACCGAACCCACCGCGCCGAGGATGTAACTTAGGGCGACCGGGTCGATCGCGATCACGCCGTCTACGTTGACTCCCGATTGCTGTGCCCACAAGGACTTCCAAATTTGGGCCGTATAGGGAAAGTGCGAACTCACATTGCTATTGCGGAAGTCGGTGGTGGGATTTTGGAATCCGTATTGTGCGTTGTATTCCGGGCCAAGGTCGATTGGGGCAAACGGCTTGTCGAGTTCGGTGTTTGGCCCCAAGGTCTCAACGATTGGCTTGCCATTGTCGAAGCGGAGAATCCCGAACCCGCCGAGTAGGCCACCGGTGCCACGGGCTTCCGCGTTGGTTTGAAAGCCCATGAAGTAGGTGCGAGGGCCGTCGGCGCCCATCATCGCGGGTGCTAGATGCGCGGCCAAGGCTGCATCCTTGAGGAGGCCTGTGATGTCAGAAGTCTGGGCCTGAAGTTCCGTACGGGCGTCGCGGATCGCAGAAACGAACTTGGGGTCTGGGATTGCACTGGCGTCAGCATCGAGTCGTGTCGCTGCCGCTGATATCTCGTCCAGCTTGGGGGCGGAGTTGCGCAGCACTTGCACGTCTACGCGATCGCCTTTGAGTAGTCGGTCCGGTGAGATCGCGGCGGCCACCTGGGCCGAGGGTTGCAATACATCGGTTGTCAGGCCTAGCACGACATCGGATAACTGTTGGCCGCTGTTGAGCGGCCCTCCCAGCCACGGCACGACCGACGCGACCTGCCACGGCAACGAGTGGGTAGAGTCTCTTGCCGTCTGGGCGTGGGTTCGCGCTTCGTTCGACCATCGGGCAGCGTCCTCGGAGTTTCCCTTCAGGAGTGCTTCCTTCGCCTGCTGGGCGCTGGTGCGTGCTTCCTCGAGGCTCGACTTCGCGTGAATGGCTTCGTACCCGAGCCAGCATCCAAACCCGATGACTAGCAATAGGATTAGACCCGCGGTTAGAGCGATACGCCGTAACCGACGTTGCGATGACCCGTCACCATCATCGCCGTCCGGATCACGGGGAAACGGATTTCGCGAGAAGATGCGCACTCAGAACG
>Ga0105239_10002993_pt1 | contig 21065 bp, 10 predicted proteins | sample KBSC44metaG_FD_92761 | JGI IMG/M metagenome (GOLD analysis project Ga0105239, IMG submission 92761) | Corn rhizosphere microbial communities from Kellogg Biological Station, Michigan, USA - KBS C4-4 metaG | ecosystem: Host-associated > Plants > Roots > Rhizosphere > Soil | place: Michigan, USA... | reverse complement strand
GCCCAGTGCCAACAGGCGCGAGGCAAGCTCATAGCCCAAGCCACTGGTGCCCCCGGTGATGAGTATAGTATTATGCTGGAGTTTCATTTGTTTTATCTTAAAATTTGATAAAACAAAGTTCAACCAAATACCTACTCAGCGGTTTGTGAATATCAATCCGTTTTTTGCGAAATTCAAATATCGCTTAGGCGCGAAATTTCAGCGGGGCGATATTGGTTTGTTTTTTAAAAAAGGTTGAAAAATGCGCCACTTCCTCAAAACCCAAACTATAGGCTATCTCCGAAATGTTCCAGGCAGTTTGTTTGAGCAGGATCTTGGCCTCCTGCACCAATCGGTTGCTGATATGCTCGGTAGTGGTTTTGCCCGTATTTTCTTTGAGCACTTTGTTGAGATGATTGATATGAACGGATAGCCTGTCGGCATAATCTTTGGCGGTGCGTAAACCGATCTTCTGGTGCGGCGAATCAATGGGAAACTGCCTCTCCAAAAGCTCAATGAACAGGGATGATACCCTTGCCGATGCATTATGCCCCGCATACAGTGTGGTGAGCGGTTGCAGCTTTTGCCCGTAATGGATCAATTCCAACACATAGTTGCGCAGCAGGTCGTACTTGTAAGCGTAATCGGAACCTATTTCCTCACACATCTTCCTGAAAATGTGACGGATATCGGCGGCTTCTTGATCACTCAGCTGAAACACAGGATAGCCTCCCGGTTTAAATATAGGTAGATCATCCAGTACTACACCACTTTTACTGGGCAACAGGAAATCGGCGGTAAAAATGCAAAAGAAGCCCGATTGCTCATAAGTTTGTGGTACCCAGTTATAGGGTATTTTGGGTGTGGCGAAAAGCAGGGCATTCTTTTCTATCTCGATGGCCTTGTCGGCATACTCGGCCATACTATGGCCGCTTATCAGGCTTATCTTGTAGTAAGCCCGGCGGTTATAAGGCATCAATCCGGGCGCTTTTTTGATGCGGGTAAACAGTTCAGCTACATCAAACACATTGAAATGACCAATCTCTTTGTTAATGCCTTCGGGCAACAAAGAGCTCACACTTTCACCGCTTACAGAGGCCGCGTGTTCGTAAAAATCATTCAGCGTAGTAACATCCATGGCGCACAGAATTTATAAAATTCAAATATACTACAATAGTGACATGATTCGCAACTGGCTTGTCACGCGGTGTCGACTCACCCTGCTATCGCTGCGCTGGGTGAGTCGACGCGCTCTCAATTTACCGTATAACCAAACACCCGATCCTTCCCGCCAATATCCACCCTATTTTGTCCTGTACACTTAAGCGTTACTTGCGGGGTACCTCCCTCCGGCAACAGATAATACAGAGTTATAGCATGAAACCCGGCTTTTAAATTGGCGCCCTGGGTAAGCACCGTGCCCGGCTGATACCCAAAATCGGCATCAATCACTGTAGCCTCATGCAATCGTAGGTAGGCTTTTCCTGATGCTTGCAACGAAAAGGTATAATGCCCATCGGTAGGAATTTTTATAAAACCATGATAACATATCATACCCGGTTTACCGCCAGCTTCGGCACCGTTTGTACTTTTGCTTATACCTCTAGTGCTGGTGGTGAGCCTGTCTGTTTTAGCTACCCAGGGAAATTTCCCGGCATAGAATTTCCAGGAAAGACCTGGTAATACTTTCCCAGTTATCTTATCAGCTGGTACCAGCTCGTTATCGTATGGGCGTGGAGCTTCGTCATCCGGGCGCCTCGCCTGCAATACTTTGGTCTTCATCGCCTCCTGAATTTTTTCATAACCTGGTTTTGCGGCCAGGTTGGTTATTTCTTTGGGATCATTTACCGCATTGTATATTTCAAAATCGTCATCAGCGGTTTTGATACCGTAACGCACACCTACCAGATCGCCCATCCGGATGGCCTGCATCTGCTCGCGTTTTCTTCCGCGCTTGCCAGGCTCAAACTCCTTAAAATCGGGCGTTTTGCCACCTTCAAAATACTCCACATATACAAGGCTCTGTTTTTGTTTGCCTGTGCCGGTTAAGGAAGGCAGTAAAGAAACGCCATCTGTACGGGCAGGGGCGGGAATATGCGCGGCATCAGCAAAAGTGGGCATCCAGTCTGATAACATTGATGGTGTATTAATCACTTCACCTGCTTTGATATGTTTTGGCCAGGCAGCTATGGTTGGCATTCTTAGTCCGCCCTCCCAGCAATCCCTTTTAATACCGTCAAACGGCCCATAGCTCCCAAAAAATGTGGGATGATTGGGCACAAAAACAGCCGGCAAATAGGACTCAATAGAAGGGCCATTATCAGAGGTAAAGATCACCAAGGTATTATCGGCCATATTCAAATCAGTGAGCAATTGCCTGATATCGCCCACCGCGTCATCTATCCGGCGTACCGCCGTAGCGTATCTTTTATAGGTATCGGGCCAGGGAACTTCAGGCGTGGCGGGGTTATGGTCATCGTCGTAGGTCGCGTTGGCATACTCAGGGTACATGTACGAATCAATTGTTCCCGAAGCCGTATTGATCATCCGCCCGGCATCATCCAGCCATTGCAGGCCTCCTTTTAGCCCTTTACCAGCAGGATAGGCCTGTGTGGGTAATTCAATAACGGCATGAGGCGTATCATAGGCCAGGTACATAAAGAATGGCTTAGCCGCATCTTTCCCATTTTTATGGTCGATGATCCACTTTTTGGCGGCAGCGGTCCAGAGGTCGGCAGTGTAGCATTTGCTTAGTCCAGCCGATACTTCCTTGTAATTATCCCATACCTGTTTTTTGCCGCGGTACAAACCCTCCAAGGGATAATGCTCATGACCATCGGCATGCCGCATATAGCCATAATAATTATCAAAACCCCGTTTCAGTGGGTGGCCGGGCCAATCAGGACCTTCCTCCTTAACCCCCTGCAAACCCCATTTACCAAAAGCTGTGGTGCTGTAGCCCGCTGTTTTTAACATGGAAGCTACGGTGTAATTATTTTCCAGCATCTTATCAAACTGGTTATCCCTTACCGAGGCATTACCCTGGTTAAGCCCAGTGATGAGCGAAGCTCGGGATGGCGCGCAAACCGGTGCGTTGGCATATTGCTGGGTAAAACGGGCACCACTCAGTGCCATTTTATCCAGGTTGGGTGTTAATTCATAGGGCTTGCTGTGATCGCCGGATGCTTTCCGTTGGTTTTGAAAAAACACGCCGATATCACCATAACCCAGATCGTCGGTTAGTATAAAAATGATATTTGGTTTTTGCTGTGCCTTTACTGCCAGCGTATTAAAACTGACAGCTAAAAAAACGATCGACACCCTTAACCAATGTTTTGTGTTCATAGTTTCCTGCTTACTTTTTCTCCGTGTTTTTGCTTACTTCATTTTTTAACAGTTGGTCAAGCTCCTTTACCTTATCCGGATAGGTATTGGCCAGGTTGTTTTTTTCGCCGATATCATTCTTCAGATTATACAGCTGCGGCGATGGCGAATTGCCCGATTCTATACCAACCTCTTTCATATATGCAGCACCTGGATGTGGTTTAATATACTTCCAGTCGCCTTTGATGATGGCTGTAGGATCATTGCTGCCCTGCTCTATCAGGGTCGATCGTCCCTGTTTACTTTTACCTAAAAGCGCATCCAAATGATCCTGACTATCTTCTGCATCCCCTTTAGGGATCTTTTGATTCAGCAAATGGGCCACCGATGCCAAAATATCCATCTGGCTAAACAAAGCATCCGAAACACCTGCCTTTACCTGCGTCGGCCAGTTCACCATAAAGGGTACACGGGTACCGGCCTCCAGTGCGCTGTATTTGCCACCCCGCATCGGTCCCCATGGTGTATGCCCGCTCAGCATGGTAACCGCGCCATCCTGGTAACCATCATCAAGCACGGGGCCATTATCACTCGAGAATATAATGAGCGTATTTTTGTCCATACCATTTTGCTCCAGCGTTTTCATTAATTGGCCGATGGTCCAGTCCAACTGCAGGATATCATCCCCGCGATAGCCTAAACCACTTGTGCCTTTGAAACGTGTGGCTGGCATACGCGGTACATGGGGCTCGGTTAAGGCATAGTACAAAAAGAACGGCTTTTGGCGATGGTCAGTTATAAACTGCTCCACCTTGAATAGGAAGGTAGATGATACCTCCTCGTCCACCCAGCGGGCCTGGTAACCGCCGCTCATATAGCCAATTCTGCCAATACCATTCACAATAGTATTATCATGCCCCTGCCCGGGTGATGACTTGAGTTTCAGCAACTCTGGATGCTCTTTACCGGTAGGGTCGTTACCTATTTTCTTGCTGTAATCAACCGTTATGGGATCATTCACATCACTGGCCACCACCCAGTGATTTTCCAGGAAAACGGTAGGCACCCTATCAGCCGTAGCCGGAAAAATGAAGGAATAATCAAAGCCAACTTCATTAGGACCGGGCTTTATTTCGCCGTTCCAGTTTTTATTAACGCTATCGCCAAGGCCCAGGTGCCATTTGCCCACGATAGCGGTAGCATAGCCTGCCCGCTTAAATACCTGGGGCAAAGTCGTTTTATTGGTGGGAATAATGAGCGCCGCGTTACCCGGCAATATACCCGTGCCAGTTTTGCGCCAAGGATATTTGCCGGTCATGAGTGCGAACCTTGATGGCGTACAGGTGGCCGATGTAGCATGCGCGTTGGTAAAGCGGATACCGCTTTTGGCCAGTTTATCCAGGTTGGGCGTGTGCAGTTTGGTAGCGCCATAACAACTCAGATCGCCGTAACCCAGGTCATCGGCGTAAATGTATATCACGTTGGGTTTTTGCTGTGCGTAGTTTACAGAGGTCAGGCCAACAAGCAACAAAAGGGTGTTTATAGTTTTCAGTAAGGTATTGTTCTTCATCATACTGACGTAATTCAATAGGTGTATAAATGACTATCGCGGCGATGCTTTTAGTCCAACAAGATACTTATAAAACCCGGGCACCTTAAATCTTAAAATAACACAAACGTTTGCATTGGTTTCGATCCGGTCACCCAGCCTGATCTGGAGATAAAACTTTTTAAACCTTAAATTTTAACACTTTTTTAGTCAAAAACAGTATAAAAAGGCTTGCTTTTACCCATTTTAACTCAGCTTTAAGGCCATTTTAACACTTTTTAACAAATTTTTGGTGGGTTTTGAAAAATTTAAAAAGCATTAAATAATTGATTGTCAAATAACTACACACAAACCAACCTATTTTAGGGCTTTTTTATCCCTTATGCAAACGGCCCGATTCTCCTTTTTACAGGAAAACCGGGCCGTTGTATGTATACAAATATACGAATTTAAGTCGGGAGTCCGAAGTCTTAAACCGCAAGTCATGAGGTAAAACTTCAAACTTACCCCAACGCCTTGATCGGGCTGCCTGTCCATTCGGTTTCGGAGGCCAGGGTTTCACCTTTCATCACCAGCGATAAAGGTTCCAGTTTTACGTCGTCGCCAATCTCACTGTCGTACAAAACAATGCTGCGCGCGCCTATGCTGCAGCGGGCGCCTATTTTAATGCTGCCTACTTTCATCACCCGGTCTTCAAATAAGTGTGTCTGCGGACCACAATCTTCATTTAAAGCGGTATCATCGCCGATAGAAACCATATCATACTCCGTAATATCAGTAGTGTTGAGCCATACCCGCCTCCCAATCTTCACGCCAAACAAGCGCAGGGCCCAGGGTAAAAACGGCGTCCCTTTTAAAAATTCCAGCATAAATGGTACAGCCAGGGCTTCGTAAGTTGTAGTAATGGCTTCACTTCTCCAAACGCGGTGCGTCCACATGGGGTTTTGCTCTTTTTTAAACCTGCCGATCACCACCCATTTTAAAGCCAGGGAGATAAAGAATGCCGGCAGCCCCATGTAAAAAAGGTAATAAAACGGTATTTTGGGTATTTGTTCGACGATCTGTAAAACAGTGCGTTCCTTGATTAGGTCGTGACAGTAAGCGATAAATAATACGCTACAGCAAATGATCACAGTTTCGGGCAGCAGGATGCGGATGGTTTCGATCAGGCCCCGCGACAATTTCCTTGACCAGGATGGCGTGGTTGTAAGCGATGCCGGGTAAGTACCGCTATCCTGGCGACGGGGCAAAGCGATGGCCGGCGAACCAAACCAGTCGCCACGGGGGGTGTCCTGCTGTTGTTCGAGAGTTGGCGGTACCGACAGTACTCCTATCAGCATATTGTCGCCCAGTTCATATCCCTGGGGAATTAACGCGCTGTTACCTACAAAGCTGCTGTTGCCAATACTTGTCTTTTTCAAGATTAGTCGCTGGGCACGGATATCTTCTTCGCCCAGGGTAACGGCATCGGCGATAAACGACTCGTTGCCTATCTCGAGCATGGTATGGGTAACGTTGCTGGCGGTGGAGATCTCGGTATTTTTACCAATTTTTGAGCCCAGCATCCTGAAGAAAAAGGAAACAAAAACCGTGGCATATATGGGGTGCAATACAATAAGCGCTACGGATATCAATTGGTCCGAAAGCCATTTGCGCACATAGGTACTGCTGAAAACCGGGTATGTTCCAGGTTTAATGTTCCACAACAGCAGGCGCGATAACAGTACCGTTTCAAACGCGTAAAGTAATATATAAACCAGGGTGAGCGCCGGTACGTGGATAAAATAACTAAAATCATAATCGCCGGTTTGCAGATCCAGGTAATTCAACAGCCTGATCACAGGGAGCAAAGGCACCAACACAACCGCCGGGAAAATAATAAGCAGCAGCGTATACAGAAACCCGTAAGTCTTGATCTTGAGGAAAGGCGATTTAAGCGGCTGCGGTAGTTCTTCGGGTTGTATTTGATGCACCTTTTCTGCCGGACTGCCCTTCCATACCTCATAAGCTTTGATAGTTTGGCCGCTCTGCAAATGGCTCAGGTCTCCCAGTTCGCCCCAGTCTTCCACCACCGTATTACCCGATAGCACCGCGCCGCTGCCTATATAAGCATGGGCGCCTATGCTGATCTTGCGGAATTTGATCAGTCCGTTTTCAACCGATACATTATCCAGTACCACACCCGAGCTCAGGCTTACGTCGCTGCCAATTTCCAGCAGATCGTTGGCGCCAATGGTAACCGCGCTTATTTGGGCGTCTTTGGCTACGCGGGTACCCAGCATGCGCAAGTATAAAGGGTAAAGCGGTGTACCATTCATAAATTGGGCAGGAGCCAGCTGTGTTAGCCTGTTTACCAGCCAATACCTAAAATAATACGAGCCCCACAAAGGATGCTCGCCCTCTTTAACCTTACCCAATAATATCCATTTGGCGGCAATGCCCAGTAAAGATAAAAAGGGCGGTATCAGACAGTATAACAACAAGGCTACTGCCAGACCGATACCAGAATTATCCTGTCCCGATTCGGTTTTGCTCACCACATAGTAGTAGCCCAGATAGGGCACAAATATCTGCACGGCGAACAGTCCATAAATAAATAGCAGGGAAATTCCCTGCGCCAAACCGCACAGCAAATAGCGCAAAGAGGGGATTTTGTGAAAGGTCTCCTTATCTACCGTTTTCTTTTCCCGGGCTTTCTTTTCGGCAAGCTCCCAGGTATTTATGAGGTTTTTTACCGGGCGATTGGTGTAAATATCTTTTAACGACGCGTGCTGGATACCGGCCTCTTTGCGCAACCAGGATGAAAATGTGGCTGCCAATAGGGAGTGCCCGCCAAGGTCTGTAAAAAAGTCTGATTCGGGAGTAATATCCCTGCCGGGGAATAAATGGTTCAACCCGGCCATTACTTTTACCGCCAGCGGATCATCGGGACTGATATGGACCTCCTCTTGCTGCGGTACGTTTTGTAAAGCCTCGGGCACCGGGAGCGATTTGCGGTCGATCTTACCGCTTGGCAGCCGGGGGAACTTATCCATCTGTATAACTACCAACGGCACCATATAAGGGGGCAAAACTTCTGAAAGGCGTGTGCGGCTATGCTGCTGATCAAATGTTTGCCCAGGCTTCAGCGTCACATAACCCACCAACTGATCCTGACCTGTGGAGTCTTTTTTGAGGGCAACCGCTGCTGTGGCTACTTCTTCGAGCTGGTTCAATCTCGATTCAATTTCGCCCAACTCTATCCGGTAACCGCGAAGCTTTACCTGGTCGTCCAACCGGCCATGAAAATCGATCCGGCCATCGGGCTGCATCACCACGGCATCGCCGCTCAGGTAAATACGGTCACCGGCCAGTTCCATTAAGGTTGCCGGTTTATCCAGAAATTTTTCGCGGGTCAGTTCGGGCCGGTTCACATAGCCTTCGCTCACACCCGGGCCCGAAATAATGAGCTCGCCCTGTTGCCCTGTTGGTAGCAGGTTGAATTTATCGTCAACTACGGCAAGGTCATAGTTGGGCAGCGGCCCGCCAATGGTAATGGCATCGCCGGGTATCAGCGGCACCATGGTGGTGGTTACCGTTGTTTCGGTAGGGCCGTAGCTGTTGTAAAATATATTTTTACCGGGTTTGCTCCACCGGTTTAAAACAGCCGGGGTACAGGCTTCTCCGCCGGCGTTAATAAGGCGCAGGGTTGGTATATCATCATCCATAACAGCCAGCAGGCTGGGTACGGCGTGCAGTATAGTAATTTGTTGTTGTCTTAAAATATCGCTCAACTCATCGATAGATTTTGCGGTTGTGGCATCAGCTATCCATAAAGTGGCACCGGCAAAAAGGCTTATCCAGGTTTCCTCGCACCACATATCAAAGGATACCGAGAAACCCTGGTATACTTTATCCTGCGGGGTGATCTCCAGTACGCTTTGCTCCGAGCGAATAAGGTGACAGATATGTTTATGGAGGATGGGAATGCCCTTGGGTTTACCAGTGCTGCCCGAGGTGTATAACACATAGGCACGGTCGTCCGCATCCGGACCGACAGGTAAAGTATAGTCTTCATATTGCTCCCGGAATTCCGGAACAGCAAACACAGGGCAATCCAACACCGGCTGGGCATCGCTGAAACAAGCGGCAGCCTCAATTTCCTGTAATACGATCTGTAGCCTTTCTTCGGGCATTTCTCTATCGAGCGGAACGTATGCCGCGCCCGATTTTACAATCCCCAAAATAACTGCTTGCAGCCCGAGCCCGCGGGATTGCCATACACCTATGGAATGACCTTTGCCGATCCCTTTCGAAGCGATAAATGCCGCGATATAATTACTCCAGGAATCGAGCTGAGTATAATTCAGTTGCCTGTCATCAAAAATGAGCGCGGTATTCTGGGCATATTTTGATGCCGACGCTCTGAAAATGTCGGCAATGGTTTCGTGTTTAATAAAGTCAGGTCGTTCAGTCCCTTTTAGTAAGCTCTTGGCTATCATCATCATGGTTAGGCCGCTGGTAGTTTTTGTCTGCAAATTGGTAATGCAAACTTTGCCAACCAAATGTATTAAAAATGTCGGTTTGAAGAATTTAATAACACATAATTTAACAATAGTATATTATTAATATTTCATCCCCGTCCTTAACAGACATCTGTAAGACTTTGTTTAGGCATCAACGTTTAAAGCAGAGCCTTTTTTTACGCTTATTATGCTCCCGCGAGATTAGCGCAGCGTATCTCGTGGGGTACATGTCATAAGCTTTCAGCTTATATTCAGCTGAAAGCTGAACCCATGATTACCACGGGCTGGAAGCCCGCGGCAGCGAGGGAATTATCATTCATCGTTTTATTTTATTTATATTTACGAAACCTGCTATTCGAAAAATATTTAATGTTAAACCTAAAATGTTGCTTAGTTCAGTTATCAATATCTCCCATGCCATCAATGGCGATGAGGTATTAAAAATAATTTTATCGGTGATAGCCGGCAGTATCCTGGGGTTTGAGCGGGAGATCAGGGGTAAGTCGGCAGGCTTCCGTACGCTGGCACTCATCTGTTTTGGCTCTACAGTATTCACCATTTGCTCCTACCTTTTAGGTGTCGACTCCAACCGCGACCGGATAGCCGCCAACATTATTACCGGCGTAGGTTTTTTAGGGGCCGGGGTCATATTCCGTAACAATGTAAGCGTTTCGGGCATCACCACCGCCGCTTCTATCTGGATAGCCGCCGCCATAGGCATGTTAATAGGTATTGGCGAATATCTACTGGCGGGAGCATCATTGGTACTAGCGTTATTTATACTCTACGCGCTTGATTTTATCCAGTTCCAGATAGATTTCCGCTTTCAACACCGCGATTATAAGATCACCTTTAAGGACAAATATCCTTCGGGCGCTATTCAACAGCAGATCAAAACCTTAAACTTACAGGTTACCAATTCCAAATTATTACGCTCCGGTGAGCAGGTGATCCTGGAGATACTGGTATCTGGCAAGGGGAAACAACTGGAACTGTTTAATGAATGGCTGTTGGATCAGGCCATTGTCCAATCCTTTGAGTGGTAATCTCCTGCAAAAGCCTTTTCATACTCCCTGCATTAATATTTCTATATTTTAAATTCAGTACAACATGGATACTATTATTGAAAGAATTAAAAAATTTAATGCATCGCTACTGCCCGACAAAGTCCAACTCAAATATAAAGCCATGACCGAAAGCCCCTTCCGTTTTTTCAGGGGTACCTGCCATCTGTTTTATGAAGATCTGTGCCGGGTTAAAGATTTTCCCGCTTCGCCACAAGTATGGATCTGCGGCGACCTGCACCTGGAAAATTTTGGCAGTTTTAAGGGAAACAACCGCCTGGTTTATTTTGACCTGAATGATTTTGACGAATCGATGCTGGCCCCTTTAAGCTGGGAACTGGCCCGGGTACTTACCAGCATTTATGTAGCTTTTGATACCCTGAAACTCACCAAAGCCGAAGCCGACGGAATGGTGAAGCTTTTTTTGAAGAAATATACCGAGGTGCTGCAATCGGGTAAGGCCTATTATATTGATCCAAGAACAGCGGGAGGCATTGTAAGCGATTTTTTGATTAAGGTTAAAAAGCGGAAAGAAAAGGATATTATCAAAAAAATTGCCGCTCCGGTTCATAAACAATTACGCATCAGCATCAACGATCAAACCCATTTTGCTATTCAAAAACCCCTAAAAGCCGAACTGATGCAGCACCTGAGCAGTGTACTGGCCAAAACGGGCACCTGGCCCACTAATTATGAGGTTAAAGATGCCGCCTTCCGGGTGGCCGGCACAGGGAGCATTGGTTTAAAACGCTATATGTTCTTATTGCAGAACACCAAAATCAAAGGCGATTTTTTATTAATGGACCTTAAACAAGGTGCGCGCTCATCCCTGGCGCCCTATAACCCGATCCGCCAGCCCCAATGGGCTTCGGATGCCGAACGCATCATCACCACCAAATACCGCATGCAGAATATATCCCCGGCATTGCTGAGCACTACGGTGTTTAAAGAGGATACTTATGTGTTACAGGAAATGCAGCCCTTTGCCGATAGGATCAACCTGGATCTTTTGGCGGGCAACCCGAAGGATATGCAATGTGTATTACTGGATATGGCCACTTTAACCGCCTCGGCACAATTGCGGAGCTGCGGCATTCAAGGCTCGGCCATAAATGATGAGCTGACTGCTTTTGCCCACGAAAATACCTGGCAAAAACCACTCCTCAGCTATGCCAGAAACTATGCTAACCAGGTTAAAAAAGATTACAAACAATACATGGCTGGTTATAAATCCATCAAAACCCAATAAACACACGCTAATTAAGTCCTTTATTCATAATTGTTTACGCAAGCGTTTGCGTAAACAATTATTGATGTATCCCTCCGTGATTTTCAAGATCATTCCTTTCTGAAAATGGCGTCGATCAAAAAGCCCTTTTTATCGCATTTGATCGGCAATCCTCATTTATATTTCACCAAAAGCCCTTAATTCCAAACAAACGTTTGCGGGGTGATAAAACAGGCAAATTATATCTTTTTGAAATACATTCACTCCACGAATGTAAACCTATATTGATAACCCTGTTTTTTATAACGCATTGCAAAATAGATCAATAGATACAGAACGAATGCTTTTGCACCAGGTAGCTACCGGCGATCAAAAGTCGTTCACTATTCTTTTTGAGCATTACTCCAAAACAGTGTACCCCTTTGCTTTGAAGCTTACCCGCTCTGAAGAGCTGGCCGAAGAGATCTTGCAGGAAGTTTTTCTGAAGATCTGGGTCAATCGCCAAAATCTGCCGGAGATTGAAAATTTTGGAGCCTATGTTAATCGCATGACCCGCAACTACGCGTACAATGTATTAAGACGCATCGCCCATGAAAACCTGATTGCTTTTGAGCTGAGTAAACAAATGACAGAGGAGGTAAATAATACCGAGGAGGAGATCCTTCATCGCGACCTGGAGCATTCGCTTAACCATGCCATCAGCTGCCTTACGCCACAGCAAAAACTCATTTATACTTTATGCTACCAGGAAGGTTTAAAGTACAGCGAAGTGGCCGGGCGTTTAAATATCTCATCGTCAACAGTTCATACGCATATGAAACTGGCCCTCAAATTTATCAGGACCTATTGTATCCAGATCAATACCCTTATCCTGTTCTATTTGCTTTTTAAATAGTCTGAATAATATTTTATTTATTGATTTTAAGCAATTTAAAATAAAAATCAAAAATATTATTATTTAAACTCACCCTCGCGGCTTTGCTGTGTGTCAGTGTATATAAAGGGCTAAATACGCGATCTGCTTTCCCGTAAATAATCCCTTTCCATCACATGAATAACCAACAACTCCTAAATTTACTTAACCGGTATATGATCAAAGAAGCTTCAGCAGAGGAAACTCATGAGCTTTTTGATTATATCAATGATCCGCTAAACGCGCAACAGGTAAAAGAAGTACTTGGCGATACTTTAAATCAGGAAACCGAAGGGCACGCGTTACCGGGTTACCGGCAGCAACTGATCCTTGATCGCATTTTTGATCATCAATCGTTACCCGAAGAAAAGTTTAAGCACCGGGTATTACGCTGGGTAAAACTCGCGGCAGCTATACTCCTGTTTATTTTACCCGGGATATATTTTCTTAAAATCAACAGACCTAAACCGACGGCATTAACTGCGATCACTAAACCAAAGCAAATTGATGTACAGCCGGGTGGCAATAAAGCTATATTAACACTTGGTGATGGTTCACACATAGTTTTAGACTCGGCCCGCAACGGCCTGCTTGCACACCAGGGTAATACGAAGGTTGTGAAATCGGCTAATGGACATATCGCTTATAATACAACAGCTACCGGTAATGCTGCTCCTATATATAATACCATGACAACACCCCGGGGCGGCAAGTATGATCTGCAGCTATCCGACGGCACCAAAGTATGGCTCAATGCATCATCCTCTATCAGCTATCCCATCACTTTCACCGGAGCCGAGCGCAGAGTGACCATTACCGGCGAAGTTTATTTCGAGGTGGCCAAAAATAAAGCCATGCCCTTTAAAATTAATGTGAACGGGCAGGAAGAAGTGCAGGTTTTAGGCACCCACTTTAACATTATGGCTTACAACGATGAGGCCTCGGTTAAAACCACACTGCTGGAAGGATCGGTGAAAATTATAAAAAACAAAATGACCGGCATGTTAAAACCCGGTCAGCAGGCACAACTCGCCACCGATGGAAAACTATCCATTACAGATGATGCGGATATCAACGCGGTTATGGCCTGGAAAAACGGGCAAACCTTATTTGTAAATGAAGATATTAAAACCATTATGCGGCGGGTGTCGCGATGGTATGATATAGATGTGGAGTACCAGGGCGATATGCCAGGCCGCTTATTTACCGGTGGTATTTCCCGCGAATCAAACCTGTCGGTTTTATTAAAAGTACTGGAATTAAATAAGATCCATTTTAAGATGGCCGGCAAAAAACTAATAGTAAGCCCCTAAACCTTATTAAACTTAATTGATTTAATCACCCTAAACAACAACAGATATGGCATAAAAGATACCCCAATCCCACCATGCGGTTACCAGAAAAAAACCGGCAGTGCTACCAACACCGCCGGCTAATATTTGGTTAACCCCTTCCCGATTTTGTCGGGATAAAAAATCCAGTTTCAGATAATCTATTCAGTTAACCTAACTCCTAAAGTATGAATTTTTATACTCTTTTTAAGCCTTTGTTTTTTAAGCAGAGGCCACTCATTAAAATTTTCATGGTTATGAAATTTGTAGTTTTTTTTATGACATTGGCCTGTTTACAGGCATCGGCTACAGGATTTGCGCAGCAAGTAACGCTTTCAGAAAAAAACATTTCCATAAAAAAGGTTTTTACGGCCATACAAAAGCAAACCAAATATATTATTTGGTACGAAGACGAGGTATTGCGCAGTACCCACAACATTGATATTTCATTAGATCATGCCACTTTACAGCAGGCGCTTACCGAGTGCTTTAAGGGCCAGCCTTTAACTTATACCATTGTTGATAAAACAATAGTAGTTCAAAAAAGGAACGTACAGGCACCTGCAGTACAGGTTGTCAATGTAATGGTTAAGGGCCAGGTAAATGACGAAAACGGACTGCCCTTACCCGGAGTAACCGTTAAGCTGAAAGCATCGTCAATATCCATGGCTACGGATAGCAAAGGTAATTATGCATTATCCTTACCTGATGCCAGCGGTACACTTGTTTTTAGCTTTGTTGGTTACGAGACCCAGGAAATTGCTATTAATGGTCGCACTGATATCAACGTTCAGTTAGTACCACGAAAAAGTGACCTGAATGAGGTGGTTGTGGTTGGCTTCGGTACCCAGAAAAAAGTGGACCTTACCGGTGCGGTTGATCAGATAAAAGGCAAGGACCTGCAAAACAGACCGGTAACCAACGTAGGCGATGCCTTACAGGGTATGATGGCCAACTTAAATGTAACCACCAATTATGGCGGTGGTTCTCCCGATGCTAAAAAAAGCATCAACGTACGTGGTTTCACAGGTTATGGTGGCCAGTTAGCAAGTCCATTGATCCTGGTTGATGGTGTGGAAACAGATATTAACTCCATCAATGTTAATGATATTGAAAGCATTAGTTTGCTCAAAGATGCGGCCTCATCGGCTGTTTACGGATCCAGGGCTCCTAACGGGGTGTTATTGATCACTACAAAACAGGGTAAAAAGAACCAGGCGGCCCGCTTAAGTTATTCCAATAACTTCTCTTATGCACAGCCACTGAATCAGCCGGTGATGTCTAATTCATTGGTTTGGGCAAACACCTATAACGAGGCCTACGCCAACGCCGGTTTGCCGCCGCTGATAACAGACGACGCCATAAAAAGGATCAAAGCTTACATAGCCGACCCTGTAAATACCCCTACTACTATTCCGGTACCCGGCAGCAATAACTGGGCTACCTACGATCCGGTATTTGGAAATGCCAATAACGACTGGTTTAAAACTTATATTAAAAGATGGGCGCCCAGTCAGCAACATAACCTGAGCATTGATGGTGGCAGCGATAAAATAACCTATTTTATTGGATTGGGGTCGACCAAAAAAAATGGTTTGTTTAATTATGCCGATGACAGCTACCTGCGTAATAATATCAGGGCGAATGTAACCGCTGATCTCAATAAGTATGTAACCTTTAGCTTAAAGACCTCCTTTTCTCAGGAAAATGATCACTACCCTTATAACGGCGGAGCCAATACCGGTTATAACTTTTTTCACCAGGTAGCCAGGATATGGCCAATTATTGCTTTGATTGATCCAAATGGAGGATATGATTCCAATTCATACATACCACAACTACAGCAAGGCGGTACAAATAACAGCCGTACCAACAATAGCCGTATAAGCGGCGATATCACGATTAAGCCAATTACCGGCTGGGATATCACCGGTCACTATAGCTATGATTATAATACTTATAACATCACATCAACCGTTTTACCTTATTACTATTCTACCCCAAATAATCCGCAAACGTTAAGCAATACCATATCATCCATTAATGAAAATTATGGCTTAACCAGCTATTATAACTACAATGTTTTTACCAGTTATGAAAAGCAAATAGGAGGTCATTACTTTAAAATACTGGTAGGTGAGCAAACAGAGCAAAAAACCTATTCAAACCTAAGCGGCTATAATCAATATCTCTATAGCACCAATCAGCCATCGTTGGCACTTACCAGCGGCACAACCCCGTCAACAACAGATGGCGGAGGCTATAGCTGGGCCACCAACAGCACCATAGGCAGAATAAACTATAACTACAAAGAAAAGTACCTGATTGAAGGCAACGCCAGTTATATGGGTACTTCCTTATTCCCGCAAAATACGCGGTATCATTTATTCAGCTCTGGATCTGTAGGATGGAACATTTCGAAAGAAGATTTCTTTAAACCACTTGAAAAATGGATCAACAATCTGAAATTCAGGGCATCCTATGGTGGCTTGGGAGATATCTCTTATTTCTTGAACGCTTCAACACCGGTCTATTACCCGTATTTGAGCAATTTACAAACCAATCCGGCAACCAATAGTCAATGGATATTTAACCCAGGCAGCGGTGGCCGTTTACCTTATGTTTCTAATCCGGGCAGCTTAATTAGCCCTACATTAACCTGGGCAAAACCATCTATGCTTGACATTGGTGTCGATGTTGATTTCCTGACTGATTTTAGCATTACCGCCGATTGGTATAATAAAAAAATAACCGATCAGTTTGCCCCTTCAAGTACATACCCAGGCCCATTGGGTATTGCGCCACCAACGGTTAATAATGCTTCCTCAAGCACCAAGGGCTGGGACTTGACCGCCTCATGGAAACATCAGTTTGGCTCGGTAGGGGTAATGGCGCGTGCAAACATCAGTCATTATTCGGGCAAGATCACCAAATACGATGCTAATGCGCAAAAATTCATCAACCAACCTTATGTAGGTGAACAACTAGGCGCTATCTGGGGCTTTAAAACCGTTGGGAAGTTTCAGACACAGGACCAGATTAACAGTGCACCAAACCAAAACGCTATCAACGCGAGTGGTTACAAGCCCGGAGATATCCAATATGCCGACCTTAATGGCGACGGAAAGATCACTTACGGCAGCAACACAGTTGGTGATCCCGGCGACCGTACCATTATCGGTAACAGTACACCAAAATATTTATATGGTTTCACAACAGGCGTAACCTGGAAGGGCATAGATTTTAGCCTGTTTATTCAGGGACAAGGTCATGCCGATTATGTGCCGACCAACAACTATTTCTGGGGATTAACCTCGCAGTATCAAAGCACGGTGACTCCTAAGCTTGATGACAGGTGGTCGACCACTAATCCTAACGGATACTTCCCTAGGCTTGATATCAATAATGGAAGCAGTAAAAACCAAATAGCACAATCGGGCTACCTGCTCAATACCGCGTATATGCGTTTGAAGAACGTGCAACTGGGCTACACTTTCCCGGATAGGCTTACTCAAAAATTCCATGTTTACCGGTTAAAATTATATGGCAGTGTTGATAATGCCCTCACCTTTACCGGCGCCTTTAAACATCAGTATGTAGATCCGGAGCTGCTGCAGTCTGATGAAAAGATCTATCCTTTACAACGCGTCTATTCTTTTGGTTTACAAATGAATATTAAATAATCATATAAAATTTGAGCTATGAAACCGAAAAAAATCATATATATATTCTTCGCAATCGGCCTACTTGCCATTGCTTCCTGTAAAAAGGATGGCTTGTTAAATCAAACGCCACCTACCCAGTTAACTGAATCCTCATACTGGCATACTGTTAATGACCTGCAAAACTATATGAACAACCTTTACGGTAAGGACGGCATTTTTCCACATTACCGGGGATACGGAAGTTTGGGTATATACAGTGTTGATGAAAACAGCGACAATATGGTTCCCCAATCTGAAAATGGTCGGCTGAACGGAGAATTAACTGTAGCCGGCAGTGGTGGCTATGCCGATTGGAGCAACATTCGTAATGTGAATTATTTTTTGGCCAATTATCAAAAAGTAAGCGCCTCTGCAAGCGACATTGCTCCTTATCTGGGCGAAGCTTACTTCTTTAGGGCCATGTTATATTACAACGCCGTTAAAAGTTATGGCGATATGCCCTGGGTAAACAAACCCCTGAATATAGACGATAAGGATCTGTTAAATGCCCCAAGGCTGCCCCGCAATGTGGTTATTGATTCGATAGTTAACGATCTGGATAGAGCTATCGCGGGTTTGCCTGCAAAAAGCAAAGCCCAGTCACAACGTTTATATAAGGAATACGCCCAGGGATTTAAAGCAAGAGTGTGTTTGTTTGAGGGCACCTGGGAAAAATATCATGCTAACGATGTATTTGGTGTAGCCGGGCAAAACGGATCAAAATATCTACAATTGGCTGCCGATGCAGCCAACCAGGTTATTTCATCGGGAACATATCAGCTGGACAATGTGGGAATATCCAATGGCTATTTCAATTTATTTAATCAAACAGATTATACCGGCAGCAAGGAGATCATGTTTTGGGGAGCCTATAACCAACAGGCCGGCATTACTACTTACTGGCAAAACTATTATCAGTTTGGTTCTGATGGATCGGAAGCTACCGGCATATCCAAAAACCTGGTTGATGATTATCTGTGTAACGATGGCAAGCCTATCAGCGTAAGCTCCCAGTACAAAGGCGATGATTCATTGGCCCATATTGTTAAAAACCGTGATCCTCGATTAAGACAAAGCATCTTTTTATATGGCGATACGGTAATCTCAAATGTACCCGGGGCTACTCCTATTAAACTGTTCACTTATCCGGCACTGATAGCGGGCGACAATTGTACAACGGGTTTCCAGATCAGAAAAGGGCTCAATACCGACTTTTTCCAGGATAGCCACAACGGTCCCGGGGGGACAGACGGGGTTATTTACATGCGTTATGCCGAAATTCTATTGATCTATGCGGAGGCACGTGCCGAATTAGGTTTACTAACCCAGGCCGATGCAGACAATACGATTAACAAAATAAGGGATCGGGTAAAGATGCCGCATTTAAACCTCAGCGCTATCACTGCAGATCCCAAATGGTCGTTTCCTGATCTTTCTCCTGTTATTAATGAAGTTAGGCGGGAGCGCCGGATTGAATTAGCCTGCGAAGGTTACCGGTTTGATGATATATGCCGCTGGGCAGCCGCCCCTGTGCTTGTTGTTCATAAACAGCCTTTGGGTACCATGGCCAAGCAATTTTTAACCGTTCTGCCAACTATTGTTATTGGTCAAAATTTATTTGTTAATGCACAGGGTTATATACAGCCTTATGCACAGGTAAGCAGCATGGCAAACGGCTACAACTTTAACCCGGGCCGTGACTATCTGTTACCTATTTCTTTACAGGAAACTACCGTAAATCCTAAAATCAAACAAAATCCAGGTTGGTAAATAAAAATACTTCTATCGCCGGAGTGAGTACCGGCATAGTTGATTAGTTGGTTATAAGAACCCTTCTTCGGGAGGGTTCTTTTCAAACCATCATAATTCATAAAATGCTATCCACCAAACAGTCCATCGCTAACAAATTTTCGTCTTCATTTATAAACCTTTAAAAAACCTATTATGAAAAAACACATTTTTGTAGTTAAAACATGGCTGTTCATGCTGTGCCTTGCGCTCATTGTATATGTTCCATCCTGTAAAAAGGATGTCAGCAATGGCACAAAACAACCGGCAGTTAATTCGGCGGCAAATCATTTAAACGTTACCTCCACCAATGCAGAACTGATCGCTTATAAAAGCAGCGCCCATCAGCTTATGGTGGGTTATTACCGTACCTGGGGCGATAAAATAGTATCCGGGGATGTTAATGGCCCTGCCATGACCGATATGCCGGATAGTGTAGATATCATTTGCAATTTTACCGATTATACACCTGCCAGCTCACCCTACTGGCCAGCTTTAAAAAATACTTATATACCTGCTTTACATGCCAAAGGAACAAAAGTGGTAAACACCACCAGCCTGCCAAATACTACTTCTGATACCTCTTATACCAATCACTATACAAATAATGGTACAGGCTACGCGGCCTGGGCATTGGCTACTTATAACAGCTACAACGCGATGGGCTACGATGGGATCGACCTGGATGTGGAGAGCAACCCTTCCGGCTCTACGCTTACCGCCGATGTGGGTTTGATGAATGCTTTGAGTCAATATTTCGGACCCAAATCAACAACGGGTAAACTGCTCATTTTTGATACCAACCAAACGGGCAGCAACAGCCTTTTTACGCAGATCTACACCAAAATCAATTATGTGTTCCTGCAGGCCTACTGGCGCCAAACCAGTACGCTCAGTTCTACCTTTAACACTTTTGCTTCCTACATTAACCCCAACCAATTTGTGGTGATGGTTGATTTTGAAGATGGCTCTGGCGACGGGCAAAACCCCAGCTATAATTATAACCCGGTACAGATCTATCAGTATGCCAGCTGGCAACCTACGCAAGGCACTAAAGGTGGCGTTGGCTCTTATGGTATCGACAATGAGTATTATCAGATAGCCAATGGCGTTCATAATATTTATACCCGCCAAGCCATTCAAATGATGAACCCGCCGCAAACAACTTCAAGCACCAACGCGGTTTCACTTTCCTCCGGAAAAATATCTGCCGGCGACGTTACCCAGCTTAAAAGTGCCTCTGCCTTTACCCTGGAATCATGGGTATATTTTAACGCAGTAGGTTCCTGGAATAATATTTTAGCCAAGAGCAATACCAGTACCGACCGGATAGCTGTACAAACAGGAGGGGGTGACAATTCGCTGTATGTAATTTTAGGTAATGGCAGTAATAGCTATGGCTATACCGCGGCCAATGCCGTTGCTGCGGGTCAATGGTACCATGTAGCTGTGGTATTTGATGGTACGCAAAGCACCAACGCATCAAAGCTTAAACTATATATCAACGGCACCTTGCAAACGCTTACTTTTTCGGGGACTATACCTTCATCCACAAGCAGCACCAATACGGCGGCCTTCCTGGCCGGGTCCGAAACCACTTCATCAACCAATACTTACCTGAGCGGAAAAATAGATGAAATACGGGTGTGGAATGCAGCGCTTAGCCAGTCAACAATTTCT
>Ga0105239_10002992_pt1 | contig 21080 bp, 24 predicted proteins | sample KBSC44metaG_FD_92761 | JGI IMG/M metagenome (GOLD analysis project Ga0105239, IMG submission 92761) | Corn rhizosphere microbial communities from Kellogg Biological Station, Michigan, USA - KBS C4-4 metaG | ecosystem: Host-associated > Plants > Roots > Rhizosphere > Soil | place: Michigan, USA... | reverse complement strand
CCTACTTCTTCCTGCAACAGGTATCCCCCGTCGCAGATGAAGTAGGGGTAAAACTCGTTGTTCACCCCGATGATCCTCCATATGCTATTTTCGGACTGCCCCGCGTGGTAAGTACTGCTGAGCATGTACAGCAATTGTTCGATGCCGTGCCTAATACCAGCAATGGTTTGTGTTTTTGCACCGGTTCGTTTGGCGTTCGCCCCGACAACAACCTGCCCGCTATGGTCCTCCAGTTTGGCGACCGCATCAACTTCATACACCTGCGCAGCACCCAGCGTGACGCCGACGGAAACTTTTATGAAGCCAATCACCTCGAAGGTGATGTAGATATGTACAATGTGGTAAAAAACCTCGTAAAAGTCATGCAGCAGCGTCAGATCAGCATTGCCATGCGCCCCGACCATGGCCACCAGATGCTTGACGACCTCAACAAAAAGACCAACCCCGGTTATTCCGCCATTGGCCGCCTCCGTGGATTGGCTGAATTGCGCGGATTGGAATTAGGTATCACTCGTTCAATGCAGGGATAATATTTGTTCTGCGAAGCCTTTGGCTTCGCAGTTCTATTCTGTGGCCTGCCGCCACTTGTTTTCCCCGGGTGACAACCCGGGGAAATTCATATTAAAGCCTTTCTTTATTCATTCGGTTAGGCATTTTCAGTGCCTTTTAAAGTACTGTATTTCTTTCTCGTGTTTCTGAGCGGCTGCCAACGAGTCGAACGTACCGAGGTTTCTTCTTTTATTTGTTTTCGGATCTTTCTTTCTTGAATACAGGCGGTATTGACCTGATTTTAATTTGCGTATCATAACTGCTTTTTATTAATTGCCTTACAATCTTCATTTACATAGATAAAAATGCAATTATTATACCTTTAAATCCCAAATACAGGAACCTTTTTAGTAGTTACCGAAACCGGTTTTTTCACCTGAACCGTTTGATATGTAGTCTTCTGAACAATTGCTACAATTTCTATCATAACAGCTATCCCATAACCTGAATCGGGATGTTGTTTGGTTGATTGATATCAAGTTTTGTAAAAACGTGAAAAACACCCGTTTTTCATACACTGGTTTGTCGCAATTTTAATTAATCACTTGAATAGATACTGCGACATAGCCTTAAATATTTTACTTCCTATAATTGCGGGAGCAGCCATCTATTTCACCAATGCAACCCCCTTCATTAGAAATTACATTCCCGATGGCCTTTGGGCTTATGGATTAACTTCTTCCATCCTGATTATATGGAATAGACGAATAAATGTATTATGGCTTACATTAACTGCGTGCATATTCATAGTCTTCGAAGGTTTGCAAGCTCAGCAGATCATCAAAGGAACAGGTGACTTCCTTGATATAATCATATACTTTGTTTCTGGTATCACGGCACTAGCCATCAATATTTTCTTTAAACAATTATACATTAATTGATATGAGTACAAAAACTAAGCATTTGCTTTCCCTGGCCGTAATTGCCTTTTCCATCTTATTGGCAATAGCAAGTACAAATGGTAAAACCACAGATGAAAGTAAAAAGCCCGTTGTAAATGTAAAAGCGAGTGAGATATTTAGTGATTTTTCCCAAAATGAAATTGCAGCAAAAGAGAAATATGGTAACAAAATAATTGCTGTGCGCGGTATAGTTGCATCTATAGAAGGTGATGGCGACGGCTCTGTTGTACTTATAAACGACGGTAACGCTGAGAACGTTGGCGTGAAATGCTATTTTAATGAAGACCAGAAAAAAGATGTGGCTGCCTTGAAAAAAGGAGATCCTGTAAAAATAATTGGTGAAGGAGGCGAAAGTTTGTCAGTTGACTACGTTGTGCTCAATTGCAGAATGGGCAAATTAGGAGAGAATTGAACATAGGGATGCAGGTTACTCTCAAACGAAAACTTGTTTCGTCGGTCATGGTTGCTGGCTGGAACATTACGCGGCGCAGTAAACAAGTGTCACCCATTTCACTGTAAATAGTGAGTAACAGTTACTCCTGCTTTATTGACTAAAAGAAAAACACCTGATTTTTAAAAGTTATTTGAAGTCATCAAAAGGTGGAAGTGGAACACCTGATAATGGCCAAGTTTTGTGCAGACAATGTAACTTAGACAAGAGTAATAATTAACAAGATATGAGTGAAAGTAATTTGCAACAGGTATTCTTTGTTCAAAAAATTAATGATAACGAATTTGAAACTGAAAGTCTTTGGTGCAAAAAAGAAGGGGATTATTTTATAATTGACAATATTCCTTTTATCGCAAGAAGGGTGGCATTGGGTGATACTATAAAGGCAGAATATGATGAAGAGGATAAGGCTTTTATTTTGATGATTTTAAAGAAATTTCAGGCAATAGTACAATTAGGGTTTATTTTCAAACTCCTGAATTAATTGACTCTACCCGAAAAGAGTTAGAAGCTTTTGGCGCTGAAACAGAAGCTTTTTTGAAAAGGAATGTTGTTGCTGTCAATATTCCTAAAGAAGTTAATTATCGACCATTAAACCAGTATCTGGAGGCAGGGGAGAGCGAGAAGAAATGGACGTATGAAGAGTCATGTTTATGCCACGAGTATTAAACAATATCTTAATTAATATCTTTCTCTTATTTCTTAGTTAATGCAAATGAGATGCTAGATAGATTTAAAAATAAATTTAAGCTCGATCTTGATGTTTCATTAGGGCAGAAAATAGAAATTCAACACTATTTCCCTTCTGAACTTATTGATATTTTTGAAGAGTATGGCGGTTGCTCTATTGAAAATGGCTTGTATCGCTTTCATACCTTTAAAAGTAGTGAAGAGTGGGCTTTAATTATTACTGAATACTTTGAAAAATATAAGAAACTGATTTATCCTTTTGGGTTTGACTGGATGGGGCGTCAATTCTGTTTTTGTCCTTATAACGATCTTATTTACATGTTTGATCCAGCTACCGGAGGAGACTATGAATTAAAACAACACCCTTTCCTGCTTCATGATGATGATTTTGTAAATGATACAGAAGATATGCTGTCGGCTAATTTGTTTGCAAAAGTCCTTAAATATAATAAAATGAGTAGCATTCCTTTTAATGAATGTTTGGGCTATAAATTACCTTTATTTCTTGGAGGGAAAGATGAAATTGAAAATTATGAATTACAGGATATGGAAGTTTATTGGCATATTGATAGTCAATTATACAAACAAGCAAAAGAATTACCGCCCGGCACGAAAATAGAAAATATCAGAATCGATAAAAAGTGAGGAATGTAGCTTAATAAACTCCCCCAAGAATAAAAGTAATTAATTATGGATAGTGAAGAATTTGTCGAAGTCATAACACAGGTTGTTTCTAATGGATCAATAAAAGCCGTAAAATCTGCTTTAGAAGACCCGCCTGGCCGACCGCCTTCCCAAAAGGCTGTTCGAATGTCAAACTGGTATAATCAATTGAATGAAAATGATAGAACAGTCGCTGAGCAAATAATCAAATACTCTGTTGATATGGCGGTCTTCAGCTTCTTTTGTGTACTGGACGGTGTTTCTGCAATTGAGAATGAAAATAAAGGTGAATTAAAACTTTATTATGAAAACCGGGATGTTCAGGTTTTATTGAATGATCCGGACAAAGAGTTTCTTCATGATTTATTTAATACTATAGATTAATTGTCGTACTCCTTCAATCGAAAAAATAAAGGAGCCTATAATAATGGATCACTATTCTAAATACTTTCTTGAAAGAAAGAGTTTTCCTGTTGGGCGCAGTAAAATAGATGAAAATATTCTTAGTAATTTAAATAAAATCATTAAGGAAAAAAGCTATTTTGAATTTTTGGCAACGATTGAAAATGGAGGACTTTTTTTCAAACAATCATTGCAATTGTACTGTGTTACATCTTCGAATGACTTCATGGATATTGAACATGTCAATCAGGTCTTAAATAAAGAATATGGGCCCTTGTTTGAAAATCTTTTAAGTTTTGGGCAAGATATTTTTGGGAACCAATTTGCCTTTGATTTAGCAAATCAAAAAGTGATATCCTTTAACTGTGAGACCGGTGAAAAGAATTTTTTAGCAGATAATTTTAAAGACTGGCTGGCTGTTTTATTCAATGACTTCGCCTTTTATACAGGTGTAACTTATGCTGAATCGTGGTTAGAAAAAAATAATATTGAACTTGGGCAAAGATTAGTCCCCATAAAACCATTCGTTATTGGTGGCGATTATAGTATTGATAATTTTTACACACTGGATTTTCCAAAGTATCTTACATACAATGCTGACATAGCAAAGCAAATTTTCAATTTGAAAGATGGGGAGAAAGTAAAAATTACCTACACAAAACCCTTATAATAGGGCGTTCAATCATTTCAGGCAATAATATATAAAAAATAAAACCGAATCATGGATAACATAATCGAAGAGCTAATGTTATTCTCGAAAAAAATAATTGCACTAAATGGCCCGGTAAGTCAGGAATCAATAATTGCCTTTGAGAGTGAGTATAACATAAAATTACCTGAAGACTACCTTGCTTTCGTAAGAAAAGTTAATGGATTAAGTTTAATGGGTACTATTGTTTATGGAGTTGGTGAAGAAATCTGGGAATTTTCTCTTGACAAGAACTAAAAATTTGAACATGAAGAAGTATCGAATCCTATATATGATTATTTAATACCATTTTCTCCTGACGGCGGCGGCAATCACTACTGTTTCGATACCCGTACTATTGATGAAAATTCATGCAATATAGTTTTTTGGCAACACGATTATCCGTACACAGTAGAAGATCCTCCCGAAGTAACAAATAAATCTTTTGCTGAATGGATGAAGCAAGTTGTAATTGAGTGGACATTAGAGCATTACAATTATGATGGCACCAAAGTATAAAGTTACATTTACCAAGAATAAAACAAAATCCTTAAATATGAATGGTGAAGAATTTGTTGAAATCATTAAAAAAGGTCGGGGTAAATGGCTCAGCAAAAAGATTTGGAGAAAAAAGACAGGTAAATTTAAGATGTATAGGTCAATTCTTATTACAACTTTTAACTGCTTCTTTTGCATTGCCATCATTTCTTGCGATGCAAATACGCAAAATAGTGAATCATCCAAAAGTGGAAGTGATACTGTAATAAAGGACATTCCTAAATTCTTTGATTCCGATCATTTTAAGAAAATAAAAAATGATATTTTAAGTAAGGCTGGCCTTCCAGACATCGAAAACGGCTTTGATTCTTTGCAAATTCGAATTTGGCTTGGGTATGTATTCAAAAACCAGGAACAAGTACTCGTACTTAAAAAGCAGGACGATGGCTGGTCGGGAGAGTTTATTGATTTGTTCTTTAATTATTCGGGTAAGCATAAACTTGATTCAATAAACAAACAGGTTAAAGATGTTCGGCCTATATCTGGTTGGAATGAATTTATTACTAAACTTTATCAACTAGATTTTCTTACGCTTCCTGATGATTCAAAAATCTCTAATTATTCATCGGATGCAGATGGTGATGGGGTTACAGTTGAGATTGCTACCAAAGATAAATATCGAATTTACTCTTATCAATCGCCAGGGATACGAGAAGATTCAATCCCTGAAGCAAAAAAAATAGAAAATATTTTACAGCTAATCGAAGATGAACTTGGCGTTAAACGTCTCAGAAATTTGAAATAAGTGGCTTTTTCGGAAGATTACGTTACTTACGGTGTGGTGTACTTTTTAATAATACCATGAAACAAGAAAATAGTAATTATCACATACAAGAGAACAAATTGATGATTGGGGACAACGAAATTATTTTTAATTTCCCTATCAAGGATTTTATTGAAATAGGGGATATGTTGATTGTTTATTTAGAATTATACGACAAAGTTATTCCTTTAGATGAAAATGTTTTTGGTGTGAGCTTAGCAGAAAGAAAAATCAAATGGCAGGTTGAAAAAAGACAATATCCTACCGGTGGTTATGCACAAATGCGATGTCCTTTTGTTGGGATAAGTTTTAATGAGAATAAGCTGCGGCTTCATAATTGGTGCTCCACTAATTTGATAGTAGATCCTGTTACTGGTATGGTGCTAGAACAAGAAGAGACAAGATAGTTAAAAGCGCAGCGGAGCCGCGGCTTTTAAATCTTATCATAGGTTGAAAATGCAGGTCCATGAAAAACAACTTGCAAAGAGTATTTCACGAGTCCTAAATTAAGAATACGATAAAGAGACAATAGCTTGTTATTTATAGGCAAACAGAATGAATATTATTATTGTTGAAGGTTTCAAAACGATTTCAGATGCTGAAGATGAGACGCTGGATAATCGCCTGTGAAAATTTCAGATTAATTGTAATAGTTCTACATCCACATTACTTCAAAATCGACAATGCAAACTGCAACACCTGAAGCAAAGCAAAAACCGCCATATCTCCTGGGGCTGCTTTGTTTAATGCCACTCTTTGGTGCCTTTGTTGGTCTTGGGTTATTGCTTTATGGACTTATAAAGTACAAAGACAAGTGGCTGTCAATTATTGGAGCGTTTGGGATCTTGTGGACGATCGTCGCTTATTCATTTCTTTTCTATGTACTGAAGAATCCCTCGCCTTTTAAAGAAAGTGCTACTAGACTTACACAAATGCAGTTAAAAAGCCTGGTAAAAAACATTGAGTTCTATAAACTGCAGCACGGCCAATATCCTGACAGCTTGAAGCAATTATTGGTCGACGACAAACTTGCTCCAATATTTGACGACATACAACAAAACCATGGACGGGCAAATGACAAATTCAACTATGAAAAAGTAGGGGAGAAGTATACATTGTTTTCGTCAGGAGAAGATGGCATCCCAAACACAAAAGACGATCTGTTCCCACAAATTACAATATCTGACAGCAGTAAAATACAATTAATAAAGAAAGTGAACTAATGCATGGGGCACCTTTTAATTAATGAATAAGTATCTTTTTTCAATATTATTTCTTTTTTGTTCTTGCGGGCTCCCTGGCTATAAAGAGCATTGGAAATATCGCAATGGCTATACAGAAATTGTATATTATACTGATTTCCGGAAGCCGGGTAATTGTTTTATCAAAACCTTTTACCCGAATGGAAGACGATTTCAGGTAGCTGCGATGGCAAATGGAAAATATGTTGGCTTAAAGGCACAGTATTCTTCAAACGGTTACATTCAGCGGACAGATTATCTATTTACCCCTTGCGATACCTCAAAGAAAATATGTGATGAACTATTGACATTCTATAATAAAAATGGAATCATTTCACGCCGATACACAATTAAAAATGGCTTACAAAATGGACTTTCACAATATTACGATACTACCGGAATATTGCGCTTAGAATGTGATTTAAAAGATGGCAAGATAAAGGATGGGCGGTATAATGCATACCGTTCGAATGGAAAGCCGGTATACAAAGGATTTTATAAGAATGATACCTTGTTTGGCTTTCAATATTATTTTGACGAGTTTGGTGACAGTTTGAAATATTATAATACTTACGAAGGTCAGATTGATTTTCCTTATAAAAAATGGCTTGCCCTTGAATTGACACTGTGCGGTGATTATACCGATAAAAAGGGAAAGTCGGTTACCTGGCGCTGGGTGGACTATACTGGCAAGGAAATTAAAAGGAAGATACTCTATCCGGTCAATGGAAGCTTTGTATGCCCTGAATAGATATAGATACTTATTTATTATACTAACTACCAAAACTAGCTTCAAATGAAAAACAACATCGTCGGCTTGATAATCTTCACCTTTTGCTGTATTAATGCAAAATCACAAAGTACTAATGACGGCTTACTAACAACTCTTCTTAAAAACCAAAAAGACTATTTAAATACCAATATTCAGGAAAAACAAAAGTCGAAGTATATTACCCTGCTACGCTTTGCCAACGTAATCCATCCCAAAGTAATTGACGAAATACAAAAGATCAACGCTTCATTTCCTGCCAGTAGTCAAACCTTAAATATTCTGGAAGGGTTTACTGGTTACAGTAATGTAAGCGGAGTTATCTGGCAGAATGATAGTACCTATTATTCTTACAATTATGGAGCGGATAAAAAACTTATAGTAACACAACGCTCCTTATCTCAATTAAGTGATACTACAAAGACTATTGTTCAGAGTTTTACTAATTGGAGTAGCAGCACCTTTGCAACCAATGGACAGGCATTAGGCGCGCCTACCGATCACCCGTTTTTTCTGGCATCAAAGGTTTCATATGCTTCAGATGCTGCTGTACAGACTATAGGGTTTTATTATCAGTAAACCATCGTACAATGAATTTTAAATTAATAATTACATGCCTTTTGTTAAGCCTAACTTCCTGCGGGCTGAACTACAGCGATTCCCAAAAGATCAAATCTGTTGCAGTTGATACCTTGCCAAAATCGACTTATACAACCAATTTGAATGATGAGCCAACTTTTGAAAAAGCCCATCCGAATGCAAAAGCTTTAATGAATGACAGCTTTTTCTTTAGCCCCGTCGAAGAAACAGCACCTTTTGGCAGTGATGATGGTTCAGATACTTACGCCGGATTCGTTCAATGGCGAATAAATCATAGAACGGAAAGTCCTTTGCCTTATTTACAAGAACAAATTGCAGAGTGGGGGTATCCCCAATTCGATCTTCAGGAAACAGATATTGAAAAGCTAAAACCATATCTCACAAAAAGTGATTTAGCCATCCGGTTTATGACGGGAATCGATGCCGCAATTGTTGCAATAGCCTTTGGACAACTTTATCTTGAGGGCACTATTGATAAAGAAGTTCTTAAACTCGCAAAAATATCCGTTCAAAGAGAGTTGCAGCCACGAATGCTCGCTACCTGGAAAGAATATAAATCCGAACGGGAGATTAAACTGAAAAAGTTATTGCATGTTCTTGAACAGGTTAACTAATTCGCCCAGCCAAATGCAGCTTCTCTCGTCAAATATTTTTTATCAACAGAAAGAGCTTTACTGAAGGTGTCAGTAATTATACCTGAAACTTCGTGCCGGTTAATGGTCCCTTTTGTCCGTCTGACATCGACGTAGTTTTCTCTTGACAATTTTTCAGTCAATTCCCGAACTGTTTGCAGGTCTAAATTTTTTCCTAATCGTGCTGCAATCTGAAAAGCTAAAATGAAAAAAGCAGTACCCGACAAAGCAATTTTCCAGTCAAAGAAAAAAGCTACAAGAGATAATAAAAGGCCAATACCCAATGTAAAAGCAAGCCAATCGGGATAAGTCAAAATTCTTATATTGGTTCCCATTTGTCTTTTAAACTCTTTTGCTGTTTGCCTGCGATTTGCACGTGGAAAAAGGTCTCTCAGCCTGGTATCTGGCTTAATTTCATTTTCACTAATTAAGTGAGTAATACTAATCGCTTTACGAACCCGATAGAACGCCTGCTGTTTTGTACAGTCGTCGCGGTGCTCATAGGTTAAATAGTTTTCAAAAACATCGCACAGATCACCAAATGTTTTCACATGCTGAAAAGCATCCTTTTTGAATTGTAAGCCAAACGATTTTTCAAGTTTTACGACTATGTCAAAAATGTCTTCATCATCAAACTCTTCAAGTTTTATTATTTCGTCGGGGATATTCATAATATTATTTTGAATACATAAAGATGGCCGCGATGGAAAACACAATTATACACACCAAAGATATGGCAGGTCAGTCACAATATCACATGTGCTGGAAAGTGCAGTTAGTAATAGGGCGACGTATAAACAGCTATTCTTCCGGAACTATTATTAACATCTTATGTAAAGGAATGATCTCAACTCTGGCGTTTGATTGGAAGCCCGCGGCTTGCAGCCACTTGCCCGTAAGCACCAATTTCGGAACCCGGCTTAAAGACCGGCCTTCAAAAAAATACCTAACGCGGCCTTCACGGTATTGCTCAACGATTTTTATGCTGTGTACCCGGCCCTGAAGAACAGATGGTACATTTTTAAGAGTAGGAACAATTCCGTGAAGGCGTTCACTAACGACTAATGCATGAGACGGCACTGTTTCAATCGGGATGATTTCATTTACATGGTCCTTCAGATAATTTACTCTTACGGCATTGTCTTTGTTCTTTGCTTTCATAAAGTATTGCTTTACTTGGGGATAATGAATATTAAATCGACTTGCAGGAACTAACAATTAATGATGCAGCTTTGCCCCATGAATCTGTATCACGAATTTGTCATCATCTTTCGAGCTGATAATTGATATACTTTTTACTTCCATTTTGTGATATTCGCGAGCCCCTAAGTGCTGATCTACTTCAGGAGAATATTCGTCATTGCAGGTATCCGGACTGATATGAAGTTTTGCAATGGCATCATCGAAAATACTTTCTAACAAATCATTTACTGCCCCTTTTACTGTGTGTGTGCCATCTGAAATACGCTTGATAAACTTTGCAGGCAGACCGGTAATATGTCCTATCTCTTTCCAATCAAGATTATTTTCCCGTAAAAGGCTGATCTTCCCGATGAGTGGACTTTTTTCAGTAATAATGGAAGACGCATTTAGATAATTCTGATTCATATAGTTCTTTTTATTGTTGAAGAATGGTTTTAATACTACTTTATCATGGCCGCAAATAGCTGCGCCCTCAACCCTTTGTCAATGCACCATTTATGCACGACAATAAAGGGATATTGAAATCCTTATTTATTACATGTTAATGCTGCTAACGGGAGTAAATGCTTTGGTGCAATCAAAGCAATATTCAAAAGAATATCTGCGGATCAGTTATTAGGGGTAGTAAACGGCATTTAATCTGTCTGAAATCAAAAATAGGGTTAAAAGTTAAAATCAAGACCACAAACCTTTTGTGGTACTTTATAAAATCGCTGTGGTATTTTAATTTTAAAATATGGTTTTACAGAAATAATTTGGGGTAGATGAAAAAAAACATACTGAATACATACGTGAAGAAGTAAGCTGGCAGGGGTTTACAGATCGGCAGATGGCAAAGTATCTTAATATTACCAAATCAGCTGTAGAAAAAATCTACACGCGGGATGATATAAACGTAAGCAGAATTGTAAAGCTGTCTGTCTTTTTAAAGAAGGATCTATTTGCTTTTTATTATGAAAAAGATCCCTTAAGAACAATTCATCAAAGTGCCGTTGATAAACTGGCTCAGGAAATAAACTCTCTTAAAAAGATCATTTCTGAAAAGGATGAAATTATAGAAGATAAAAAGAACATTATAGAGTTTATGAAGAAAAATCAGCATTCAAGTCAGGTGATGACTAACGAGTCAGTAAAAGTGAATAGTGGAAAAAAAGGCCAATCAGCCAAAAAGAAGAAGTAACAAAGCAGATATTCCCTACTCATTAAGTTACTTTTAATTTTTCAACATAAAATTGTTGAAATGCCAGGGAAAAAGCGTGAAATTTCAGAAAAGGAAAAAGAAAGTGAAAGAGCGCGAAAAAGACAGCACAAGTTTATATTTCGTGTTCACATTACCATCCCTTCCCACCAAAACACGCCATCAATATTGCTTAATTAGTTTACTGCCATCGGCTCTTATGCAGTGATTGTCGTCAATAAATTTAAAAATCATAGCATTTCGTAAATGGGTGTGCGACAACTGAATTAAAAAATCATATTTTAGCGTAATAGCTATTCTTTCAATTACGTGTAATAGATACTTCCAAAACTGTTGTGCAGAGTTTTACTAATTGGCATAATGCAACTTTTACAACAATGGTCAGGCATTAGGCTCGCCTGCTGATCATCCGTTTTTCCTGGCTCCCGGATATGCTACGGATGTAGTCCGGAGAATCTGGCTTTTATTGCCATTATGAATTCCATTTAACAAGATTCATACTATTACTGCAATAGCAAAAGTTCGTTTTGAGGGCATAATTACCAATTATGTCCAAGGTCGGTTATGTCTATAACCGACCTCCATTTTTGATTTCTCCAATGGTGACATAAACGCCACTTTACAACTAATGCTTCCACTATGAGTAGTTTATTATTTCATTCACCAACGAGTTGAACTTTATCTTACATTGCCTGGTAGCCGCTAAATGGAAAAAGATGCACGGTAAAATTCGTGAAACAGTGTACATTATAAATCAACGTTTCTTTCTAACACGTCTCTGCATGCTTAGAAGCATTTTAACGTCCTCATAGCTCAAATTGTTATTTTTATTAAGATATCCAATTATTGCCGACTGTCTTGCGATCTCTTTTACCATTAAACGGTGTTCGTTTCGCTTTTTCCGAAGGTCGAAATCAGTATTAACGTCGAAAGCATTATCAAGATCGGGGTTTTCTAGCTCTGCAATAAACTTATCGACTAAATCCGTTGCAACAGTTGATATGTAGGCAATATGTAAAAGATGTTTATCCATAAGAAAACATAAGCTATGGTATAGCGCCAGGCAAGCGCCCGCTGCAGAATAAGCGATTGTATTGTTAATCTCCGGTGCATTTCGTTCTGCTTGATCTATAAGCCTGCCAATCTCACTATTGCTTGCATTTTTTTCGAAAAGATTCTCGTATAAACAATCAATTCCATTTCTTAGCACAGCGGGATTTCCAAAATTAAAGTTTTCCGAAAAATACTCGTAATTGACATATAAACGTTCACACGTAAGATATGCGAAAACAAGTTGTTTTGTAAAATCAAGTTTTTTTAGAATTTTTAGACTCTCGATTTTCATATTAAAAATTTTATTTGATTTTTAAAAATTCCCCCTCTCCATATCGAAGAGGGGGAAAACAAAACCCTATCACTTCACTACCTTCACCAGCGTCAGCGAATTAAATCCGCCATTCTTCATCGAATACAGCGTCCCATTCAACTCCTGAAAAAACTCAATACCAAGCACCGCAAAAATTGGCAATGTGGTATTGGCTTTAACAGCATGCTGAAGAGTAATTGCCTGAGTAGCTGTCCCATCCAGCTTTATCTCTGCATATACTTCCTTGTCGTCGCTGTCGATAGTCGAATTGTCAAAGTCAATAGCCGCCCCACCCGCAACGATTCGGCAATGGGTAGCGCCTGTCGGACTAACAATCTTATTCACAGGAACAAACGACGGAATCGAAACCGTTACCGTACCTGCCGCCCTGTCAACAGCAATTGAGTAAGTAGCAAAAAGACAAGTGCTTAATGGGCTCTTAATATTAAAATCAAAACCCTCCAGCAATTCCAGATCGCCTTTCACAACGGTTCGCGCACCCCGGCCACTCGTAGCATCTGTGCCAAGCACCGTTCTCGCCTTCTGGGTCATACGGCTCGTTACCCGGTTGTCGGCTGTGTTCAATAGTAAAGTGCGAAAAGCCATACGGATCAGCTTGCCCGATTTGGCTGCTTTACCAAACTCGGTCCCGTTTTGCCGGGTTAACTCAAATGCGGGATCAGTTTGGATCCTGCTTTTTTCAATTTCTGACTTTTCCTTTACCTTAAAACCATCCTGGTCTTTGTAATACGTTAAATTGCCCATCGTACCTTTTAATCGATGGGTCCCTTTTTGTTTTGGCATATGATAAAATTTAAATGATTAAAAATTGTCGAATAAATTGCAATAAGAGAATGTGTTGTTTCTATCGCGGGGAGGGCCTCTATCGCGAACCTGACTACGAAGTCGTAATACGTCAATAGCCCTGGGTACCAACCCGAGATGAACTTTCATCCGGAATAACAAACCAACAGGGCTTATTTTACGATACCGGGTATATGGTTCATGTATGCCGGATGTATGGTTTATGTATGAGTCATGTATCACAACAGTATGCCAACAGTATGGCAACAGTATACCTCCGGCATACTTCAGGTATGGATAAGGTATGCTACAAGTATCACAACCATATGCAAACGGTATGGGAACAGTATCAAACCCAAATGAAACAAAACTGAAACCTCGCATGGCAAATAAAATTTGACCATAAAAGTGAGGCGCCGCGCCATACATTTTTCCATAGGTGATCCCGACTCGGGAAAGATTTTTTTTACCGAATAATAAATCCGCGAGAAAATTTTGCTTAGAAAGAAAAAGATAAACCGGTAACAGAACGATGAAGAGGTGTCATCGTAACAGTATATTACAAACGTTTTAAAAGATAAGTAAACCGTATTACGCTGATGTTATCAACGGGCAATTGCAATCTGGCGTCAGTATAAATCCTTACTCAATCTCATCCAGCTTTTTCGTTAACATAGCCTTCATATGATCCAGATACTTCGTCTGCCCCGTTTTTCGTCTGCGCATATCCTGAAAAATGTTATAGTAATTCCCCAGGTCAATATCAAATACCTGTTGCAGACGGGTAGCAATTAACTTCACGTCTGCCTTGCCGTTATTGAAAACATCTGTCAAATGAAGTGCATATATTAGCTCCACAAGATCTATTTTGCTGCCCGTCCACCTAAGCGAAGGAGTATTCGAAGAATCGGCAGATGGTGATACTGATGCGCTGCTCACCGGCTGTAGCAGTAATTTTTCTATGTAGATTAAAAGCCGAGTATTAGCCGTTATTTGTGAAACAAGGAGGTCATAACCTGTACTGAACCTGGCATCTGCTTCCAAATAAAAACTGTCATGTGAAAGGTGAACATCAAATTGCCCCCGTACAAAATATTTGTTATCCATGTGAGTGCTGCGTGATCTGCAATACACATAAAGTGTATGATGCTCTGCAAAGAATTGTTTTAACCGGTTCAGCTCGCGTTCAAGATACTCTCTTTTCATTATTTCACTTCCTTCCGGCCATTGAGAATAAAGGGTATAAATGGCGGTATAATATATAAGCGGAACTAAGTACAGCGGTTTTCTATGTTTGAAAAAAACTATTTCCTCATCCTTGTCTGCAAACCCATGTTCCTGAACAAGTGCTTTTAATTGTAAAAGGTATAAACGACATAGCTCTATCGCCGTTTCTGCGCCGGGTAGATCTATATTAGTACTTTCAATACGGCTAAGCTCTTCTGTAAAAGCAGCAAACAATTCTTGTTCTGCAGCATGTAATTTTTTCATGGTTAAAGGTTTCGTTAGTGAAAAATGGTCCCCTCGCCGTTCAAATAGAAAGCTAGAGCAATTGGCTTTTAAAACCACGTGAAAAACCCCGTGAAATCCCGTTATTTTTCCCCGGAAATCCGTTGTTTTTCTTCTAAAACCATGTTATTTTTCCCCGAAATCCTGTTTTTTTTCTCCGGCCGGAAATTTGGCGGATTGTGAAAAATTGCGTATAAATAAATGCCTCTAACCCCCATCCGGCAACGGCCTACAAAATCTCCCTAAAACTTTTTCCATATATGGTCCCGACTCGGGAAAGATTTTTTCTTCACCGCTATTCTTACTGATGCGTCTTCGTTTTTACAGCCCCGAAGGGGCGCCACCTGAATAGCCCCGGGTGTTAACCCGGGGGCGCCATCCGAATAGCCCCGGGTATTAACCCTGGGGACGACGGGTGTTAACCCGCAGGCGAAGGGGCGTCACCTGAATAACTCCGGGTGGCAACCCGATGGAATACCCATCAACCCCACTACGGGATTACCATTATGTCATCTTATCATTAAAAAATTCCGCCATTTCCGCCTATAACCCCCGCCCAACGCGGCTACCCACATTAGGGTATATAAAAAACAGTCACTTATATTGCGTAATTTGAAAAAACTTTCTACTTTTGAGCGACCACATTTGCTTCTTGATCGTCCGGAATCCTTTGAACATAACCGATCGTCACCCGATTTCCTACCGAATCACCCCCTTACCCGATCTCCTTCGAATACCTCTGACCAATCGAATCCTTTCGAATAGCCTCTGATTTACTATTTACCTATGTACCATTTGAGCTGACTATGGTTCGCGTCGCCTGTTGTAGTCTGATATTCCGGGAATGAATGATGATGAAAACGGGTTTGTGAATTGATAATTGAGTTTGTAACTTTTTGATTCTCAGTACCAATGTAACTGAGGAAAGCGGGAGCTTTGTGTCGAAAATGAACGCCGTATATTGTATTTCATTTTCATCCCGACTAACAGTCGGGGTTCAAATTTTCAAATTACCCGCTAAGCATGGAAAAAGATTTACGCTGGTACGCCATATATACAAGACCCCGGTGGGAAAAAAAAGTCGCCGATTTGCTGGGCAGTCAACGCATTGAACATTACTGCCCTCTGCAAAAGATCGAACGGAACTGGAGCGATAGAAAAAAAATTATTCTCGAGCCACTGTTTACGTCCTATGTGCTCGTAAGGTTAGCGCCTAAAGCACACATACCGGTTTTACAAACAGATGGGGTCATCAGTTTCGTTACCTTTGAAGGCAAACCCGCCGTAATACCCGACGCTGAAATACAAGCAGTAAAACAGTTCTTAAAAGATTATGAACATGTTCAGGTCGAGAAAATTGATCTTAATATAAACGATGAGGTAACTATTTTAACCGGTCCGCTCATGCAGCAAAAAGGACAGGTTCAGGAAGTAAAAAGTAAAATGGTAAAAGTGCTCTTGCCTTCACTCGGTTTCGCACTCGTAGCCATTGAAAAAAACAACCTGTCGAAAGGTTCCTCACAATAAAATAATAACAACAAACCGTATCATTGAATGGAAGAGACAATGCAGTATCATTTGGCAGTAATCGGCCTTGGTTATGTAGGCTTGCCATTAGCAGTTGAATTTGCTAAAAAATTCCCGGTTGTAGGTTTTGATATCAATAAACACCGGGTTACCGAATTAAAAAATGGTAATGATCATACACTCGAAGTAAGTAGCGAACATCTCACTTCGGTTTTAAAAACTAATCTGGATAATACAACTGGCTTGTTCGTAAGCGATCAGTTGGAAGCCCTTAAATCAACCAACGTTTTTATTGTAACCGTTCCCACACCGGTTGATAAATATAACCGCCCCGATTTAACACCGCTTGTAAAAGCCAGCGAAACAGTAGGTAAAGCTTTGAAGAAAGGTGATATCGTCATCTACGAATCTACCGTGTATCCCGGCGTTACAGAAGATGAGTGCGTACCTATTCTCGAAAAAATATCAGGGCTCAAATTCAATGTAGATTTCTTTGCCGGTTATTCGCCCGAACGTATCAACCCCGGCGATAAAGAACATACCGTTACCAAAATTAAAAAGGTAACATCAGGCTCTACGCCCGAAGCTGGCAAAAAGGTAAACGACATTTATGGTAGCATCATTACCGCCGGAACGCACATGGCTCCTTCAATAAAAGTAGCCGAAGCCGCCAAGGTAATTGAAAATGCACAGCGTGATATCAATATCGCTTTCATCAACGAGCTCGCTAAAATATTTAATCTGCTCAACATCGATACACAGGAAGTGCTCGCAGCAGCCGCTACCAAATGGAACTTCCTGCCATTTAAACCCGGTTTGGTAGGTGGTCACTGTATCGGCGTAGATCCTTACTACCTCGCACAAAAAGCCATGGAAGTAGGATATCATCCCGAGATCATCCTTGCCGGACGCAGACTCAACGATGGCATGGGCGCTTATGTAGCCGGTGAAGTAATTAAACTCATGGTCAAAAAAAGCATCCCCATCAAAGGCGCCAAAGCGCTCGTATTAGGGTTTACGTTCAAGGAAAACTGTCCCGATGTTCGCAATACCAAAGTAATTGACATCATCCGTCACTTACAAAGCTATCATCTCGACGTGCACATTTACGATCCCTGGGCCGATCCGCACGAAGTAATGGAAGAATATGGCGTAAGCACAGTAAACGAGTTTCCCGATGGCCATAAATACAATGCCGTAATTCTCGCAGTAGCGCACAAACAGTTTAATTACGACATTATTAAACAGGCATGCAACAGCGAGTGCGTGTTGTTCGATGTAAAATCACATTTAAGCAAGGATTTAGTTGACGCACGTTTGTAATTTTTAATTATGTACAACCAATCATACCATACAAAAGACCTTAGCGGCAGCAGTTTTTTAATTACAGGCGGCGCCGGTTTTATAGGCTCGAATATTGTTGAATACCTCATGCAGCACGGCGCCGGCAAAGTGCGTGTGCTCGACAACTTCAGCACTGGTTCAATGGATAATATCGAACCATACTTATCCCGCCCCCAATTCAGTCTCATCGAAGGCGATATCCGCGATCTCGAAACCTGTCGCCGCGCTATGGAAGGAATAGATTATGTGTTGCATCAGGCTGCTTTGGGTTCTGTACCACGTTCAATAAACGACCCCATCACCAGCAACGAAGTAAACGTAACCGGGTTTTTGAACATACTCGTCGCAGCCCGCGACAGCGGCGTTAAAAGAATGGTGTATGCCGCCAGCTCAAGCACCTATGGCGATCATCCCGGTTTGCCCAAAGTAGAAGACAAGATCGGCAATCCGTTGTCGCCCTACGCAGTAACAAAATATGTAAATGAATTGTATGCACAGGTGTTCAGCCGCACATACGATTTTCATACCATCGGGCTTCGCTACTTTAATGTGTTTGGCCCACGCCAAAACCCGCGCGGACCCTACGCTGCAGTAATCCCGTTATTCATGCAAAGCGCTTTAAAAAACGAAGGGCCCTTTATCAATGGCGACGGAACTACCAGCCGCGACTTTACATACGTTGAAAACGCTGTTCAGGCCAACATCAAAGCGCTCTTTGCAGAAAACATCAGCAAACACGAAGTAGTCAACATAGCCGTTGGGGATGTTACCACCCTCAACCAGTTATGGAAATATATCAGTGATATTGCAGAAATTGATATCCCCGCAAGCTATCGTGAAGAAAGAAAGGGAGATGTGCGTCACAGCCTCGCCAATGTTAACAAGGCGCAACAACTCATCGGCTACCAGCCAGCCGTTACCATTCAAAAAGGATTGCAAACAACCTTTGAATGGTATAAAGCTCACTCGAAAGTTATCTCTTAATATAGTTGCATGTTATAGGTTTCACCGAATGCCGTGAAGCCTGTAACCTGTAACCCGAAACCAAAATCACCGCCATGTACAGAAACCGCATAAGTTCTGCTACCCTTTCTTTGGCTTGTTTTGTAGCATTTATTATCATGCTTACCTCTTCGTGCAGCACAAGTAAGAATCTGAACTATTTTAACGATTTACCCAACTCCGATTCATATGAATTAAAACCAATGCCCGTTCAGCAACGGATCATTGAGCGTGGCGACAGGCTCGATATTGCTTTTATTGTAAGGGATCAGGAATCTGCTGCTTTCTTCAATAAACACAATATGGCTACAGCAGCAACCGCTGCCGGTGTTGGTATTTCTGCCGGCCCCACAAATCCCGATTACCTCGTTGATGCAGATGGTGAAGTAGAAATTCCTGTCATCGGTAAAGTAAAGCTCGCCGGGTTAACCACATTACAGGCAAAGGAAAAATTAACCGGTCTCGTAAATCCTTTTTTAAAAGACCCGCTCGTTGAAGTAAACTTCAGTACGTTCAAAGTAACCATACTCGGTGAAGTAAAAATGCCCGGTTCTTATGTAATCTCCGCGCAGCACGCTACTTTGTTTGAAGCACTCGCAGCAGCCGGCGACTTACCACATAGCGCCAAACGCTACGATATCCGCCTGTACCGCGATTACAACGGCAAAAGAACTATCCAAAAATTCGATCTGCGCAAGATGTATGTGCTCAATGATCCTGATATCTTTCAAATGCGTCCCAACGATGTATTGTATGTGCAGGCTCGCCCTGGTTCATTGATCAAAGAAGAATCAGGTCTGTTTGCCTCTGTGGTTACCATCCTGTTTACTGCCGTAACCCTCGGTTTTACTATTCATAATTCCACCAAATAAACTTTCATTTATGGAGCAGAAGTATGTTGAAGAACAGGAAGAAAGTAAAGGCTTCGACGCAAAACGGCTGTTCTCAAAACTGTCAAAGGCATGGTACTGGTTGATTATATCAGCCGGCGTTTGCCTGGTAGGCGCTTTTTTATACGTAAGATATACGCTTCCGCTGTATCAGGTTGCCACCTTTATACAGGTGCAAACCCCCGGTGAAGTAACTACCAATATATTGGGCGGTTCAGCCTTTGGCCAAAATGGTCAGGCTGCTGCACAGGCGCAACCCGATTTAAATAGTGAGATATTTAAACTCGAATCGGCAGCGCTCGTAGAAAAGATCGTTGATTCATTACACCTCGATATTGATGTAATGACCAAAGGACGTGTGCTTGATAAACCCGTTCATATCGACTCATTGCCTTTTACTATATCTGTAAAACGCTTCGACGACGATCAAAAAACACCCATCTACAAATTATTGCTCAATGAAGATGGATATAAGCTGCAACTCGAAAAACAAGAGGTAAAAGGCATGTTCTTTAAACCCCTTGTTTTTAAAGGCGATACCATCACCATCCAGCCCAAACCTTTCTTAACACAGCCCAAAAGTCTGTATCTCGTTCGTTTTCTCGGCAGGCAGGGCGCTGTTTCAAAATACCTGTCAAGAATTTCTGCTACCGCTGTGCCAAAAGGTGGTTTGGCAATGCTGCAGGTGTCCGTTCGTGATGAAATACCTGATAGAGCCAAACAAATCGTTGAAGTGCTCATCCACAATTACGATGAAGCCAATTTTGAGTTCAAAAGCAAAGCGCTTCGCACCGAAATAGAATTTCTCGAAAACCGCCTCTCTACCGTTTCAAACGAGCTGGCGCAACAGGCTAATAAAGTACAGAACTTTAAACAAACTAATAAAGTAAACGATGTACCTACATCTGCCAATCAGATCCTCGGTAACCTCGTAACACTCGACAGCCGCAAAAGCGACAACCTGTTAAAGGAGAACTTATTAACCCAGGTTGAATCTAACATTCGCGAACAGGCAGGTCAGGAACAGATCATTCCCAATGTAACCGCATTGAATGATCCCAGTTTAAGCAGTTTTGTCGACCAATACAATAAACTCGTTTTAAGAAGAAAGGAAATACTCGATCGCAGCACACCACAGGATATCAGACTACCCGAAATCAACGGAGCGCTCGCCGAATTAAAGAACAGTATTTTCAGAAGCATCAACAGCATCAGCGAGCAGTTAAAGACCAGCAACGACTTTATTGCCAGTCAGGAACAAAATGCTACCGGACGTTTTCAGGGCATGGCTGAGAAAGAAAAAGATCTCAACCAAACCAACAGAGTGCT
>Ga0105239_10002991_pt1 | contig 21080 bp, 21 predicted proteins | sample KBSC44metaG_FD_92761 | JGI IMG/M metagenome (GOLD analysis project Ga0105239, IMG submission 92761) | Corn rhizosphere microbial communities from Kellogg Biological Station, Michigan, USA - KBS C4-4 metaG | ecosystem: Host-associated > Plants > Roots > Rhizosphere > Soil | place: Michigan, USA... | reverse complement strand
GCTCTCCGGCGCACGCGAACTCGGCGTCGCGCTGCCGCAGACGGCCAACGCGGCGCAGCTGATGCAGGCCTGCGCGGCGCACGGCTTTGCCGACCTGGATCACTCGGCGCTGGTGCGTTCGCTCGAGATCATGGCCGACCACAGCGTCGCTCCCGATGCGGCGGCCGGCTGAGCCGCGGCCATGACCGCCACCTGTCTCGATTGCCAGGTCGATTGCGTGCTCGACGTGCGCAACCGCCTCGGGGAATCGCCGGCCTGGTCGGCGCGCGAGGGTGCGCTGTACTGGGTCGACATCACCGCGGCCCGAGTGCACCGCTTTCGGCCCGCCGATGGTGCGCATCACCGCTGGCAGCTGCCGGCCGTGATCGGCAGCCTGGGCCTGCGCGAGGCCGGCGGCCTGCTGCTCGCGATGAAGACCGGCCTGCATCTGTTCGACCTGGACAGCGGCGCGCTCGAGTTCCTGTGCCAGCCCGAGCCGGATGTACCGGGCAATCGCCTGAACGACGGCAAGGTCGCGCCGGACGGCAGCTTCTGGGTCGGCACGATGGACGACCGGCCGCAGAAGGAAGCCACCGGCCGGCTGTATCGCCTCGACGCGCAGCACCGATGCCGGCGTGCCGCGGAGGAGGGCGTGATCGTCTCGAACGGCCTGGCGTGGAGCCCGGATGGCCGCACGCTGTATCACTCCGATTCCCGCGGCGCGGCGATTTATCGCTACGCACATGACCTTGCGACCGGCGAGATCGGCCCGCGCGAAGTCTTCGCTTCAGTCCCGCCGGAATGCGGACGGCCCGACGGCGCCGCGGTCGATGCCGAAGGCTGCTATTGGAGTTGCGGCATCTCGGCCGGGCGATTGAATCGCTATTCTCCGGATGGTGAATTGATGGCCTGGGTCGAGCTGCCGATCAGCCATCCGACGATGCCGTGTTTCGGCGGCCCGGACCTGCGCACGCTCTACCTCACCTCGCTGCGCGACGGCCTGGACGATGAGGCGTTGGCGCGCACGCCGCAGGCAGGCAGCCTGTTCGCGCTGCGGCCCGGCGTGGCCGGTTTGCCGACTTCCTTCTACGCTGGTTGATTTCGCCTGATCCGCGCGAGCGCGGATCAGAGGTCGACGGCCGCAAGGTCACGCGATTCCCTTCGAAACGCCGCGGGGCTCAGGCCGAAGTGCTTGCGAAACGACGTCGCCAGATGGCTCGGGCTGGAAAAGCCGGTCGCGACGCTGATCGTCGTGACGCTGTCGTCGCCGGTCGCGAGCAAGCGGCGCGCTTCGGCCAGCCGCGCGCGCAGCACGTACTGCCACGGGGCGGTGCCGAAGCTGGCTTTGAAGCCCTCCAGCAAGCGCGTGGCCGACACGCCGGCGGCGGCGGCGAGGCCATTGGCGTCCATCGGCTCATGCATCGAAGCGGCGATGTAATCCACGAGGCGCTTCTTCTGCCGATCGGAGAACCGCCGCCGGTCTTCAGTCACCCCGGCGCTGTGTCGCGACTGACCCAGGAAGGCGTCGGCGATGTGATAGCGCACCGCTTCCAGCAAGGCGGCCAGCGCCATGCGGCCGAGGTCGTCGTCCCGTTCCGCCAATACGGCCGCACGCACGCTCGCCTGGTGCAGGAACGGATCGCGATGGCCGATCCGCGCCGACAGGTCGCCGCCGCCCAGCAGATCGACCGGCACCCTGAATTCCGCGAAGCTGACGCGCCGGCCCTGTGCCAAGGCCTCGTACCTGCAGCCTGCCGGGATGGCCCAGATGTCGCCGATCGACGGCAATGCCGCGCTCGACGGCCCGCGCGAGAACCAGGACTCCATGCGCCCCAGGGTGCCCGCCAGATGAACCACGATCGTGTGGTGCGCTTCCTCGAAGCACCAGTCGGTCGGTGCGCGGACGTCTTCCGTCGCCAGCAGCACCGACAGATCCCTGGCGGCGAACAATTGGCCGCTGAGGATGACACGCTCGCTCAGCGCTCGGCCGTCCTGTCCCGCTGACTGCTGATCCATGTTTGTCCCTCCCCTCAAAGCCGGACAAAAGTAAAAGTTCGGCTGAATTTTGAAGGCTCTCGCGGCCATCCGTCGATAGATTCGTGAAATCGGAGTTCAGCGCGAAGTTGGTGATGCTCATGAGAGCCACCGTCATCGCTCCGGTGAGCGCGATGACCCATGACGTGCCCTTCAATGCTGCGGGCATCGCGACCCAGGCCATGAACACAGTGAGAACACCAGTGCCTGCTATGAATCCTCCCATGACAGCAAACACTCGTTGCAGCCAGCCCTCCAGACCAGGCAGACCCGCCCGAACCTGAGCTAAGGAACTGCCGATGAAGCGCGTGTCCTCCGGCAATAGTGACGGCCGCAGAAGGATGAAGTAAAGCCCCAGGCCAATGAGCCAGACACCGCAGGCCGCGATGAGCCACTCCGCCAGCCTGCGACGACCACGGCCCTGCATCTCAGCTACTCCAGCTTCAAGGCTCGAAGTCGAAGCGCGTTGCCAATCACGCTGACCGATGACAAAGCCATCGCTGCGGCAGCAACGACCGGCGACAGCAAGAGTCCGAAGAACGGATAGAGCAACCCAGCAGCGAGCGGGATGCCCGCCACGTTGTACGCGAAGCTCAGCGTGAGGTTCTGCCGGATGTTCCGCATCGTAGCTTGCGACAACGTCCTTGCCCGAACGATGCCCATCAAGTCTCCCTTGAGCAGCGTGATGCCCGCGCTTTCCATCGCCACGTCGGTGCCCGTACCCATGGCGATGCCGACCGTCGCGGCGGCCAGGGCCGGTGAATCGTTGACGCCGTCACCTCCCATGGCCACGACCCGTCCCTCTTTCATCAGTCGCTGCACGACCGCGACCTTGTCCTCGGGGAATACTTCTGCAACGACCTCGTCGATGCCAAGCTGCTTGCCGACCGCTTCGGCCGTCGTCTTCCCATCCCCCGTCAGCATCACGATGCGAATGCCCGCATCCTTCAACGCCTGAAGCGCCTGCGGCGTCGTGGCCTTGATGGGGTCTGCGATGGCGACGAAGCCAGCGAGCTTGCCGTTCACCCCGACGAAGATGACGGTGGCCGCCTTGGAGCGCTGCGCTTCCGCAGCCAGGTTCAATGGCGTCGCGTCGATGCCACTCTCGGTCAGGAACTTCGCACTGCCCGAGACGACCCGCTGTCCGTCGACCGTGCCGACCACGCCCTTGCCGACGGGCGAGTCGAAGTCTGTGACTGCGGACAGGTTCAGCTTGCCTTCGTGCGCGGCGCTGACGATGGCCATGGCCAACGGGTGTTCACTGGCCCGCTCCACGCTCGCCAGCTTCTGCAGCACATCGTCCTTGGTGAAACCTTGGGCCGGTTCAATTTGAACGACTTTCGGGCGACCTTCGGTCAACGTCCCCGTCTTGTCGAGCACGAGCGTGTCGACCTTCTCCATGCGCTCGATTGCTTCGGCGTCGCGGATGAGCACGCCATGTTGCGCGCCCTTGCCGACGCCGACCATGATGGACATCGGCGTGGCCAGGCCCAACGCGCACGGACAAGCAATGATGAGGACGGCGACCGCCGTGATGAGCGCGTAGCTGAACGCCGGCGACGGTCCCCACATCAGCCAGACGACGAACGTGAGGACTGCAATCAGGATGACGACCGGCACGAACCATCCGGCGACCTGGTCGGCCATGCGCTGGATGGGCGCGCGGCTGCGCTGGGCCGCGGCCACCATGTGGACGATTTGCGAGAGCAGCGTATCCGCGCCGACTTTCTCCGCGCGCATCACGAAGCCTCCGGTCTGATTGAGCGTCCCCGCAGTCACTTTGGAACCGACCGCCTTCGCCACCGGAATGGGTTCGCCGGTGACCATCGATTCGTCGACGTTGCCCTTGCCTTCGGTGAGCTCACCGTCGACCGGAACTTTCTCGCCGGGACGGACGCGCAGGAGGTCGCTGACCTGGATGGCGTCGACCTGAACGGTTTCGTCGGTGCCGTCGGCCTTCACCTTGACCGCAGTTTTCGGAGCAAGGCCGAGCAGGGCCTTGATGGCCCCAGACGTCTTCTCGCGCGCTCGCAACTCGAGCACCTGACCGAGCAGCACCAGCACGGTGATGACAGCTGCAGCCTCGAAGTAGATTTGCACCGCACCGTCCTGCAGTCGGAGTTCGGACGGGAACAGCCCAGGCGCGATGGTCCCCACCATGCTGAATATCCAGGCGGCACCGGTGCCCAGCGCGATGAGCGAAAACATGTTCAGACTCCGGTTCTTCACCGATGCCACCGCGCGCACAAAGAACGGCCATCCCGCCCACAGCACGACTGGTGTTCCCAGCAGCAATTGCACCCAATTCGAAGTCTGCTGCGCGATGAGGTGGTGGATGTTGAAGAGGTGTCCGCCCATTTCCAGCGCGAATACCGGGACCGTCAGCGCGGTCCCAATCCAGAAGCGCTTCGTCATGTCCCGCAGCTCGGGACTCTCGCGTTGCTCTGCCGTGGCGAGCACCGGCTCCAGCGTCATCCCGCAGATGGGGCAGTTGCCCGGACCCATCTGACGCACCTGAGGGTGCATCGGGCACGTGTACTCGACCTGGCTGTGGTCGCCGTGAGCTACCGGCTTCGCTGTTGCGGCCGCATGCGAGTGGGGGCCGTGGTCGTGCTGAGCACCGTCCATCGCCGTGCCGTCCGGCATCATATGCGTGCCGTGACGCTCGTGGTGCGAGTGGCCCTGAGGGGTATCGGTGCTGCTTTGCATGGCGCTCTCCGGTTCTTGTTTGCAGTTTCGGCCTTCCAATGGCTGGAAGGTCAAGCGGCACGCTATCGAGAGGCCAAGCTGACCGCCATCCAGAGTCCGAGCGCCGCCAGGCAGGCCCAGCATAGCCAGAACAGAGCGCGCTCCCACCAAAGGGGTGACCCTTCGCGGTTCTCGAGTCGGTACTTCAAGGTCATGCCCACGCCGTGGACGAGAACACCGCCGACCAGCAATGGGACGGCAAAGGCTCGCAGCCACTCTGGCAGCACGAGCGCGAGGCCCGCGCCCAGGACGATGGCTCCCAGACCAGAGGCGAGCTCCGCCCCTTTAGTGGCTGTTGACCGACCGTGCACGGTCGTCTCTCGACAAGCGTGGGATGAACCGCGGCGTCGCAGCCGCGTAGGTTCGCCACGCCTCGCCGAACGCCGCCTCCGAGTCGCGCTCCTCCGAGATGGCCAGGCGGATGTACATCACGACGAGCACCGGGAACATCGCCAGCGTCAGCAGTGTCGGCCACTGGAGCAGAAACCCGAACATGATGGCGACGAAGCCGATGTATTGCGGGTGGCGCACGAACCGATACGGGCCCGCCGTGGCAAGTTGATGCCGGCGCTGCGCGTGGTAGAGCACCTGCCAGGCGTTCGAAAGCAACGTGAACCCCGCGAAGAGGAACACGAAGCTCAGGAGATGGAACATGCCGAAGTGCGGGTTGCCTTGCTGCCCCGTCACCAGCCACCACAGGTGCCCGGCATCGTGGCCGAAGAGGTTGACCCCGGGGAACTTCGAACCCAGCCAGCCCGAAAGCAGGTAGATGGTCAACGGGAAGCCGTACATCTCCGCGAACAATGCGACGACGAACGCCGAGTACGCGCCGAAGCTGCGCCAATCGCGAAGCGTCGTCGGCTTGAAGAAGCTGTAGGCGAACCCGACGAAAATGACCGAGTTCAGTATGACCAACCCCCAGAGGCCGTAGGCGTTATCAGCGGCGTTCATCGTTGGTCCCCTCGCTGTGGTGGTGGCCGCCATGGTGGTGACCGTGGTGCATGAACATATGCATCAGCGGGCACGCCAGCAAGAATGCGAACGGCAATACGCCCAGCACGTGGGCGCGGTGTTCAGTGAACAGGAGGAAGCCGCCGACCGCAACAACGACGAGGAGCGCAACGCCCCCGCGCGAGCGCCAGAACGGCGGTGGTTCGTGGTCGGTGATGTCCATGACGGGGCTCCAGTGCGAAGTTGCTCTACTTGGACGCAGGGGGCTCCATCCCCTCGCGGTCCATCATCATCTGCATCATCATTTCCATCATGTCCATGCGCTTGCCCATCATCCCCGGGCCCATGGACTTCTCGCCGCCCATTCCACCCATCCCCATCCCGCCCTTGCCGCCGCGCATCTGTCCCGTCATGGCCATGCCGTCCTGCATGAGCTTCATGTGCTCCTGCATCAGCTTGGCCCGCTCCTCCGGCGTCTTCGCGGCCATCATCTTGTCGTGCATCTCCTGCATCGACTTCATCATCGAGTCCACCTGGGCCGGGGGCGGGCCCGCGGGGGCAGCCGCAGCGGCTTCGGGCGGGTGGTGAGCGGCGTGGTCCTCCTCCTTGGGGCCAGTGGCGCAGCCAGCCATCGCGAGGGAACCGCCAAGTAAGGCCAGTGCGAGCTTCATGGAAATCCTCCAAGACATTCAGTAGTAACCATAGAGCGGGGTGATAGGGGCGGGTTTGATTTCAATCAACGCAAGGGCGTGCAAGGCGCCTAAATTGCGGCTGTGGCTGTTTGCTGCAAGGGGGTTTGTCATGAGCACTCTCGTCGTTGCCTTCCGAAATCAAACGTCTGCGCACCCGGCGTTGAGCACCGGTATCGCGCTGGCCGTACCGTGGCGGCGTTCTACGCGCCGTGCCCCCTCGTCTGGCTCGCTGCGCCGAATACCTTTCTCGGGTTCATGACCAGTCTGTTCCACGGCATGGACTTCACGTCGCTGCTGACCACTGCGCCGTTCTCCTGGAGCGGCTTCATCGAGGCGTTGCTGGTGTTGTCCATCTGGGCCGTCTTTGCGGGCACGTTCATCGGGTGGCTTCGCCTGCGCCTGGGCGCCTGACCTACCGCCCGGCTGCGCTTAGCCGCAGCACCCGCAGCAGCCGCCCGCCTTGGCGGGCTTCGGGACCGCTGTCGCAGCCGCCTGCACCGGGACCGGCGTGTATCCCGCCTCAGCAATAGCGTCGCTGAGCTGCTGAGGGTCGGCTTTCGTCGGCTCAATCTGTACGCGATGAGCCGCGAGGTCGACCTGCACCTGGGCTTGTTGGTCCACGGACCGGACCGAGAAGATATACCGCCTCGGCCCCAACCTTCGCGTGCTGGTACTCGACGCGGGCAGCTTGCTCGTTACCGAGCACACGCAGAATCTTGCTCGCATCGGCCTGAATGCCGCAGGACCGAAGCAGGATCCCGCCGGGTCGTTCAACGTCTCCGACGACCCTGGCACCCGGCAACGCGTCTGGGGGATCCCAATGCGCAGCATGGTGCCCATCTCGGGCTTGGCCTATTGCCTGGGCGGCCGATCGCTCTATTGGGGTGGTTGGTCGCCACGCCTTACCGATATGGACTTGAAGAGCTGGCCGCAAGCCGTAGCGCAGGAGCTTCAGAGCCCGACGCATACTGGCGACGCCTACGAGCGTGTCGAGAAAGAAACTGGGGTCTTCGACAAGACCGACTACATCTCCGGTGCACTGTTCGATGCGCTGGACAAGAAGTTCAAGAGCGCCGCGCCCAGCGTAGCCACTGTTGATGCCATCGAAGAGGCGCCGCTGGCCGTGCAGGCCGCGCCGCCGGCCTCCGGTCTGTTCAGCTTCGACAAGTGGAGCAGCATGCCGATCCTTACGGACGCCGTGCGCGAGGCCGCGGGTCGCCCGGATTGGCAGCGGCGCCTCTTCGTCGTGCCGCGCGCCCACGTCACCAGGCTGCAGACAAGCAATGGGGCCGTGACGGGCATCGAGGTAAGAGTGAACGGGCAGCAGCAGGTGCTCACCATCGCGCCCGCGTGCGCCGTCGTGCTGGCCTCGAGCACGATCGAGGCAACCCGGCTTGCACTCGAATCGTTCCCGGCGCCGCTGATGGGGCGCAATCTCATGGCGCATCTGCGCTCGAACACCGTCGTGCGCGTCCACCGCAGCGCGATCGATCCGGCGCTGCCGAAGCTGTTGCAAACCGCAGCCTTGCTCGTTCGCGGTTCGACGACCAAGGGACGCCACCACCTGCAGGTCACGGCCGCAGACGGACCAGGCGGCTCAGAGGATCTGTGTTCCGAATGATTCCCGATATCGACCTTCTGGATCAGACGCTGGCCGCGCGACAGGAAGACTGGATCGTCATCACCTTGCGGGGCATTGGTGAAATGAACGGCGATCGAGTTGGCAGCGCTGCCAAGCAGACCTGCCAGTCGCCGAACTGGATCGACCTGAGCGATCAGACCGACGAGTTCGGCATGCGCCGGGCCATTCCGTTCAGTGAGTGTGTGCGTGGTGATCGTCCGGCACGTGTGGGTGGGAATGCCGCTGCGGATCGTGGCGATGCAGGTGACTGTGCAACCCGATCGGCATCACGCTGTGGGCGTGGGTGTGATGCCCATCGTCGTGGCTGTGTGCATGCTCGTGTTCCTGGACACCATGCGCATGTTCGTGGGCATGGCGTTCTGCAAGGTGCAGCAAGATGCCGGCGATCATTAGGGCAGCGCCGGTGAGCATCCAGGCGCTGCCGGACCGTTCGCCGAGCATGAAGGCCAGCGCAGCACCGACGAAAGGCGCGAAGGCGAATACCGAACCCGTGCGCGCCGCCCCGAACGCGCGCTGGGCCAGCAGGTAGAAGCGCAGGCTCAGTCCATAGCCGGTGGCGCCAACCATGAGCAGAGCCGTGGCCTGCAAGAGACTGGGAAAAGGCTCTCCTGAGACCCAGGCCGCAGCGGTCGTGGCGGTTGCTCCAAGCGCACCCTTGAACATCACGACCTGGCCCGGATCGCGTTCGGCCACTGTGCGCGACAGGGTGTTGTCCACGCCCCAGGATGCGGTGGCAAGTATCACGGCGAGCAGCCCAAGCATCGGAGTTGTCCCGGACTCGGCGCGATCCAGCACTAGTGCCATGCCGCCGAGCGTCAGCAGGGTCATGGCCACAACGACCCGTCGATCCATGGTCTCGTGATACCAAAGGCGTGCCAGTACGGCCGTGAAGACGGCCTCCAACGTGAGCATCAGCGACGCCCCTGCGCCGCTGGTGCGCTGCAGCCCCCAGGCTAAGGCCACTGGGCCGATGACCGCGCCAAAGAGTGCCATTGCGGCAAGCCGCTTGCCGTCACTGGGTCGAACTCGTGCCTCCCGACCGACCGGACGTCGCAGCAAGGCGCCGACCAGCGCCGCCCCGGCATACAGCAGCGCCGCGGTCGAGAAGCTGCCGACACCTGCGCCGAATCGCTGGACAAGCGGCGTACTGGCGCCAAAAAGAACGGCCGCCAGGAGGGCAATCAGTCCGCCCCGCAGGGCTGGAAGGTGAAACGACGAGGAGGGGTTCAATGGTCGGGTACTCGGTAGAGGGCGGCACCGAACGGGACGGGCGCGCAGCTTGACGTCTTGACAGCAATCAACACGAAGCCGCGCGCCAGGGGTAGCCTTGTCCGGGGTTCCCAAGCAGGCGCGCGCCATGTTGCCATTCACACGTGAGCAGTTCTTCGGCATTTTCGTCGAGTACAACGCTGACGTATGGCCCGTGCAGGTTGTCGCCTACCTGATCGGCATCGGCTCGATCGCATTGCTGAGGCGTCCTTCCCGAACTGGCAGTCGCGTCATTGCCGGAGGACTGGCAATCATGTGGGTCTGGACTGGTGTTGCCTATCATGGGCTGTACTTCTCGGCGATCAACAGGGCGGCGTATGCATTCGCGGCGCTATTCGTGATGCAAGGTGTCCTCGTGCTCTGCCTTGGGGTGTCAAGGCAAAGGCTGAAGTTCGATGCTCGCGCGGGTTCATCGCCAGGACTGGGCTGGGCCCTCATTGCCTACGCAGTGGTCGTTTACCCGCTCGTCGGCCTCGGAGGCGGGCATCGACTGCGCGAACTTCCGATGTTCGGCATCACTCCGTGCCCGGTCACACTCTTCACATTCGGAATGCTGCTACTCACGACATCGCCCGTGCCGCGCTGGCTATTCATGATCCCGATCATCTGGTCGGTCATCGGCGTCGATCGACTGTTCCTGCAGGGCAGCTAGCAGACTTTGGAGTACGATGCCACAGGATCTCGCAGACGGTTTGCAAGGCCTTGAACGGGTAGCGAGGTTTCCTTCTTGTCGTTGCTTGAGAGAGCGCCAGTTGGCAATCACTGGCCCGGGACGATCCCCTGCCGCGAGTAGTCGATCGTGACGAACTGGCCGCCCTGGTATTGCTGGGCGATCGGGTCGAGCGGATTCGGCTTTTGCAGGACCTCGGCGGCCCAGTCTTCCGCGTTCTGCGTCGGCCGGTAGCCGAGCTTCTCGGCGCCGCCGTTGTCGTAGTAGCTGCGCGTGTTCGCCGAGGCGCCCCACACCGCCATGTAGCCGACGTCGGGCGTCTCGATGCAGCGCATCACCAACTGCACCAGGTCCTCGGTGCCCATCCAGGTGCTGAGCTGGCGCGGGTTCTCCGGCGGCTTGCCCATCGTCGTGCCGATGCGCAGCGAGATGCCCTCGATGCCGTGCTTGTCCCAGTACATGCGGGCCATCGCCTCGCCCCAGACTTTCGACAGGCCATAGAAGCCGTCGGGCCGGTATTCGGCATCGAGCTTCAGCTTGCTGTTCACCGAATTCATGCCGAAGGCGTGGTTCGAACTGGCGAAGATCACGCGCCGCAGCTTATGGCGGCGGGCACCCTCGTAGACCTCGTACAGCGCCCGCAGGTTGTTGTCGATGATCTCCGGCAGTGGCCGCTCGACGCTGGTGCCGGCCAGGTGGATCAGCACGTCGACCCCCTGCAGCAACCGGTCGACGACGGCCGGGTCCTTCAGGTCGCCGTGCGTGACGTCCTCGCCGTCATGCAAAGGCGTCAACGGCTTCATGCCGCCGCCGGAGCGCAGGTCGACGCCGCGCTTTGGCAGTTCCACTCGCAATATCCCGCCGACGATGCCGCCGGCGCCACTCAGGGCCACTTTGCTCATTTACGGATTTCCTTGTGTGAAGTCGAGTCGGATTCAGTGCGCATAGCCCATCAGCAGTCTCGGCAACGCGAGCGAGAAGGCCGGCACGTAGGTCACGAACAGCAGCGCCGCGATCAGCGCCCCGTAGAAGGGCAGGATCTTCCTCATCACTTCGCCGACCGAGACGCCGCCGATCGCACAGCCGACGAACTGCACGGTGCCGACCGGTGGGGTGTTCAGTCCGAGCGCGCAGTTGATCAGCATCACCATGCCGAACTGCACCGGGTCCATGCCGTACTTCATCGCGATCGGCAGGAAGATCGGCGTCGCGATCAGGATCGTCGCCGCCATGTCCATGAAGGTGCCGAGCAGGAACAGCAGCACGTTGATCAGCAGGAACACCACCCACGGCGTGGTCGACAGTCCGGCGATCAATTCACCCATGTAGTCGGCGACTTCGTACAGTCCCATCAGGTACTGGAACATCGCCGAGACCCCGATCAGCAGCAGCACCACGCCGGTGGTCTTGACCGCCTTGGCCGCGGCGACCAGGAAGTTGTGCCAGCTCATCGTGCGGTAGACGAAGAAGGTCAGCAGCATCGTGTAGATCACCGCCACCGAGGCCGCTTCGGTCGCGGTGAAGATGCCCGACAGGATGCCCGCGAGGATGATCACGACGATCAGCAGGCCCGGCACCGCTGCGGCCGCGGCCGCAGCGACGCCGGCCCAGCCCGGGAACACGCCGGACGGATAGCCGCGCGAGCGGGCGACGGCGTAGGCCGCGACCAGCATGCAGATCATCAGTACCGCCGCCGGCAGCAGCCCGGCGGTGATCAGCGCGCCGATCGAGACCGAGCCGCCCGCCGCGAGCGCGTAGATGATCATGTTGTGGCTGGTCGGCATCAGCGCGCCGACGAGGGCCGCATGCGTCGTCACGTTGACCGCGTAGTCCGCGTGATAGCCCTCCTTCTTCATCATCGGGATCATCACCGCACCCATCGCCGAGACGTCGGCCACCGCCGAGCCGCAGACGCCGCCGAACATCGTGCAGGCGACGACGTTGGCCATGCCGAGGCCGCCGCGCACGTGCCCGACCGCGCTCTGCGCCAGCCGCACGATCTTGTCGGCCACGCCGCCGTGCAGCATCAGTTCGCCGCTGAAGATGAAGAAGGGGATCGCGAGGAACGAGAACACGTTCATCCCGGACATCATCTGCTGGAATAGCACGCCGGTCGGCAGGCCCTCGTAGAGGATGGTGCAGATCGACGAGAGTCCGATCGCGAAGGCGACCGGCACCCCGAGCAGCAGGAAGCCGAAGAAGCTCAGACAGAGGATGATCAGTGCCATGACGGGACGACTACCGTGCCCCGAACCAGCGCGATGACGTGCTCGATCGAGAACGAGATGACGAGGACGCCGGAGATCACCAGCGGGACGTAGCGGATCGATTCGGGCAGTCCGAGATTCGGAATCTTGTAGTCCCGCACCGAGTTGCCGAGGATCCAACCGTTGTAGATCATGTAGAGACCGAAGACGATCGCGAACCCGTGGATCAGCATTTCGATCCGGTTGCGGATCTTCTCGGGCACGAGCACCAGCAGCGATTCCATGCCGATGTGGCCGGCGTCGCGCACCCCGACGGCCGCGCCGATCAGCGTCACGTAGAGCACCAGCACGAGGGCGAAGCTCTCGGTCCAGGTCGGCGAGCTGTTGAGCACGTAGCGGCCGAAGACCTGGTAGAAAACGATCGCGACGATCACCAGCAGGCCGCCGACCGAGAGCATCATGCCGGCCTTGGCGACAGCGGCGTTGACGCGCGTCAACAAGCCTCTGGCCGCGGGTTCATCCGGCTCGCGGAGATGCAGCTGCGCTGCGAGTTCTGCGTCTTTCATGGCCGCCTCCGGCTACTTGGCTTCGCGGATGCGCTTGACCAGGTCTTGCAGCTTCGGCGTGTTGGCGAACTTGGTGTAGACCGGCGCCATCGCATCGACGAAGGGCTTCTTGTCGGCGATCGGCACGACCTGGGCGCCGCCGGCTTCGGCCACCTTGCGCGACTTGGTTTCGCGCTCGTCCCACAACTTGCGCATGTAGGGCACGGACTCTTTCGCGGTCTTGCGGATCAGCGCCTGGTCGGCCGGGGCCAGCGTGTCCCAGATCTTCTTCGAGAAGACCAGCACTTCCGGCACCATCGAGTGCTCGGTCACGTTGTAGAACTTGGCGGCCTCGAAGTGGCGCGACGATTCGTAGGACGGCCAGTTGTTCTCGGCGCCGTCGACGATGCCGGTCTTCAGCCCCGTGTAGACCTCGCCGAAGGGCATCGGCGTCGGATTCGCGCCGATCGCTTCCATCATCGCGACGAACAGGTCCGACTGCTGCACGCGGATCTTCATGCCCTTCGCATCGGCCAGGGTCTTCAGCGGCTTCTTCACCGTGTAGATCGAGCGCGCGCCGCTGTCGTAGAAGGCGAGGCCGACCATGCCTTGCGCCGCCATCGCAGCCAGGATCTCGTCGCCGATCGGTCCGTCGAGTACCTGGCGCATGTGCTCGGTCGAGCGGAAGATGAAGGGCATCGAGACCGCGAGCGTCTCCGGCACGATGTTGTTCAGCGCCGCGGCGTTGATGCGCATCATGTCCAGCCCGCCGATCTTCAACTGCTCGATCGTGTCGCGCTCGGCGCCGAGCGCGCCGGACGGGAACACCTTGATGCCGTACTTGTCCTTCGACTGCTCCTTCAAGGCCTTGCCCATCTGACGCACCGCCTCGACCGTCGGGTAGTCGCCCGGGTGGATGTCCGACGAGCGGAAATCCCGCGCCCAGGCCGGCGCGGCACAGGCGATGCTGAGCGTCAGCAGCAGGGCGCGCAACGAGTTGAAGGCAGTTTCAGGCATCTGTTCCTCTTCGTTGTAAGTCATCTGATAACAAGAGGAACTATCTCAAAGATGTCGCCGCTTTATCTAGGTATTTTACCGGTTTGCACAATGACAAAGCGCTTCTTGAGGGCTGGATTTGATCCATGAAGTCATCGGATGACTAATCACGGCATCAAGGAAAACCCTAGGGTGACGGCGCCCCGGCGCTCATGTCGCTTTTGGACCAATCCACGTCCGAAGGGCGCAAGGACAGCAGGGTCTTGACTTCAACAATGCAGGCACACCCGCTGGTGTCTTCAACTTGGCCGAGCCCCATGCCTGCTGCATCCCCGAAGCGACCGAACATCCTGGTGCTGATGGCCGACCAGATGACGCCCTTCGCATTGCGCGCCTACGGCCATGGCCTGAGCTTGACGCCGCACCTCGATGCGCTCGCTGCCGAAGGCGTGGTCTTCGACTCGGCCTATTGCAACAGCCCCTTGTGCGCGCCGTCGCGCTATGCGCTGATGAGCGGCAAGCTGCCGTCGAAGATCGGCGCCTATGACAACGCCGCCGAGCTGCGCGCCGATACGCTGACCTTCGCGCACTACCTGCGCCGTGCCGGCTACCGCACGCTGCTCGCCGGCAAGATGCACTTCTGCGGCCCGGATCAGCTGCATGGTTTCGAGGAGCGGCTGACGACCGACATCTATCCCGCCGACTTCGGCTGGACGCCGGACTGGGATCACCCGGAAGTGCGGCCGAGCTGGTACCACAACATGAGTTCGGTGATCGATGCCGGCCCCTGCGTGCGCACCAACCAGCTCGACTTCGACGACGAGACCACCTTCGCCGCACGCCAGAAGCTCTACGACATCGCACGCGAGGCCGACCGGCGCCCGTTCCTGATGGTCGCCTCGCTGACCCATCCGCACGACCCGTACGCGATCCCGCGCCGCTACTGGGACCTGTACGACGACGAGCGGATCGACATGCCGACGCTGGGCGCCGCGGACGTCGAGGCCGATCCGCACAGCCTGCGCCTGCGCCACGTCAGCGACATGGACCGTACGCCGGTCAGCGAGAGGCAGATCCGCAATGCGCGCCGCGCCTACTACGGCGCGCTGAGTTACGTCGACTCGCAATTCGGCCAATTGCTGACCGCATTGAAAGAGACCGGCCAGTCCGACAACACCATCGTCATCGTGACCTCCGATCACGGCGAGATGCTGGGCGAGCGCGGGCTCTGGTACAAGATGAACTTCTTCGAAGGCGGTGCCAGGGTGCCGCTGATCGTGCATGCGCCGGGGCGCTTCGCGGCGCGGCGTGTCGCGGCCTCGGTCTCGCATGTCGACCTGCTGCCGACGCTGGTCGATCTGGCGAACGGAGGCCAAGCGCCGGCCTATCCCGATGCGCCCGATGGCCGCAGCCTGCTGGCCCATTTGCAGGGCGACGGCGGGCATGATGAAGTCATCGGCGAATACCTCGGCGAAGGCGCGGTCGCGCCGCTGGTGATGATCCGCCGCGGCCGCTGGAAGTTCGTGCATTCGCCGGCCGACCCGGACCAGCTGTTCGACCTCGCGGCCGATCCGCACGAACTGCGCAATCTCGCGGCGCAGCCGGCGCAGTCCGAGCGCATCACCGCCTTTCGCGCCGAAGTCGCGACGCGTTGGGACATGGCTGCGCTGCGCGACGAAGTCACGCAAAGCCAGCGCCGCCGCCGCTTCCACTTCGCCGCGATGCAGCAAGGCGCACGCATGGCCTGGGATCACCAGCCCTTCGCCGATGCGAGCCAGCGCTACATGCGCAACCACATCGAGCTCGACACGCTGGAAGCGATGGCCCGCTACCCGCGTGTCGTCTGAGCCGCCTGTTTCCCCTGCGCCAACCCGGAGCACGCCTTGAAAGCCAAACGCCCTCTCTTGCCCGTCGCGATCGCGGCGCTCTGCCTGATGGGCGCGGTCGGCCGTGCACGCGCCGCCGATCCGGCCGCTTGCACCTCGGTGCGCATGGCCAGCCCCGGCTGGACCGACATCGATGCGACGAACGCGGTCGCCGGCGTGGTGTTGAAGGGGCTGGGTTATCAGCAATCGATCCAGAACGTCTCGGTGCCGATCACCTATCAAGGCCTGCGCAAGGGCCAGATCGATGCCTTCCTCGGCAACTGGATGCCGGCCCAAGGCCCGATGGTGAAGCCGCTGATCGCCGAGAAGGCGATCGACGTGCTGCGGCCGAACCTGCCGAGCGCGAAGTTCACGCTCGCGGTGCCGAGCTACGTGGCCGAGCAGGGCGTCAAGACCTTCGCCGACCTGGCCAAGTTCGGCGACAAGTTCGACAAGAAGATCTACGGCATCGAGCCCGGCGCGCCGGCGAACCAGAACATCCAGAAGATGCTGGAAGGCAAGTCCTTCGGGCTCGACGGCTGGAAGCTGGTCGAGTCCGGCGAGACCGCGATGCTGACCCAGGTCGACCGCTTCGTGCGCGAGAAGAAGTTCGTGGTCTTCCTCGCCTGGGAGCCGCATCTGATGAACACCAAATACCAGCTCAGCTACCTCGCCGGCGGCGACGACTACTTCGGCCCGAACTACGGCGCCGCGTCGGTGAACACCGTCGTGCGGCCGGGCTATGCCGCGGCCTGCCCGAATCTCGGCAGGTTCTTCAACCAGCTGGTCTTCAACGTCGACATGGAGAACAGCATCATCACCGACATGATGACCGACAAGACACCGGCCGCCGCCGCGGCGACGAAGGTCATCAAGGCCCATCCCGAAGTCCTCTCGAGCTGGCTGGCGGGCGTCACGACCGCCGATGGCGGCGACGGGTTGGCCGCAGTGCGCAAGTCGTTGGGCCTGTAAGCGGCGCAAGAGAAGAAGCCGCCAGTCACTTTCGCGAGATCCGGCCGGCTGCCCGCGGCAGGCCGTGGGCAGCGCGCTGCCCGCTCCACCATTCAACAAAACGAGGGAACCCGTTCCATGAAGAAGCACACATCGATCGTCCTGGCAGCCGCGGCGATCAACGCCTCGGCGGCAGGCTCCGCGATGGCGCAGTCCAGCGTCACGATCAGCGGCTGGCTGAATCTCGGCGTGATCAAGCAGACCGGCGAAGCAACCAAGCTGGGCACCGTTTCGCGCAGCAACATTGCCTTCTCCGGCAAGGAAGACCTGGGCGACGGCCTCGCGGCGACCTTCAAGCTGAGCACGCGCTTCGAGATGGACACCGGCACCACCGAAGCCGGCGGCCGACCGTTCTGGCAGGGCGAGTCCACCGTCGGCCTGAAGGGCAAGTTCGGCGCTGTGCGGCTCGGCCGCGCGCTCTCGCCGATCGGCGCGCAGGACGGCACTTATGACGCCTGGCAGGTCTTCGACCGGGTCGCATCGCCGGCCTGGTGGTTCTTCATCCCGGACTATGTGCCCGATCCCTTGAGCGGCCAGCCGAACTCGCACGACTACGGCCGTGTCGCCAATGCGATCTTCTACGACTCGCCGGACCTGAGCGGCTTCCACTTCCATCTGTCGACCGCGGCCAGCGAAAACGCTGCCGACCGCGCGCGCCACTACGGCGGCTCGCTGAACTACGACAAGAACGGCCTCTCGCTGATGCTCGGCGCCGAGCAGAACAGCCAGCGCGACCGCGCCTACTTCGCCGGTGCCGCCTACAAGATTGGCCCGGTCAACACCATGCTCGGCTACAGCCTGGTCAAGCTCGATCCGCTGGGCTCGATCTACAGCAGCGACTGGACCAACTGGGCTGCCGCCAGCGACCCGCGCACCAAGCGCAGCAGCGTCGCGCTGAGCGCGACGATCGACGTCGGCACGAACACGATCCTGGTCGGCGTCGGCCGAGACTTCCAGGGCTCGACCAATGCCTTCAACTTCATCGGCAGCAACTTCACCAAGGCCGGCACCAACTACTCCGGCGCCAGCAACTTCTACGGCCTGGGTTATCTGTACAACCTGTCGAAGCGCACCAGCCTCTTCGCCGATGCGTCCTACGTCAACTGGAAGTACGAGGACGACAACGGCCGCACGCATGCCACCGGCTTTTCGGTTGGCATGAACCACGGTTTCTAGTCCGGGAGACTCGCATGAGAAAGACATCGGCACTGGCCGCCGCCCTCTGCGCGGCGGCGTTCGCAAGCGGCGTGCAGGCGCAGGACGCAGCGGCCTGCAGGCAGGTCAGGTTCGTCGACATCGGCTGGAGCGACATCACCGCGGTGACCGCGCTGGCGACCACGGTGTTCGAAGGCCTGGGTTATTCGACGACGACGACCATGGCCTCGGTGCCGATCTCCTTCGCCGGCCTGAAGAGCAGGCAGATCGACGTCTCGCTCGGCTACTGGAGTCCGATCCAGGATGCCGCGGTCGCGCCGCTGGTCGCGGCCAAGAGCCTGACGGTGCTGCCCGCGCCGAACCTGACCGGGGCGAAGACCTCGCTGGCGGTGCCGACCTACGCGGCCGAGATGGGGCTGAAGAGCTTCGGCGACATCGCCAAGTTCTACAAGGAGCTGGACGGCAAGATCTACGGCATCGAGCCCGGCAGCAGCGCCAACATCAAGGCGCAGGCGATGATCGACAACAACACCTTCGGCCTCGGCCAGTTCAAGCTGGTGCAGTCGAGCGAGGCCGGCATGCTGGCGGAGGTCAGCCGCGCGGTGCGAGCGAAGAAGCCGATCGTCTTCCTGGGGTGGGAGCCGCATCCGATGAACATCCAGATGCCGATCACCTACCTGACCGGCGGCGACGAGATCTACGGCCCGAACTTCGGTGAAGCCAAGGTCTACACGATGGTCGCGAACGACTATCTCGCGCGCTGCCCGAATGCCGGCAAGCTGGTGCAGCAGCTGAAGTTCAACACCGACATGGAGAACCGGCTGATGCAGCCGATCATGGAGAAGGTGAATCCCGGACTGGCCGCGAAGGACTATTTGAAGAAGAACCCGCAGGTGCTCGACGCCTGGCTCGCCGGCGTGAAGACGATCGACAACAAGGACGGACTGGCCGCGGTCAAGTCGTCCCTCGGACTGTGAATCCGCACTGAGGAGTCGAAGCATGAATCAAGAAGTCATCGTCACCTGCGCCGTCACCGGCGCGGGCGACACGGTCGGAAAACACCCGGCGATCCCGGTGACGCCGAAGCAGATCGCCGACGCCGCGATCGAGGCCGCGAAGGCCGGCGCGACCGTCGTGCACTGCCACGTGCGCGATCCGAAAACCGGCAAGGGCAGCCGCGACCCGGCGCTCTACCGCGAGCTGTGCGAGCGAGTGCGCTCGTCGGGTGTCGACATGATCCTGAACCTCACCGCCGGCATGGGCGGCGACCTGGAGATCGGGCCGGGCGAGTCGCCGATGCAGTTCGGCCCCGGGACGGACCTGGTCGGCGGACTGGAGCGTTTGATCCACGTCGAGGAGTTGCGGCCGGAGATCTGCACCCTGGACTGCGGCACGCTGAATTTCGGCGACGGCGACACGATCTACGTCTCCACGCCGAACCAGTTGCGCGCCGGCGCGAGGCGCATCCTCGAGCTGGGCGTGAAACCCGAGCTCGAAGTCTTCGATACCGGCCATCTGTGGTTCGCGAAGCAGATGCTCAAGGAAGGCCTGCTCGGTGATGCGCCTCTGTTCCAGGTGTGCCTCGGCATCCCCTGGGGCGCTCCGCCCGACACGACGACGATGAAGGCCTTTGCCGACAGCATGCCGCCCGGTGCGCATTGGGCCGGCTTCGGCATCGGCCGCATGCAGATGCCGATGGTCGCGCAGGCGGTGCTGCTCGGCGGGCATGTGCGCGTCGGGCTCGAGGACAACCTCTGGCTCGATCGTGGCGTGCCTGCCAGCAACGGCGCCTTGGTCGAGCGGGCACGGACGCTCGTCAGCCACCTCGGCGCACGCACGCTGACGCCGGCGGAAGGGCGCATCAAGTTGGGACTGAATCCGCTATGAAACCGATCACCGACATCAAGACCTTCGCCGCCCTCGGCGTCGGCGTCATCGGCAGCGGCTGGGTCGCGCGTGCGCTGGCGCATGGGCTCGACGTGATCGCCTGGGATCCGGGCGCGGGCGCCGAGCAGCAGCTGCGCGCCAACGTCGCCAACGCCTGGCCGGCGCTGCAGCGCATCGGCCTGGCGCCGGAAGCCTCGATGTCGCGGCTGCGCTTCGTCGCGACGGTCGAGGAGTGCGTGCGCGAGGCCGATTTCATCCAGGAGAGCGCGCCCGAAGTCGAGGCGCTGAAGCTGAGCCTGCACGCGCAGGTCAGCGCGGCCGCGAAGCCCGGCGCGATCATCGCGTCGTCGACCTCCGGGCTGTTGCCGAGCGACTTCTATGCGAGCGCGGTGCGGCCGGAGCGCTGCGTCGTCGGCCATCCGTTCAATCCGGTCTACCTGCTGCCGCTGGTCGAGGTGGTGGGCGGTGCGAACACCTCGCCCGAGGCCATCGCCGCGGCGATCGCCATCTACGGCGCGCTCGGCATGCGGCCGCTGCACGTGAAGAAGGAGGTGCCGGGCTTCATCGCCGACCGCCTGCTCGAGGCGCTGTGGCGCGAGTCGCTGCACCTGGTCAGCGACGGTGTCGCGACCACCGGCGAGATCGACGATGCGATCCGCTATGGCGCGGGCCTGCGCTGGTCTTTCATGGGCAGCTTCCTGACCTATACGCTGGCGGGCGGCGAGGCCGGCATGCGTCACTTCATGGCGCAGTTCGGGCCGGCTCTGCAGCTGCCGTGGACGAAGCTGGCAGCGCCGGAGTTGACCGAAGCGCTGATTGACAGGGTGGTCGAAGGCACCGCCGAGCAGCAGGGCAGCCACTCGATCAAGGCGCTCGAGCGCTATCGCGACGACACGCTGATCAGCGTGCTCGAAGCGGTGGCCGCAGCGAAGCAGCGGCATGGCATTGCCGATTGAGCCGCCGCTCCATCGCTGCACGGTGCGCGGCGACTGGGTGGACTACAACGGCCATCTGCGCGATGCCTTCTACCTGCTGATCTTCAGCGAGGCGACCGATGCGCTGATGGATCACATCGGCCTCGATGCGGCCGAACGCGAGCGCAGCCAGGCGTCGATCTTCACGCTCGAATGCCACCTGAACTTCCTGCGGGAAGTGAAGGGCGGGGCGGAGGTGCAGGTGTCCACGCAGCTGATCGGTCACGATGCGAAGCGGCTGCACATCCATCAATCGCTGCACGTCGCCGGCGAGCCGGAGCCGGCGTGCGTCTGCGAGCAGATGCTGATGCACGTCGACATGCGCGGCCCGAAATCGGCGCCAATGGCGCCCGAGGTGCTGGCGCGCGTGCAGGCGATCGCCGCGGCGCAGGCCGGGCTGCCGAGGCCGGTGCATCTGGGCCGGGTGATGCGGCTGCCGGGCGCCTGATCCGGGC
>Ga0105239_10002990_pt1 | contig 21083 bp, 14 predicted proteins | sample KBSC44metaG_FD_92761 | JGI IMG/M metagenome (GOLD analysis project Ga0105239, IMG submission 92761) | Corn rhizosphere microbial communities from Kellogg Biological Station, Michigan, USA - KBS C4-4 metaG | ecosystem: Host-associated > Plants > Roots > Rhizosphere > Soil | place: Michigan, USA... | reverse complement strand
GGCCAAAACGGTTAAAGATTATGCCGCAATTGAGCAAGACTTTGTAAAGATAGCGGGCTCACAGCCCAAAGACTGGCTGCCCAACTATTACGCGGCTTATTGTAACGCGAGGATAGGTTTCCTGTTGCAGGATGATGGCGAATCTATAGAAGCGTATAGCAACAGGGGGGAAGCACAGGCCAAAAGGGCAGAATCATTGCTGGATAAAGTTAACCAGAAAAAGGAACTGGCAGAGGTGTATACCGTGCTTAGTATGATCAACCAGAGCAAGGTGTTCATTAACATGATGACCTACGGACCTAAATATGGTCCGCTTGCCCAGCAGTACCTGAATCAGGCCAAACAATTAAACCCTGATAACCCCAGGACTATTTACCTGATGGCATGGTTTAAATATAATACCCCAAAAATGTGGGGTGGTGATAAAGATCTGGCTAAGCAACTGGCTACGCAAAGTCTTAAAATGCTTCAAAATACAGAGACCAGTATAAATCCTCATTGGGGTAAAGCTGAAGATCAGGAGCTTTTAAGCAAATACAAATAAGTGTTCACTATTAAAATTTACGATCATGGGATTTGGAATCATCATCATACGGATATTGTTTATTACCTGTATGGTATTTATTATCGGTTATGTTTTTGATGGGTTTTCAAAAAAGCCCGCTTTAACCATCATTACAAAAGTCGCCGCCATTTTGGTTATTGTACTCTTTATTGCTACTAATATGCTGTTTATGATAAACAGATTTGAGCATTTCAAAGGTAAAGATCACTGGCAGCGGTGCGACACTGTTTATAACCATAATAGACATTCTTAATATAAAACAACTTCTTCATAACAAGTTAATATAGGGCATTGTTCGTGTTTAGGCATTAACAATGCCCTTTTTGTTTTTTATGAAACATTAAGGGTGTTTTATTTATTATTATATTAATAATGATTTGTCTGAATAATAATATGAAAAAAGATACAGTAGAATTGGACAGGAATGCTAAAGAAGTAGTACTGGCTTTTATAGATGCGATGAATAAAGAGGATTTTGCCACTGCCAGGAAATATTTGACAACAGATATGACCTTTAAAGGCATATTGGGGTCGCGCGATGGGGCGGAGGCATATATGAACGATATGGAGAAGATGAAATTTAAATACGATCTGAAAAAGACCATTGCAGAAGGAGATGATGTGTGTTTGTTTTATGATATTGATATGGGGAGCGTCACCATATTCGGTTGCGGGTGGTATCAGGTTAAAGGCGATAAAATAAGTTCCTTTAGGGTAATATTTGATCCACGTGCCGTTTTGGAACAATCCAACAAAAATTAAAAGGAGGCACTGTCCCCTGCCTTATCAATTGATCATTACAAACGTTTAATGGATGATCCATCATGAGGTACCATTCAAAAATTGCAAAGAATACAGATCATGATAGCTTCATTATCATTAAAAAATAAATAACTCTAATGAAAAATGTATTAGTAACGGGAGGTACCGGCCTGCTGGGAAAAGAAGTTGTAGATCAGTTACTAACCATTAATTATGGAGTTACTGTATTAAGCTCAAAGAAAAACGCTATCGTGCCTGCCGGTGTACAGCTTGTAAAAGGCGATCTGGCATCAAATAGGGGCTTGCAGGAAGCAACTGAAAATGCCGATATCATCATTCATTGTGCAAGCAATCCGAAAGACACGCAGAGCGTTGATATTAAGGGCACACAAAATTTGCTTAATGCAGTAAATAAGGATAAAACCCTGCACTTTATTTATATCTCTATTATTAATGTTGATAAAAGCAATTATGCTTATTATCAAACCAAAATACGGGTAGAGCAAATGATAGCGGCCAGCGGGATCCCGTTCTCTGTTTTACGCACCACTCAGTTTCATAATTACGTACTCTCTATTTTAAAAACATTTGATAAAAAAAATGGCACTCTGGCTATCCCCGATGGTATGCATTTTCAATCTATAGAGGTAAAGGAAGCTGCAACGTTACTGGTTGATTTAGCGCAAAGGGAGCCTGTAGGCTTGGTTCGTGGAGTAGGGGGGCCTGAACTGCTTAAATTTGAGGAAATGGTAAAAACATATCTGCATGTACTAAGCCGGACAGATGAACTAAAAGTACGACCACTTCAGGGTGAAGAATACGATCGTTATCGTTCTGAAAATAATATCTGGCCGACAAATAGCTATGGACGGGTGACATGGGAAGCTTTTTTACGGCATGACCTGGCGAGTTGAAATGATTTGGAGATGCTGATAATTGTTCAATTAAGTTTTGGCCAATGCCTGCTGAAGATCCTGAATCAGGTATGCTGTATCTTCTAAGCCAACATACATTCTGATCAATTGAAGGCGCTCATCTGTGGTTGTGTATTCTTGCTCTGAAATAGATGCGATAGACGGTAATATCAAACTTTCGTGCCCGCCCCAGGAAACAGCCAGCAATATATGTTGCAGATTATTACAAAATGCTTCTATTTTTTTAAAAGAAGAATTTTTTAAAGTGAAGCTAAATAATCCGCCGCAGCCTTGCATTTGCTCATGCGCCAATTGTGTTTGTTTAAAGCCCGAACTGAAAGGCCATATCACTTGTTGTATGTGCTCATGATCTTGCAGCCATTTGGTGATAATTCCGGTACTTTCAAAGCTGCGTTGTAAACGCAGAGGTAAAGTTCTTAATCCTCTTAACAGTAGCCATGCAGAATGTGGCGAAATGGCAGGACCCAGGTTCATGAATTCATGATCAAATATCTGCCTGATCAACTCTTTGCTACCCGTAAGTACACCCGCTACAACGTCTGAATGCCCTCCGATATACTTGGTAGCTGATTGAGCTACGAGGTCGATACCCATACTGATTGGTTGCTGATATATAGGACTGCAGTAGCTGTTATCGATCATGGTTACGATACCACGTGATCTGGCAAATTTGGTGATTCTTTTGATGTCCTGTAGCTCATAACTAAAAGTATTAGGACTTTCTAAAAATATCAAACGTGTTTGGGGAGTAACCGCGGTTTCAAAGTTGTCATGAACGGTACCATCAACAAAAGTGGTGCTTATACCAAATTTGGGTAAAAACTCCTTGAAAAGCTTTATGGTCCAGCTATACGGATTCTCTACAGCAACAATATGGTCACCGGATTTCAGCAGCGAGAGTAAGGGAACGCTTATGGCTCCAATACCACTGCTAAATACCAAAGCATCGTCTGCTCCGTCAAGGGCAGCCAGTTTTTTTCTTAATATACTCAATGTTGGGTTTTGCCCCCTGGAATACAAATTCGTGTCAAATTCATCGGCCATGGCCTGCCTCAGGCCTGTTACCGTATTAAAGGTGAAATTGCTTGATTGTATGATGGGAGGCGAAACCGCGTTGAAGTAATTTTCTCTTTCTTCTCCCAATTCATTTAATATAAATGAAAGCTCCATAGTTAAGGTATTATAATGGTTTTCTGGCTATTTTTAGTAATAAAGTATATAACAAGACCGGTAACAAATGCGCCAAGGCATATCAACGCGGCCAAAGGGTTTTCAATAAAAATGCTTATGGTAACAAACCAATAAGCAACAATAAAAATAATAGGGATGGCAGGGTACCATTTCATGGTATAAATACCTGTTCCGTCAAGATGTTTGGTTTTTTTTCTTAAAATAAAAATGGTAACTGCCGCGGTGGAAAGTCCGATGGTATCAAAAAACATAACATAGCTGAGTATCTTTTGAAACGAGCTTATAAAAAATAGTATAAGGAGCACTGCTGTTACAAAAAAGCTCAAGCCAAATTCCTGCACCTGGGTTTTTTGATTAACACGCTTAAAGCGACGGGGCAAGATCCCATCTTCGGCCATGGCATAATAAACTCTTGGATTGGCCATAATATTAACATTGATAAACGCGAGTACCGAAACAAACATCAGCAATGAAATGATCTTATAGCCAACTGCGCCAAAAATAGCGCCTGCCAGGGTAGCAGCCAATGCCGTTTTATGTTGCAAGCCTTTGATGCCCAGCACCGAATAATAAGCAAAGTTAATAAGCAGGTATAGAAATATAACGGTTATCATCCCCGTAAAAATTGCTTTAGGGATGTTGGTCTTGGCATTAATGATGTCCCCACCAAAATTGATAGTTTGTTGATAACCACCATAGGTGAAGAACACGGCAACCAGGCTTATCCCAAATGCGCTCAAATTATATTTATTATCGTCAGGTGGTACAATAACTTTATAATCACCGGGTGTTATATGACTTTTAAAAACCGCCGTACAAAGAATAAGGATCATGCTTATTTTAAATATGGTCAATACATTTTGGGTTCGCGCACTCATTTTGATTCCCAAAAAGTTAATGATGTACAAAATAAGAACTGATGTAATGGTCATGATCTTAATACCCAAATCGTTTTGCAGGCTTGCGGGCATAATTACCGGGTTAATATACTCCGCGCCTATAAGTGCCACAGCAGCCACGGAAGCAGCATTGCTGATTACCAATATCCAGTTGATCATAAAAGCGAATGCTGGATGAAAACAATATGAAAAAACCTTATAAAAGCCACCGGTAGTTGGATAACGAGCCCCTATTTCGGCAAAGGTGAGGGCCCCGCATAAACTAACGGCGCCTCCAAAAAACCAGGCGCCAAAGTACAGGAAAGGGTTACTTGAACTAATTGCTACTTCACCAGGTGTTGCAAAAATACCCATTCCTATTACCAGGCTGATAACGATCATGGAAAGATCAAAGCGGGTTAGTTTGGGCGTAATGCTCATATCAGTTTTTGTATATCAATGTTTAATAGTAAGGGGATGTTAATTTAAAATGGTAATTTAAGCATATTTAGTAATTATATCCATATTACTAAAAGGTTTTACTAACCCTCAGTAGCCAGTATATTATTTACAGAAAAAGAACGTTTATAGTAATGCCATTTAAATCGCTGCAATAAAACACTAAGTGTAGCAGCATTGTTATAAATTTATATTTTTGATAAATAAGGTATTTTCCTAATTTGTTGCTATTAATACAATAAGCCTGAAAATCACAAGAGACTCACACATAATGATAAATAAAAAAATATCCATAAAGGATATCGCAAAACTTACCAACACATCCATTACAACGGTGTCATTTGTTTTAAACGGCAAGGGGCGTATTAGTAAAGAGATAACCAAAAAAATATTAGACGTAGCGGCCAAAAATGGATATGAGCCAAACCGGATGGCAGTAGGGCTTCGTACCGGCGTTTCAAAAGTTATAGGCTTGATAGTTGAAACTATCGGAGGTCCGTTTTTTGGAGCGATGGCCAAAGTGATAGAAGAAGAAGCAGAAAAAGAGGGGTACAGAATTATTTACTGCAGCACTAATAATAATATCCAGAAAGGCAAGGATGTGATCAGAATGCTTTCTCAGCAATTGGTTGACGGCTACATAGTCACACCTATGAAAGGGCTTGAGAAAGATATACAAAACCTGGTGGCTAATGAAAAACCTGTAGTATTAATAGATGGTTATTTTCCTGGTTTGGATATCCCCCACGTATTGGTTGACAATCACGGCGGCGCTTTTAATGCGGTTGACCATCTTTTAAAGGCCGGATATAAAAAGATCGGTTTGATAACTGCTGATCTGGACCTGATTCAGTTACAGGATCGTACCCGAGGATACAAGGATGCTTTAAAAATTAACGAAATAAAGGAAGACAAAAGGTTAATATTTAAATTACCCTTTGACACTGATAAGGATAAAGCCATAAATGCTATAAAAGCCTTTATAAAACAGCAGAAGCAGATGGATGCCGTGTTTTTTACTACAAACTATTTAGGTACAATGGGGTTGGAAAGTATCAAACAGCTTGAGTTAAACATTCCCCAAGACCTCGCCATGGTCAGTTTTGATGATAACGAAATATTTAGCTTGTATCCGCCCGGAATCACAACTATACAACAACCTACTTATGAGATAGCAAAGTCAGCTATTGATCTTTTATTGGCGCAAATGAGTGCCGATCGACATAATATCTCAAAAATTAAACTACAGATCCCGTCCAAACTCATAGAGCGGGGATCAACTACGGAAAAAAACAAATTTTAGCGAAAAGTTAAGAATTTTAGCCTAGTGGGGTCTTTCTTTTTAGGAATATTTGAATGATCTATAGGAAAGTGCAATTTAAAATTCAATAACTGACTTTTTTTATTGCCATTTTTTCTTCCTATGTTGCTTATTAATGAAATTATCTAAATAAATTAAGTTTTTTAATAAAAAGTGTGATAGAAATTTGGTAAAACATTTTACTATGTTATATTTGAGTATTATATCTTATACAGTAAAACATATTTGTATTGATAAAACGTTTTATCAATATTTTTTTAATTTTTCACCGAGGTGAAAAGCGCTGTTTGTTTTATTAAGGCTGTTGTGCGTATTTATATTGGGAAACAGCTTACTGGTTCATTTTTTGGGTAAACGTTTTGTTGCTTTTATAGCTGATTAAGCTAAGCAGCATACTTTTAAATTGGTGGTGCATCACCGGGTAGGGCTTGTTATGCTTTTTTTGATAAAACGTTTTATCATTTTTATTAACTTAATTATTAACCTAATTCAACTGCATGAAGAAACAAAGACCTATCGCTTAAAAGCAGGTAGCTACTTGCTACCAGAACTCCTTATTACCTCATTTGCCAAGGCACTGTCCTTGTCAAAACAATCATTAACTGTTCATTTAATTAAAAATTATGATCAATTTTTTCTACAAAAAAAAATTCCTTTATTATACGTGCATCATTCCAATCCTGTTAGTATTTGGAATGCCGGTATTGCATGCCCAGGACGCTAAAAACCCAGGTAACCAGGTTACCATAGTCGGTTTAATTAAAGATGCTAGTGGCCCTCTGCCCGGTGCATCTGTTGTTTTAGCAGGTTCTGGTTCCGGAGTGTCAGCCAATACATCGGGAAGATTTAGCCTAAAGGTTGAAACCGGCAAGTCAATCACTATACGAATGCTGGGTTATGAGGCGCAAACCATTAAGATCACCGAAGCAAATGCAAATTTAATAGTAGTGTTGAAGACCGATCAAAAGGTACTGAAAGATGTGGTGGTTATTGGCTACCAACAGGTTTCACGCAGAAGTGTAAGTGCTGCAATTACCTCTGTTGATCCTAAATCCATTGCTGATATTCCCACACCAACTTTTGACGCACTGTTACAGGGACGGGTAGCGGGTTTGAACGTGCAGAATTTTTCGGGAGAGCCAGGGGTAAGAAGTAACGTGGTTTTAAGAGGTAATACCTCAGTTAGTCGTACTATTAATAATGATGGAGGCTCAGCAGCAGGTAAGGCAAGTTTGGCAAGGGCTATTTCAGGGCCGCTATATGTGATTGATGGTGTACCACAAAGCACTGAAGATATTGCAGCTATTAATTATGGTACAGGTACCGGCACTGACGTGCTCGCGGGTATCCCTATTAACGATATAGACAACATTGATATATTAAAAGATGCTTCTGCGGCAGCCATTTATGGTTCAAGGGGAGCTAACGGAGTTATTATTATTACCACTAAAAAAGGTACTGCCGGTAAAACCAGGATAAATTTCTCAACCTACCACGGTATTACGGATCAACCCAAGCTGGACAAGGTGCTTACCGGCGCCGAAGAAACCAGGGCCAAACTAAATTTGATCAATCATTATGGCAATTATGCCAATCTTAGAAATATCCCGCAGATATTAACCGATACCTTAAATCCAGCATTTAATAATGCCAATGATTACCGGGGGGGCATTTACCAAACAGGTAAAGTTGATAACTATGAGTTGTCGATAAGTGGCGGTAATGATCTGATAACTTATCGTTACGGCTTAAATTATTACAATGAGGATGGAATTATTAAAAAAACCGGCTTACAGCGTTACGCGCTAAACAGCACGGTTGGTATTAACATATCACCTAAGTTAAAGGTGAGTACCCAGATCAGGTTTTACCGGGTTGATCGGCCAACCTCGCTCAGTGATTTGAGTGGTAACGTAAATCCATTTACGGGAGGATATTATGCTAATAGTCCGTTGCCGCCATCAAACTTATACCTCGGGCAGGATAATAAAGATTTTCTTTATGGTAGTTCAAATGTATCAACAGATGCTAATACCAATAACAGTATTACTATTAGTCCCACTATTGACTGGCGTATCAACGATCATTGGTTATTTAATACGGTTATTTCATACGAAAGCGCCGGAAGCCGCAGAGATGCTTATACACCAGGGGTAGTAAGGCAGAGTGGTTTGGGATATGCATCAAGTTTTGTTGATAACTCGGCCAACTACCTGATGAGTAATAATATCCAGTTTAGCACCACATTAAACAAGATCCATCATATCAATGTGCTATTAGGGCAAAATACAGAATACCACACCTACAGAGCAACTGATGCTGAGGCGGATGGGATTCCCAACGATCAGATATCCATTGTTAAAGTACTAAATAAAAACAATTCCAATGCCTATTCAGATTTGATTGAAAGTGGGATCCAAACCGGTTTCCTAAGGTTAAATTATGATTTTAAAGGTCGCTACCTGTTATCCGCCGTTTTTAATGCCGATGCTTCATCAAAGTTTGGTGCAGGTCAACGGGTAGGTTATTTCCCTTCTGTATCCGCAGGCTGGATCATCAGTGACGAGCCCTTTATGAAGAGTGCCAAAAACTGGCTTACTTTATTTAAACTACGCGCAAGTTATGGTATTACCGGCCGTCAGCCAGATAGTGGCGATAATTACCTGTCATTCAATACCTATACTATAGGTGCAGGTAGTTTTACAGGTAGCAGCAGTCCACAAACCGGTCAAAATCTTTCCAATACTTATAACGGTGTTGCAGCTATAGCTCCAAACTTTAACGGCGGATTGAGCAATAAAAATTTAACCTGGGAACATTCAAAGCAGGCTAATATTGGGGTTGACCTTACTTTTCTTGATGGCCGCTTCAATTTTGTAGCCGATGCTTATGTTAAAAACACCAGCCAGGGTATTTTTAGTCTTAACCTTCCGGTAACTACCGGTTATACCACTATTGTAACCAACTCAATTGGTACACAAAATCGTGGTTTGGAAGCATCCTTTATCGCACATTATTTTAATCCTAAAAGCGCTTTTCAGTGGGAAACTGATTTTAACATTGCCTATAATCAAAATGAAATTACCTCGTTGCCAAACGGCGGACGTGATATTTATTTAGATAAGTTTGTTTTAAGGCAAGGTCAACCTATCAATGAGTTTAACCTGTTTCAGCAAACAGGTGTTTATAAAACCGATAAAGATGTACCTGTAAATCCGGTAACGGGTGGTGTTTTAAATTTTTACGGTTATCCATTCAAAGGTGGAGACCCGATATGGAAAGATTCAAACGGTGATGGCGTGCTTGACCAAACAGATTATGTGCCTGCGGGAAACCCTAACCCTAAATTTACCGGTGGTTTTAATAATATTTTTAGTTTCAAAAACTGGAGCGTTTCGGTGTTCTGCACCTTTACGCTGGGGCGCGATATTTATAACGACTACCTGGTTGGTAAATTATCACACCTGGTACCAACTGATGACTTCAATTCTGATCCATACCATGATCTTACTAATAGCGCTTTTCCTGACCTGAGTGGAATTAATTACTGGCAGAACCCCGGAGATAACGCTAAGTACCCATCATTGAGTTCGGTAAGCGGAACCCGGTATAAATATGCCGCTGTTAGTTCGGCCTGGGTCGAGAACGGAAGCTATCTGCGTGTAAAAACGGTTTCCTTATCCTATACATTCAATCCGGCTGTTTTAAAAAATCTGCACCTGAGCCGTTTAAGAGTATATGGCATGGTTGACAACCTGCATATTTTCCAGAAATCAAATGTGCCTGATGCCGAAGAGGTTGATGCCTTTGGTATTTATAATGGCAGTGGTTACCCTATCCCCAAAAAGTATACACTGGGTGTTGATGTAAGCTTTTAATATTTAACGGGTAAATAAAACGAAAAGAAATGAAAAGAAATATAGTAAAATACACAGCCGGATTATTAATGATAACCGGGTTAATTAGTGTAAGCTCCTGCAAAAAGATACTTGATTTGCAGCCACATAATTCCACCTTTACCAATGCTTATTTTACAAACGGAACGGATGCTAATACCGCCATTGCGGGTGCATATTCCCTTTTGCGTTCGGTATTGCTCAGTAATTATTCGTTCCATGTATTTGGCGATGCCACTACAAGTGAATTTAGTATTAACTCGGGTTTGGATGATGCCAACTACAACATCTCAAACGGTGAATTTACCGGGTTAAATGTTGGGCCTGGTATCTGGAACTGGTTAAACTACTACCAGCTTTTACAGCAAATAAACCTGATCATTAATAAAGTACCGGCTATACCAATAAATAAGTTCAGTAACCAGGATGATAAGAATCAGATCATTGGCGAAGCTTATTACCTGCGGGCGTTCACTTATTTTTATATGACCAGGGTTTGGGGCGATGTACCTTTAAAACTACAACCCGATCTGGATGTGAGCCAGGCTGTAAATATCCCCAGAACACCTGCAGCTGATGTGCTTAAACAATGTTTGGCCGATTTGAAGATTGCCGAAAGCAATCTCGCTTTTGGTTACGCGGATGAAAGTCAGCGCGCTGTTAGGGCTAACAAAGGCTCGGCTTTTGCATTGGAGGCTCATATTAAAGCGTGGACACATGACTATGCCGGATGCGAACAAGCTACCGCTCAGGTAATTAATAACGGGCAATATCATTTAGTTACCGATACTTCGCAGTTCAGCAAAATATTTATTGGTAAATCTGTAGAGGGAATTTTTGAGATCAATATTGATTATCAGCAAAGCGAGGGTGTATCCCTTAATTATTATGGATATGCACCTACTATCGCATATCCCTTTGTAGCACAAAAAACAAACCTGGAATGGCCTGTAAGTACCTTGTATGTGAATACTTTGTTTAAAGATACAACAGACCTGAGGTATAAAAAATACTTTTTCCAGGCACAATCAACCAGTGGGCAAACCATTAAGTATTCAAATATTACTTATGCCGATGGATCGGCGAAAAACGACCCGCGTTTATCCAACAACATTATCATTTTTCGCCTGGCCGACATAATGCTTTTGAGAGCCGAAGCATTAAATCAGTTGGGGCGCGATGGCGAAGCATTGACATTGTTAAACACCATACGAAGCAGGGCGGGAATAGCTAACTATACGGGAGCCGGTAATGCGCTTGCCAGAACCATATTGGAAGAGCGTTTGCGTGAACTCTTTTATGAAGGTCAATCCTTTTATGATCTGGTGCGTACCAAACAGATAGGCAACACAAGCGGCAGTTTTATTGCCGACTATTCACATATCAATGACACGAGAGTAAACCAGGGAGGATATCTGTGGCCCATAGATCCAACAATGTTTAAGGACGATTTTGTATTGAAACAAACACCTTACTGGCAAGGTAAACTTTAACCGTTAAATAACACAAACATGAAAACATTAAAAATATTTATACCCGTCTTATTAGTAACGGTTGTGTTTTTTTCCTGTAAAAAGGATTATACCATTGGGGGCGATCTGTTTAAAGCCCAGGTAAATATGACCACATATGATTATCTGAAAACCAACCATACGTTTGATACTTTGGTTATGATGATCAATAAAATGAATCTGAAAGATGAAGTGAACAGCAGCGGGACCTTTTTTGCGGTGACAAATTATTCCATAACTAATTTTGTATTAGCAAAAAGAGAGCAGCTGCGCATTCAGAAAAATGATGAAAACCTGGTTTTTACATTTGACTCACTCAATTTTACCTCACTTAAAGACTCCTTAAGAGCCTATATGTTCAAGGATAAAATTACCAGGGATAATTTATCACAGAAAGGTATATATACCAAAGCTCTGGATGGAGAATACAGACTAATTCAGCTTAGGCCAACAACTGATTATACCAACAGTATTTTCACCACCAACCCACAATATATATACCTCACTAAAGTAGTGCCATTGGTGCCTGGAGGGCCGGTACCTGTTGATATAAATGGTGTACAATTGGTTGATCCAAAACAGCTGCTTTCCACCCTGTGCCAAACAACAGGTATACTAACTACAACGGGTGTGTTGCATGTGTTGAACAACAATCATACGTTCACCTATTTTAATGATGTCAATAATTGATAAATTTTTTAGATAGCTAAGAAAATGAAAAAAAACTATAAAATACTTCTTGTTACTTTAATGGCAGCCGGAGTTATTGGTTGTGTTAAAGCCCCTCATGGTTTTTTAAGTAGCCAGATCAGGTATCGCGACAACCCTATTCAGGTACAGCGGGGTATCATAGTTCAAAGTATAGCGGTTGATAATGATGGTTCAAGTGCACCTGTAACTTATCAGCTTCTTGACATCAGGGATGCAGTAACTCATAAACATGCCGATTCATTATATAAAAACAGGGATAGGTATGTTTATACTTCGGAATTTGACCCGGATGTGGATACAACAGTAGCGTTGCTTAATAGTATCCGTAAAAATGTAAATCTTCCAAGTTTTGATTTTAATACGCATACAGGGGCGTTTACTTTTTATAATACTACAGCAAATGTACCGCTGGGTGCATATGAGTTTGATATAGCCGCTTCTAATGAGAATGGCACAAAAACTTTTAAGAGTATCGCGAATCTTAATTTTTATGAGGGTGATGTAGCCGAAATTGATGCAGGTGGTGGAGCCTGGTTTCAGGATGGCACCACTACCAGTGGTGATATAGGTGAACCTAAGGTTACCATCACCAAATTATCAAGCAAAGGGACATTAGCTATTTTAAAGATAGTTGATGAAAATGGAGTAGCCTTTAACCCTAAAAATGGTGAGTACATTAAGCGTGGTGATAGGAGCAGTTTCGAAACGTTCGCCAAATTCCATCCATTGATTGCTTCTGATACTTCATTAACCTGTAATTTTGAAGTTACGCCATTTCCAGTTAAGGGAGCAGCTCAGGGGTTTACTATTTATTACCGCATCCCGAGTCAGTTTGTGAGGATAGATCCGGGTTTTACACCAACTCCGGCCAAAATTTATAGTGCCAACCCAAGGTTTACCTTCAGATTGTTTCAGGAAGGCGTTTACCTGATCACCGTTAAATTACAGCACGTTACCAGGAATCTCAATTAAAAATAATCCCAAAACCCGGCACAAATCTAATTGTGCCGGGTTTTTATAACCCGCCAGAGTATTTTTTGGCCCAACTTAATTTAAACAGTATTAACCATGTATTTAGCAATTATTTATCCAATGAAAAAAAAATTTCTTTTAAGTGCATTACTTACTTTATGCTTTGCTGCAAACAGTAATGCACAACAAACTGAAGCGTTTGACAAAAAAGGATACAAACTAACCTTTGAAAACCAGGACGCCAATTTTAGCCCTGAGCTTAAAAATAAATTGGTTGAAACTTTTTACACAGTTTATCCTAAACTGGCAAAAGCCTACAATAAGAAAACCTTAAAAAGTGTAACTTTTGTTATTGATACCGCTTATAATGGTGTTGCGGCGACAGATAATGGCCGTGTTGTTTTTAGCTCGAAATATATGACAAAACACCCGCATGATATTGATGTGGTTACGCACGAAGTAATGCATATTGTGCAGAACTATGGTAGTAATAACAGTGGCCCAGGATGGTTAACAGAAGGCATAGCAGATTATGCCCGCTATAAGTTTGGAGTTGATAATGAAGGCGCCAAATGGGCATTACCTGCTTTTAAAGCAACTCAAAGCTATGAAAATAGTTACCGCATTACTGCCCGTTTCCTGGTGTGGATAGAGAAAACCATTAAACCAGGCCTGGTAAAAGATTTGGATGCCCAGTTGCGCAATCATACCTTTACCGATGATAGCTGGAAGAAAGAAACCGGCAAAACACTAGATGAACTTTGGACAGCCTATGCGGCTAATCCGGTTATTGGAGCATAACCAATTCACACCATTATATGAAGTTAAGTAATAGTATAAAAGCAATCAGCCTGGCACTGTTGTGCTTTCTGGGGCTGTCGGCGTATGCGCAAAGCAACAAACCTGTAAAAACGCTGGCGCAGCTGCAGCAGGAGTTTGTTGATCTGCGTTTCGGTATGTTCATCCATTTTAACATTCCAACTTATATGAATCAGGACTGGGCCGATCCTGAAGCATCGCCTGCCATTTTTAATCCAACCAAGCTTAATTGTAATCAGTGGGCCAAAGCGGCAAAATCTGCTCATATGAGTTACGGTTGTATTACTACCAAGCACCACAGCGGCTTTTGCATTTGGGATACCAAAACTACCGATTACAACGTAATGAACAGTCCGTTGAAAAGGGATGTAGTTAAAGAGTACGCCGATGCCTTCAGGGCCAACGGGCTGAAAGTGTTTTTATACTATTCTATTCTGGATACCCATCACCGTTTACGGCCTAATGGTATAACCGCTAAGCATATTGATATGATCAAGGCCCAGATCACCGAACTAATGACTAAATACGGTGATATCGGCGCATTGATCATTGATGGCTGGGACGCACCATGGTCAAGAATATCCTATGATGATGTACCTTTTGAAGAGATATACCGCCTGGTAAAATCGTTACAGCCTAACTGCCTGGTGATGGACCTTAATGGCGCTAAGTACCCCGCCGAAGGTATGTTCTATACCGATATTAAAACATATGAGCAAGGGGCTGGTCAGCACATTTCAAAAGAGAACAACAATATGCCTGCGCTTTCCTGCTATCCGTTGCAAAAACACTGGTTCTGGAATTTATCAGATCCTACCGATGCCGTGAAAGATCCTGTTAAGCTGGTTAATGATAATATCATCCCATTTAATAATGTGGATTGTAATTTTATCCTGAATGTAGCGCCAAATCGTGATGGCCTTATTGATGATAATGCCCTTGCAGCCCTCAAAAAAATAGGGGAGATGTGGAAGAACGAAGGGCCTGTGGCTAAGTTGCCTAAACTGGAGGCGCCAATTATATCCTCAAATTTGGCTAAAAACCAATTCTCGAATTCCAGTTGGAGTGATGATTCCAATATTATGGATTTTGCTAATGATGATGATTTCCATTCTTCATGGATATCAAACCCAACCGTGAAAAATCCGTGGTATGAGCTTACATTTAAACACGATCAGGGCTTTAATACGATTGCTATTACCGAAGAGAAACCAAACATCACTAAATTACACCTGGAATATTGTGATAATGGTACCTGGAAGCCATTGTTTACGGGTGAGAGTAAAAACCGGGTAAAGATATTCCGCTTTGACAGGGTATGGGGCAGTAAAATACGCGTATCTGTTGATGCGGCTGATCACCAGGTATCTATTGCCGAGGTTGGCGTTTATAATGAGAGAAGATAACAAAGATTATAACATTGCATTAACCTGAAACCTGCAGTTTCATCACAACTAAATTATAACTAATGAAAGCACTTTTTAGCGCCATTTTAGTTTCGCTTTGCCTGAATACTTATGCACAGCAAACTGGAAAGATTAACAGTCAGGTTGATTATATCAACCCATTGATGGGCACCGATTCAAAACCCGATCTGTCCAATGGCAACACTTACCCGGCCATAGCGCTACCCTGGGGTATGAACACCTGGACACCGCAAACCGGTAAGATGGGCGATGGATGGCAGTACACTTATGCTGCCGATAAAATACGTGGTTTTAAACAAACCCACCAGCCAAGCCCCTGGATGAATGATTATGGGCAATTTGTGATCATGCCGGTAACCGGTCGCCTACGTTTTGACCAGGATGATCGTGCAAGTTGGTTCTCGCATAAATCAGAAACGGCTAAACCTTATTACTATAGTGTTTACCTCGCAGATGCTGACGTGACTACCGAGATAACCCCAACAGAACGAGCCGCTCAGTTTAGGTTTACTTTTCCTAAGTCTGATAGTTCGTTTATTGTAGTTGACGCTTTTAATCGTGCATCATACATCAAAATATTGCCGAAGGAGCAAAAGATCATCGGTTATAGTACCCGTTATGCACGCGGTAAAATGACCGACTTTAAAAACTACTTTGTTATTTATGTAGATAAGCCTTTTTCGCTGGCCAAAGCATGGCATGATAAAACGCTGGCTCATGATTCGCTGGAGATCAACAGCGCTCATTCGGGTGCGGTTATCGGCTTTAAAACAACTAAGGGCGAAAAGGTGCATCTGAAAGTAGCTTCCTCATTTGTAAGTTTTGAACAGGCTGATCTGAATCTGAAACGCGAACTGGCAAACGATAACTTTGACGCTACCTGTCAAAAAGCCAAAGCGGTATGGAATAAAACCCTGAGCCGTATTAATGTAGAGGGTGGAAGCATTGACCAAACCCGCACTTTTTATAGCTGTATGTACCGCATGCTGTTTTTTCCGAACAAATTATATGAATTGGATGCGCAGAATAAGATAGTGCATTACAGTCCGTACAATGGTAAGGTAATGCCCGGTTATTTATTTGGCGGTACGGGCTTTTGGGATACTTTTAGGGCCCTTTATCCGTTCCTGAATCTGGTTTATCCATCTATCAACAAAGAAATGCAGGAAGGCTTGATCAATGACTATAAAGAAGGTGGCTGGCTGCCAGAATGGTCGAGCCCGGGTTATGCCGATATTATGGTGGGTAATAACTCAGCCTCTGTAGTTGCCGAAGCTTACCTGAAAGGTTTGCGCGGCTATGATATCAACACTTTATATGATGCCCTGGTGCACGGCGCTAATAACGAAGGCCCGATATCTGCCACAGGTCGTTATGGTGTAAAATATTACAACGAATTGGGTTATGTACCCTACGACGTAAAGATTAACGAAAACGCAGCCCGTACACTGGAATATGCTTATGACGATTTTGCCATTTATCAGTTGGGTAAAGCCTTGGGTAAGCCGGAATCTGAAATTGGTATATATAAAAAACGCAGCCAAAATTACCGCAACCTGTTTGATCCTTCAACCGGCTTAATGCGCGGTAAAAACAGGGATGGCTCTTTTGAAACACCTTTTAACCCCTTTAAATGGGGCGATGCCTTTACCGAAGGTAACAGCTGGCATTACAGCTGGAGTGTTTTTCACGATATTCAAGGACTTATTAATTTAATGGGTGGCAAACAAAAATTTGTAACTAAACTGGATTCTGTATTTACCATGCCACCAGTGTTTGACGATAGTTATTACGGAGGTGTCATCCACGAGATTCGTGAAATGCAGATAGCCAACATGGGGCAGTATGCGCATGGTAACCAGCCTATACAGCACATGATATACCTGTATAATTATGCCGGTGAACCCTGGAAAACGCAGTATTGGGCACGCGAAACCATGAACCGTATGTACAAAGCCACACCGGATGGTTATTGCGGCGATGAGGATAATGGCCAAACATCGGCTTGGTATGTATTCTCGGCTATGGGTTTTTACCCGGTTTGTCCTGCCAGCGATCAATATGTGCTGGGTGCGCCATTGTTTAAAAAACTAACACTTACATTAGAGAACGGTAAACAGGTAGTGATCAATGCACCGGCCAACAGCGCTCAAAACCGCTATGTACAAACGTTTAATGTTAATGGTAAAACGTATAGCCCGAATTGGCTTAGTCACAAAGCACTGATGCAGGGCGCAGTGATCAATGTAGGGATGGGAGCGACACCAAATAAAAATCGGGGCACGCAAGACAAGGATTTTCCATTTTCTCTGTCAGAGAAAAACTAATTATATAATATGAAACATTTATTCACTGCTTTTTTATTGGGTACGGCTTCTATAGCAAGTGCACAAACACACCCGGCAGAAAAATTGGTACAGTATGTTAACCCCATTATAGGTACCCAGCGCATGGGGCACACTTATCCGGGAGCTACGGTTCCTTTTGGTATGGTGCAGCTAAGTCCTGAAACAGATACGGCCAGCTATGAACTCAACGGTCACTATAATCCCGATGTATATAAATACTGCGCGGGTTATCAATATGATGATAAAACTATTGTAGGTTTTAGTCACACCCATTTTAGTGGTACGGGGCACTCAGATCTGGGCGATTTTTTGATCATGCCTACCGTAGGCGCCTTAAAATTAAACCCGGGCACTGCGGATAAACCAGGTAGCGGCTATCGTTCTGCTTTTTCGCACCAAAATGAGGTTACCGAGGCTAACTACTACAAAGTGAAGCTGGATGCCAGTAATATCATCGCTGAAATGACCACCACCACCCGCGTGGGCTTTCATCAATACACTTTTCCAAAATCAGATCAATCGCACATCATTTTGGACCTGATGGCGGGGATCTATAATTATCCGGATAAAAATGTGTGGACATACCTCAAGGTATTGAATGACTCTACCGTGGTAGGCTATCGCCAAACCAATGGTTGGGCGCGCACCCGCTCGCTTTACTTTGCCATGAGCTTTTCAAAACCGTTCTATCAGCATGGTTATAAAAAGTATGATAAGCGTGAGGTTTACGGAGGATTCTGGGGTAAGTTCAATCAAACCAAAAACTTCCCTGAAATAGCCGGTCGCCAGATCAGAAGCTACTTTGATTTTAAAACCGAAGAAGGCGAAAAGATCAAGATCAAATTTGCCATATCACCGGTAAGTATGGATGGCGCACTCAATAACATGCGTACCGAATTACCAGGCTGGGATTTTGAGAAGGTGAAAAACGACGGGCAACAACAATGGGAGCAGGAATTGCACAAGATTGTGATACAAGGCAGCAAAGAGACTAAGCTGAACTTTTATACCTCTATGTACCACGCCATGATCAATCCAACCATTTATATGGATGTGGATGGCCAATACAAAGGCCTTGATCAGAATGTTCATAAGGCTGATGGTTTTACCAACTATACCACCTTCTCTATGTGGGATACCTACCGTGCTTTGCACCCGCTTTTCAATATCATTGACCCTAAGCGTAATGCAGATATGGTACAATCCATGATGGTGCATTTTGATCAGAGTCCGGAGAAGATGCTGCCCATATGGTCAAACTCAGGCAACGAAAACTGGTGTATGAGCGGTTACCACAGCGTTGTGGTACTGGCCGATGCGGTTGTAAAAGGTAACGCCCCGTTTGATGCCAACAAGGCTTTAGATGCCTGCGTAGCTACTGCCCGCCATCGTGATTATGAAGGTATAGGCGAATACATAGATAGAGGCTATATTCCGGATGAAAAAAGCGGTGTATCGGTATCATCAACCCTGGAATATGCTTTCGACGACTGGGCTATTGCGCAAATGGCTAAAAAGCTGAATCGTAACGATATTTACGAAGAGTTTATCAAACGCTCTCAAAACTATAAGAACGTGTACGATCCTAAAGCAGGTTTCATGCGCCCTAAACTGGCAGATGGTACCTTCCGTCAAAAATTTGATCCATTGAGTACTATTAACGAAGGCTTTATTGAAGGTAACTCCTGGAACTATACCCTGTTTGCCCCGCAAGATCCGGAAGGACTGATCAAGCTGATGGGCGGCAACAAACGCTTTGTAGGTTACCTGGATTCCTTATTTACTATGAACCTGTCTGATAAGTATTTTGCAGAAACCGAAGACATTACCCGCGATGGCATCATAGGTAATTATGTGCATGGCAACGAGCCCTCGCACCACGTGGCTTACCTGTACAACTGGACAGACAAGCCCTGGAAAACACAGGAACGCATCCGTATGATATTACCACGTATGTACAAACCAACGCCAGATGGTTTAGGTGGTAATGATGATACCGGCCAGATGAGTGCCTGGTATATTTTCAGCTCACTGGGTTTTTACCCGGTAGCGCCTGGATCTGATCAATATTCAACCGGTAGCCCGGCAGTGAACGGCGCGGTCATCAACCTGGATAACGGCAAAACGTTTACCATCAATGTTAAAAACCAAAGCCCTAAAAATGTATATGTACAAAAGATGGTACTGAACGGCAAAGCATTAGATAAGCTATTCATTAGCCACGCCGACATTATGAATGGTGGCGAGATCACTTTTTATATGGGATCAAAACATAAATAAAACTACAGATTATCAAATAAAACAGAGGCTAATCATTAATCATGGTTAGCCTCTGTTTTATTTGATCTATCCGGATACTCAATTACGGATTGATGTATAGTTTTGGATTAGATTGACAAAATTAACCCAAATTGGGGTTACATGGTTTACACTTTTTATGATTTTAATTAATATATTTTATTGATAATCAGGTATTTAAATATATTTTACCATCAAAAATGGGTTTACAGTGTAAACCATAAATATGGTCGGCTCAATTTCAATTCATAGCTGGCTTAATATCAAATGCAGTCAATTTATACAACCTGAAGATAATGATCATTTATTTACCCTCACACTCAATACGCCTTTAGCTGGGATAGTAAAACGATTCCCTAACTCCTTCAGCTTATCCTCCATCAAATTGCTTTCCCAGATCTTAATGGCGGGCACTGTTGATGGACTGATGCTTACCTCAGTATCGGTGTCGCTACTGTTCACCAATTGAGCGATCACACCCAAACCATCGTCGGTTGGTTTGAAGGCTTCTATGTAAATGTTATCACCTTTGATCTTAAAGAACAGGCCTTTTTCCGGCGCGTTGGCGGCCGCGGATACGACCAGGGGTTGATGATTATTCAGGCCGGTTTGATTGGCTTTAAAGCTGTTAAAACCACTCTCATGGGCATGCATAAAGTAATGGAAAATAGCTTTACCTTCCTGATCAGCGCGGAAATTGGTATGCCACAGGTTATTCATCACCCAGGAATATAAAACCGGTGATTGTGGGGTGAACGAAAGCCATTGTGGTGCATGATGCAAGCCTCCTAAAAGATTGCCGGTAGTAATGTTACCTATCTCAAATAATGGCGCGTCCGGGCTCGACCAGGTAATGCCATAGGCGTCGTTGGATACATCAACCCAGCGCTGCATCGTAAACCAGTTGTGGTTGGCATAAGGCAATTGATCGGCCTCGGCACGGGCACTGCCCCAGGGAATACTGTAACGCACTTGTGCGCCCGGTACATT
>Ga0105239_10002989_pt1 | contig 21086 bp, 20 predicted proteins | sample KBSC44metaG_FD_92761 | JGI IMG/M metagenome (GOLD analysis project Ga0105239, IMG submission 92761) | Corn rhizosphere microbial communities from Kellogg Biological Station, Michigan, USA - KBS C4-4 metaG | ecosystem: Host-associated > Plants > Roots > Rhizosphere > Soil | place: Michigan, USA... | reverse complement strand
TCGGTGACCATCTCGGCGGTGGTGTGCCCGTCCTCGCCGCTCAGGACCGCCGTCGTCGTCGCGTCAACCGCGCCCGGCCCGCGCCGCTCTTTGCCTTTCACCTTCAGCACTGCGCGGCGCGCCGCGTCGTCGCGCTCGGCGAAGGTGATCGTCGCGTCGTACTGCATCTGGATCGCGCCGACCTTGATCTTCATCCGCCCGCGGTAATCGGGCTCGTCGACTTCTTCCAGCTCGAAGCCGGGCACGCAGGGCGCGATCCGCTCGACGTCGGTCAGGACCTCCCAAAGCTGCTCGGGCGGGACGTCGACCGTGAATGTGTCTTTGAGTTCCATGCGTGTTCCTCTCCGCTCGTCCTCTAGATCGTCAGCAGTTCGCGAGTGGCGGCGGCGATCGTGTCGGCGCCGGGGACGGCCGCCGCCTCGAGCGGCGGGCTGTACGGGGTCGGTGCGGTCACCGCGCCGAGCCGGCGGATCGGTCCCTCGATCTCGAACAACAGCCGTTCGGTCAGCCGCATCGCGATCTCGGCACCGGCCCCGAAGGCCTCGGCCGCCTCGTGGACGACCAGCGCCCGGCCGGTGCGGGCGACGCTCGCGGCGGCGCTGTCGAGGTCGAGCGGGACCAGCGTCCGCAAGTCGAGCAGCTCGACCGAGAGATCGGCGAGCTGCTCGTCGCAGGCGCGGGCGGCCTCCTCCACCATCCGTCCCCAGGCGATCAGCGTCAGGTCCGAGCCTTGGCGGACGACCCGCGCCCGCCCCGGCGGCAGCGAGTCACGCTCGTATTCGGAGTCGGGCCGGTTGTAGAGGCGGCGGTTCTCGACGAAGACGACCGGGCCGTCGTCACGGACCGCCGCGCTCAGCAGGTCCTCGACGTCGCGCGCGTTCGACGGCAGATACACCTTCAGTCCCGGCACGTGGGCGACCATCGCCTCGAGACTCTGCGAGTGCTGGGCGCCGCTCGAGCGCCCGCCCCCGGTCTGGGTCCGGAAGACGATCGGGATCTCGACCCCACCACCGGTCATGTAGCGAAGCTTCGCCGCCTGGTTCACGATCGGGTCGAGGCAGACGGTGAGGAAGTCCATGTACATGATCTCCGCCACCGGCCGTAGGCCCGCCATCGCGGCGCCGACCGCGGCGCCGAGCAGCCCGGCCTCGGCGATCGGCGAGTCGATCACCCGCTCCGCCCCGAAGCGCTCGAACAACCCCCGGGTCGCGCCGTAGACGCCGCCCCCGGCGCCGACGTCGACGCCCATCACGACGACGCTCTCGTCGCGCTCCATCTCGGCCGCCAGCGTCCCACGGATCGCCCCGAGGTAGCGCGGCGGCTCGGCGGCGGCCTCAGGAGGCATAGACGTCCTCCAGCACCGTGTCGGTGGACGGATAGGGAGCCGCCAGGCCCTCCTCGACCGCTCGGTCCATCTCGTCCTCGGGGGCGGCGATCGCGGCGTCGGCGTCCTCGCCCCGCCCGTCCTCGGCCAGGGCCCGCCGCGTCAGCTCCACGGGGTCGCGGTCGAGCCACTCCTGGAACTCGGCGTCGTCCCGGTAGGGAGTGGCGTCGCCCTCGTAGTGACCGTGGACCCGGTAGGTCATCGCCTCGATCAGCGACGGGCCGTCCCCCGCCCGCGCCGCCGCCACCGCCCGCTCGGTCGCGGCCCGCACGGCGACGACGTCGTTGCCGTCGACCCGCTCGGCACCGACCAGCCCGTAGGCGCGGGCCCGCTCGACCAGCGGCGCGCCGCGCCAGATCTCCTCGCTGCGGGTGAACTCGGAGAACTGGTTGTTCTCGATCGCGAAGACCACCGGCGCGGCCCACAGCACCGCCAGGGTCAGCGCCTCGTGGAAGGGCCCCGCCGCGACCGAGCCCTCGCCGGCGAAGGCCACGGCGACCGCGCCGGTACCGCGTCGGCGGGCCGCCAGGCCGGCGCCGACCGCGATCGGCAGCCCGGCGCCGACGATCCCGTTGGCGCCGAGGATGCCGAAGCGCGGGTCGGCGATGTGCATCGAGCCACCCTTGCCGTGGCAGGTTCCGGTGGCGCGGCCGAAGAGCTCCGCCATCATCGCCACCGGGTCGGCCCCCTTGGCCAGGCAGTGCCCGTGGCCGCGGTGGGTCGTGGTGATGTAGTCGTGCTCCTCGAGCGCCGAGCAGACGCCGCGTGCAACGGCCTCCTGACCGATCGAGACGTGGACGAAGCCGGGGATGTTGCCCTCGCGGAACTGGCGCGCGACGCGGGTCTCGAACGCCCGGATCCGGGCCATCTGGCGCAGGTCCTCGAGCAGTGCGACATCGATGGCGGTCATGCGGGCTCGCCGTCGCCGATCAGCTCGCGGAGCCGGTACTTCTGGACCTTTCCGCTGGCGGTCTTCGGCAGTGCCTCGACCTGGACCAGGCGCTCCGGCAGCTTCTGGTTGGCGACCGAGCGCGCGCGCAGGAAGTCGACCAGGTCGGCGAGCTCGAGCGGCCGCGCCGCGACCACCACCGCGCAGGAACGTTCGCCGAGAACCTCGTCGGGATAGCCGACGACCGCCACCTCGTCGACCTCGGGGTGCTCGAAGAGCAGGTCCTCGATCTCCTTCGCGCTGAGGTTCTCGCCGCCGCGCAGGATCACGTCCTTGGCCCGCCCGGAGATCCGCAGGTAGCCCTGGTCGTCGGCCACCGCGAGGTCGCCGGAGCGAAACCAGCCGTCGGCGGTGAACGCCTTCTCGTTCAGCGTCGGGTCGAGGTAGCCGAGGCAGAGCTCCGGCCCACGCGCCCGCAGTTCGCCGCGCTCGCCCGCCGGCAGCTCGGCGCCGAGCTCGTCGACGATCCGCACCTCGGCGGCCCCGATCGGCGCGCCGTCGGTGGTCGCGTGGCGGTCGATCGGCGCGTCGATCGGCGTGCCGGTGACGGTCGGGCACTCGGTCGAGCCGTAGAGGCGGCTGGCGCGGAGCCCGAGACGGTGGGCTCGTTCGATCAGCGTCGGCGGCACGTCGGCGCCGCCGCAGCCGAAGATCCGCAGGCTGCTCGCCGGCTGCTCGGCGTTGACGATCCCGTGCAGGAACGGCGTCGCCCCGACCGTGAAGCTGAGCCGCTCCCGCTCGATCAGCTCGACCGCGAGGTCGGGGTCCCAGACGTCTTGCAGCACCACCTTGGTGCCGAGCATGAAGGGAAGCAGCATCCCGTAGAGGAGCCCGGTGATGTGGGTGACCGGCGAGGGCATGAAAACCGTGTCCGCGCCATCCAGGCGGTAGAGGTCGATGATGCTGCGGGCCTCGCAGGCGAGGGTCTCGTGGGAGTGGAGCACCCCCTTCGGGTTCGCCTCGGTGCCAGACGTGTAGAGCAGCAGCGCGATGTCGCCGGGGTCCCGCTCGGCCGCGGCGGCGGGCTCCGCCTCCTCGAGCGCCGCGGCGAAGGACTCCATCCCCGGGCCCGGCTCGCCGACGACGAGGACGTGCTCGAGCACCTCGCAGTCCGCCAGCAACCCTGCCGCCATCGCCCGGTAGTCGAAGCGGCGGAACGTGTCGGGGACGACCAGCACGCGGCTGCCCGCCTGGCGCAGGATGAAGTCGAGCTCGTGGCCCCTATATATAGGGACGATCGGGTTGCTGACCGCGCCGAGCAGCACGACCGCGTCGTGGACCATCAGCGCCTCGGCCCAGTTCGGCAGTTGGAAGGAGACGACGTCGCCGCGGCCGACCCCGCGCGCGGCCAACATCCCGGCGGTCCGCTCCACCCGCTCCCAGAGCTCGCCGTAGGAGAAGCGGCGCCCACGATCGACCAGAGCAGGCCGCTCCGGGTGGGCGGCGGCCCCGCGCCGCAGCGGCTCCTCCAGGGTCTCCGGCAACCACTCGCCCGAGCACCGGTAGACGTCGGCGAGGGGCGAGGGTCGGGTCGCCGCGAGCCCGCCCGCGGCGGCGCTCACGAGCTCGCCCGCTCGCCCACCCAGTCGAGGATCCGCTCCGGGGTCGCGGGCAGGTCGGTGACGTGGACGCCATAGTCGCGGAGGGCGTCGTCGAGCGCCGCCGAGACCGCCCCGGGCGCCATCATCCGGCCGGCCTCACCACCACCCTTGATCCCGTACTCGGTGATCGGCGAGGGAGTCTCCTCGTGGCCGATCCGCAGCTCCGGGACCTCCATCGCGGTCGGCATCAGGAAGTCCATGAAGCTCGAGCTGAGCAGCTGGCCCTGGTCGTCGTAGACGAGCTCCTCGAGCAGCGCGGTCGCCACCCCCTGGGCGGTGCCGCCGATGATCTGGCCCTCGAGCGAACGGGGGTTGACCATCGTCCCGGCGTCGTGGACGGCGGCGTAACGGAGGATCTCGACGCCGCCGGTCTCGAGGTCCACCTCGACCATCGCCAGGTGGCAGGCGTGCCCCATGCACGGGTAGAACACGCCGAGATCGGAGCGGTCTTTGGACGGCATGGTCGTGTAGGGGTGGTCGTAGACGTGGGTCGCCTCGAGCCCGCTCTGCATGTCGTCCGGCAGTTTGGTCGCGAAGAGGTGGGCCGTCATCGCGATGTCGGCGAACTCGGCCCGGGTCGACGGCGAGCCGACCACCTGGAAGCCACCGTCGCTCCACTCCAGGTCATCGGCGTCGACCTCGAGCATCTCGCCGGCGATCCGGCGCGCCTTGTCCTTGATCTTGCCCGCGACGCCGTGGATCGCGCCCGCGTACATCACGGTCAGGCGACTGCCGCCGGGCCCGGCGGCGGGCAGCCCGCCTTTCGTGCCCCCGTACTCGAAGCTGACCGACTGCGGGTCGACGTCGAACTCCTCGGCCAGCAGCATCGCCGCCATCGTGTCCGACGAGTTCCCCCAGAACGGGGTCGAGTAGAGCGTGATCGCGAGATTGCCCATCGGGTCGACGACCAGCTTCACGCCCTCGGCCGTGCTGGTCGGTTCGGCGGCGGGTTCGTCGAACCAGAACCAGAACTCGGTGGCGCTGTAGACGCTGCGCTCCTGACAGCTGACGATGCCGATCCCGACGTGCCGCCCTTCCGCCCGCATCTTCTCCTGCTCGGCGCGCATCTCGGTGTACTCGAACTCGTCCAACGCGTGGTCGAGCACCCGCTCGTAGTCGCCGGAGTCGTAGAGGTTGCCGGTCGGGATGTGGTACGGGAACTGCTCCGGCTGGATGAAGTTCTTGCGCCGCAGCTCGGCCGGGTCGACGTCCAGCTCACGGGCGGCCTTGTCGACGATCCGCTCGATCGCCCAGTTGGCGACCTCGGCGCCGAAGCCGCGATAGGCGCCCTGCTGGCACTTGTTGGTGAGCACCGCCCGCAGCCGGTACTCGGTGCTCTGGATCCGGTAGGGCCCGACCACCTGGGCCATCGCGTTGCCGTGGGTGCCGACGCCGAGGTAGATGTAGGCGCCGTAGTCGTCGACCACGTCGGTGCGGAAGCTCTTGAAGATCCCGTCCCGGCTCAGCGCCAGTTCGAGCTCGTAATAGCGGTCGGAGGAGTGCTGGTCGCCGTTCAGGATGTGGTCGAGGCGGTCCTCCGAGTACTTCACCGGGCGCCCGGTCACCTTCGCGCCGAGCGCCGCGGTGACCAGCGCCCGCCAGTTCGAGAAGCGGGCGCCGAAGCTGCCCCCGGAAGGGTGCGGGATCACGTTCAGCTTGTTCGAGGGCACCCGCATCGTGGCCGCCAACGCGAAGGCGAAGGAGGTGATGCTGATGCTGTTCGCGTGGACCGTCATTTCGCCCGAGCCGGCGTCGTAGATCGCGATCGCCCCGGCGTTGTCGAGCGGCTGGGCGGCACAGCGGTGCCAGTGGAGTTTGTCCTTGATCACGATGTCGGCCTCGGCGAAGTCCTTCTCGACCTCGCCGAAGGTGAAGGTGCGCTCGTAGGCGATGTTGGTGCCGAGGGCGTCGTGGACGAGGTTGGTCGTGTCGCCGAGCGCGGCCAGCGGGTCGACGATCGGGTCGAGCGGCTCGTACTCGACCATCACCATGTCGCGCGCGTCCTCGGCCAGATAACGGTCTTCGGCGAAGACGACGGCGACGCCCTCGCCGACGTAACGGACCTTGTCGACCGCCAGCACCCGCAGGACGTGCTTGTCCGGCGCCGGGCCGGAGTCGGGCAGCGGGTCGACGATCTCCGCCGCCTCGGCGCCGGTGACGACGGCGCGCACCCCGGGCATCTGCTTCGCCGCCGAGCAGTCGACGCTGACGATGCGCGCGTGGGCGTAGGGACTGCGCACGACGGAGGCGTGGAGCATGCCGTCGAAGCCGAGGTCGGCGACGTACTTGCCGAGCCCGCGCAGGTACTTGGGGTCCTCGACCCGCTTCACCGATTTGCCGATCCATTTGAGGTCGGTCGGCCGCTCGGCTTTCGGGATCTCGGTGTTGGTCCGCGGGTTCGTCATTTCGCCGCCTCCCCCTCGCGCAGCCGCGCCGCCGCGTCGATCACCGAGTCGACGATGAACTGGTAGCCGGTACAACGGCAGAGGTTGCTGGCGATGCCCTCGCGCACCTCCGCGCGGGTGGGGTCGGGGTTCTCGCGCAACAGCTCGACCGTGCGCAGGACCATGCCCGGGGTGCAGTAGCCGCACTGCAGCCCTTGCTTCTCCCAGAAGGCCTCCTGGATCGGGTGCATCGCCTCGTTGGAGGGAGCGATGCCCTCGATCGTCGTGATCTCGGCTCCGTCGGCCTGGACCGCGAGCATGATGCAGCTCCGCGCCGTGGCCCCGTCCAGCAGCACCGTGCAGCTGCCGCAGACCCCGTGCGAGCAGCCGAGGTTCAGCCCGGTCAGGCCGAGGTCCTGGCGCAGCACGTCGGCGAGCAGCTTGCGCGGTTCGACCTCGAGCTCGTACCGCTCGCCGTTCACGGTCAGCTCGATCCGCCGCAGCGGGATCGTCTCGCTACTCATCGGTCCTCTCCTTTCGCTCGGTCGAGCGCCTTGGCGAGCGCCCGTCGCACCTGGGCGCGGGCGACGCCGATCCGGTAGCGGGTGCCGCCGTGCATGTCGGCGGGAGGCTCGACGCCGTCGAGTGCGGCAGCCGCCGCCGCCTCGATCGCCCCCTCGTCCGGGGTGGCACCGACCAGCGCCGCCTCGGCGGCGGCGGCCCGCAGCGGCACCGGCCCGACCCCGCAGAGCACCACCCGCGGATCGGCGATGACGCCGTCGCGGAGCGCCAGCGTCACCCCGGCGCCGGCGATCGCGAAGTCGCCGTGGCGGCGGGCGAACTCGACGAAGCCGTACCCGGTGCCCGGCGAGGCGGCCGGGAAGGCGACCTCGACCACGAGCTCGCCCGGCTCGATCGCCGTCTCGAACGGGCCGAGGAAGAAATCGTTCGCGGCGATCTGACGCTCGCCGTGCTCGCCGCGCACCGTGACCGTGGCCTCCAGGCAGAGCGCGATCGCGGGAAGCTCGGCCGACGGGTCGGCGTGGGCGATGCTGCCGACCACGGTGCCGCGATGGCGGATCGGCGGATGGGCCACGAACGACAGTGCCTCGCGCAGCAGCGGCAGGCGCTCGGCGACCGCCGGATCGGCCTCGACCGTGCTCTGGCGGGCGAGCGCGCCGACCCGAACCGTGCCGTTCTCGGCGCGCACGTAGTCGAGCTCGCCGAGCCAGTTGATGTCGACGACGTGGGTCGGCTGCGCGAGCCGAAAGTTCATCAACGGCAAGAGGCTCTGGCCGCCGGCCAGGATGCGCCCCTCGTCGTCGAGCGCTCCCAACACCTCGACCGCCTCCGCGACGCTCCCGGGCCGGTGGTACTCGAAGGCACTCGGTTTCATGGTGCCGCCGCGCCGGCCTCCGCCCGCACCGCCAGATGCTCGGCGAACCAGTCGCGCGCCGCGCCTGCCGCCTGCTCGAGCAGCGAGCGATCGCTGTACAGCGTCATGTGGGTCGAGTCGCCGACGACGACGAGCTTCTTCTGCGCGGTCGGCAGCTGGTTGTAGGCGCCGATCTCCAGGTCCCAGAGGGTGAGATCGTCCTTCTCGGCCACCACCACCAGGGTCGGCGTCTCGAGGATCCGGGAGAGGAACGGTTCGACGTTGTAGGACATCAAGAGCTCGGCCGACTCGATCGTGCTGAGGTTCTGGTAATTCGGCGCTTCCCGCTCCTTCAGCTCGACGAAGGTCTCGTAGGTCTCCGGGAAGGGCCAGGTGGAAACCTCGGTGGCCGGGTCGGGCGCGGCGTGCGGGAGCGTGCCGCCCTCGCCCTCCCGGAAGCGCCGGCGACGGTCATCGATCAGCAGCTGCTCGAACGCGCGGAAGCCGAGCGTGCCGTGGACGCGGCGCATGTTGCGGTAGCCGTCGATCACGGGGATCTGCGAGGCGATGCACTTCACCCGCGGATCGGTGGCGCCGACGATCAGCACGTGTCCGCCGCTGTAGGAGAGGCCCCAGGCCCCGATCCGGTCGGCGTCGACCTCCGCCAGGGTCTCGGCGAAGGAGATCGCGTTCTTGTAGTCCTCGACCTGCCAGGCCGGGTCGATGTGCTGGGGGCGGGGCCCGTCGCTCTCGCCGAAGTTGCGGTAGTCGAAGAGGAGCGCCGCGAGCCCGGCCTCCGCGTAAAGCTCGGCGTAGTGGGGCTGGACAAGCTCCTTGACGTAGCACCAGCCGCCCGCCATGACGATGCAGGGGAACGGCCCGTCGCCCTGGTCCGGCGTGTACAGCCACCCCCTTACGGTGTCGTCACCGCTGCGGAATTCGACGTCACGCCTCACGCTCGCCACGCTAGGCAGCGCCCGCCGGGCCGGTAACCGTCCAATCGGAGGTTCTTCCGACCAGGCCTCAGAGGAGGCGCAGCTCGGACAGCTTGAAGACGGCCTCGACCCGGTTGCGGGCCTCGAGCTTGCCGAGCGCGCTCTGCACGTAGGACTTCACCGTCGTCGGCGCCAGGAAGATGGCGCTGGCGATCTCGGCGTTGCTCTCGCCGCGCGCCGCGCGGCGGATGATTTCGTGCTCGCGCGGCGTCAGCGGCGCGCAGTTGAGCTTCGCCGCGGCGCGCCGGAGGGCGTCGCATTGTTCTTCTTCGAGGATCCGCTCGCCGCGGGTGACCGCCTCGACGGTGAGTAGGAACTGGTTCGGCGAGGCGTCCTTGGCGAGCAGTCCGTGGACCTCGAGTCGCGCCGCCTCCTCGCGGATCGAGGGCGTCACGTGGGCAGGGAAGAGGATGATCCGGGAGGCCGGCGAGACGGCGCCGACCCGCCGCACGGCGTCGGCGAGCGTGACGTCGCCAAGCGAGGGGTCGAGAAGGACCAGGTCGGGGCGCTCGCGGCGGGCGGTTTCGATCGCCTCCTCGCCGCTGGCCGCCCACACCACCCGGCAGGGCCGCGGGCTGTCCTCCGCGATGATCGCCACGCCGAGCTTGACGATCGGCTGTTCATCGACCAACAGCAATGTGATGCGCCGCAGCCGCGGCGTGGTCATCGCGCTCGGATCGCCTGCCATGGCGGTCGGATCACTGCTTTGCCCAACCGCGTCTACGGTCAACAAATCAGACATCTCCTTCTTTCTCCGTCCCTCTCCGGCCTACCCAAGGCCGCGGCATGATCATTAGCACTGTACTAAATCGTTATTGAAACTACACAAAAGATCATTCGTGCTGTGACCTATGCACCGATAAAGGCATAATGCGATCCATGAACCAGCCTGATCAAACGCAGGCCGACGCGACCGCGGATCGCCCCTCTTTCGGCGAGGCGCTGCGGGCTCGGCGGCAGGAGAACCGGATCAGCATTCGAGCCCTGGCAGACCAGGTCGGAGTCTCTCCGAGCCTCGTCTCCCAGATCGAGACGGGGAAAGTCAACCCCTCGGTCGACACCCTGGTCTCGTTGGTCACGGCGCTCGGCCTCTCCCTCGACGAACTCTTCCTCGACGTACCGGTGCGCGCCGGCGAGCCACTGCCGAAACCGGGCGGCACCGGCGTCGTCCGCCAGGGCCGGCGGCCGCACATCGAGCTCGCCACCGGCGTCGTCTGGGACCGGCTGACCCCCACCCACGAGCAGGGGGTCGACTTCCTCTACGTCATCTACGAGGTCGGCGGGGCCTCCTGCGCGCCCGGGGCCTACATGCGTCACCACGGTCGTGAGTACGGCCTCATCCTGTCGGGCCGCCTCGGTGCCGCCGTCGGCTTCGAGACCTTCGAGCTGGGCCCCGGCGACTCGATCGTCTTCAATGCCGACGAGCCGCACCGCCTCTGGACGATCGGCGACGAGCCGGTCAGAGCGACCTGGACGATCATCGGTCGCCGCGGCGACGACCGCTCCTTCTCCGAGTAGAGAACCTCCGAAGGGAGGGTGCCCGCGACGCCCGGCCCCAGCGAGGCTTCGCCGGGCGGACACGCGACGATCGGATCGGGATGGACCAAGCGCGGGCAATCGAGGAGATCAAGCAGCTCAAGTCGAGGTACTTCCACGGCATCGACGAGAAGGACTGGGCGATGCTCCGGGAGACGTTGACCGACGACGCCGTCCTGGACTTCAGCGGCGAGGTCGAGCTGCACGTCGGCCACCACGGCGTCGAGACAGCCGACGATCCGGCCGATTGGGTCCTGGTCGGCGGCGATGCCGGCACCGCGAAGATCGCCGCGATCGTCGGCGAGATCGTCTCCGTCCACCAGGGCCACGATCCGCAGATCACGCTCATCGGCAGCGACGAGGCGCGCGGGCTGTGGTCGATGTACGACTGCCTCGACTACGGCGAGGAGGTCTTCCACGGCTACGGCTACTACGAGGAGACCTACCGCCGCGACCAAGGCCGCTGGCGGATCGCGAACCTGAAGCTGACCCGGCTGCGCACCGAATGGCGGTAGCCCCGAGAAGGAGGTCGAACGCATGCCCGTAGTGCCTGTTCCCACCGACGTCGATGAATTCCTCGCCGAACCGAATGCCGCTGTCGTCGCGACGCTGGACGAGAGGGGCGCGCCGCACAGCGTCGCCACCTGGTACGACTGGGAGGACGGCCGGATCCTGCTGAGCATGGACAACTCGCGGCGCCGGCTCCGCCACCTGCGCCGCGACCCGCGCGTGGCCCTCACGGTGATCAACACCGATGACTGGTACCGACACATCAGCCTGCTGGGCGAGGTCATCGAGATGCACGACGACGAGGGCCTCGCCGACATCGATCGACTCGCCCGCCGCTACACCGGCGCCGCGTACGAGACCCGTAATGCGCCGCGCACCACCGCCTGGGTGCGGATCGACCGCTGGCACGGTTGGGACGCCTCGCGGTCGAAGACGACCAACGCCGCCTGGCCCGCAACCTGAGTCAGAGGCGCTGCGTCGGCGGCGCCCGCGTGGCTAGCGGACGGTCCAGCCGCCGTCGATGACGTAGGCGGCGCCGTGGATGAAGTCGGATTCGTCGCCGGCCAGGAAGAGGGCGAGGTTGGCGATCTCCTCGGGCTGGGCGTAGCGGCCCGCGGGGACCGAGTTGACCGACTCCATCACGTCGGCCTCGCCGGCCTCGAAGAGGTCGTGGGTCATGCCCGTCTCGACCGCCCCGGGGCAGATCGCGTTGGCGCGGACGCCTTTGGAGCCGAAGTCGAAGGCCAGCTGGCGGGTGAGCCCGATCACGCCGTGCTTCGCCGCGGTGTAGGCCGCGCCGCCGCCGCCGGCCACCATCCCGGCGATCGAGGCGGTGTTGACGATCACGCCGCCACCGTTGTCGATCATCTGCGGCAAGAGCGCCCGCGAGGTCAGGTACATCCCCTTCAGATTGATGCCGAGGACGCGGTCCCACTGCTCCTCGGAGGTCTCCAGCACGGTGGCGTAGTCGTCGAGGATCCCGGCGTTGCTGCAGAGGATGTCGATCCGCCCCAACTCCGCCAGCGCCGCGTCGACCGCGGCACCCACCGAGCCGCTGTCGGCGACGTCGATCGTGAAGGCGCTCGCCGCGCCCCCGTCGCCACGGATCTCCTCGGCGATCGCGGTCGCCCGACCGGCGTCGATGTCGGTGGCCGCCACGCGGGCGCCCTCGGCGGCGAACCGCCGCGCCATCGCCCTGCCCATGCCCGATCCGGCCCCGGTGATGAAGGCCGTCTTGCCCGCCAACTTGTCGCTGCTTCCCGTCTCGCTCATGGCGGGAACCTTCGGTGAGCCGGGGCGTCTCCGGAACCCTCCGGACGGAGGAACCTGGCCGCCCTCAGGTCGATGCCGTCCTCAATGCACCAGCATCCCGCCGTCGACGTTGATCGCCTGCCCGGTGATGTAGTCGGAGTCCTCGGAGGCGAGGAAGACGCAGAGGCCGGCGATGTCCTCCGGGGTCGAAGGGCGGCCGACCAGGATGCCTTCGCTGAATTCCTCCAGCAGTTGGCCCTCGGTCTCGGTCTCGCCGACGTCGCGCGACTCCTGGTCGAGCTGGTCCCAGAGCTCGGTGGTGACGACGCCGGGGCAGAACGCGTTGACGGTGACGTGGTCGCCCGCCAGGTCGCGCGCCGCCGACTGGGTCATCGAGACGACCGCGGCCTTGCTGGCGCAGTAGGCGGGGAAGAGCGGGAAGCCCTCCTTGCCGGCGATCGAGGCGGTGTTGACGATCTTGCCGCCGCCACCCTGGGCGCGGAAGATCTTCGTCGCCTCCTGGATGCCATAGAGGACGCCGAGGCCATTTACCCGCATGATCCGGTCCCAGTCCCCGTCGGTCACTTCCATGAAGTGCTGGGTCTTCGAGATGCCGGCGTTGTTGAAGAGCACGTCGAGCCGGTCGAACTCGCTCGTCGCGGCGTCGAGCGCCATCTTCACGCTCGCCCGGTCGCCGACGTCGCAGCCGACGCCGATCGCCTTGCCGCCCGCATCGGCGATCGCCGTCGCCGTCTGCTCCGCACCCTCGCCGTTCAGGTCGGCGACGGTGACGTTCGCCCCCTCCGCGCCGAGCCGCAGGGCGACGCCGCGGCCGATCCCTCGCGCGGCGCCGGTGACGACGACGCTCTTGCCATCGAGCTTTCCCATCTTCTCCGTCCTCCTGTCGTGCACCACCTCAATCCGAATGTAGGCACACTGAACAAGACGGCCGGCCGGGCTTCAACCTCCGATCGAAGGGTGGTGTCGAGATTCCCACAGCCGAAGATGCGGACATCGTCAACGATCCGTCCGAGCGATCGCTGTCCCCGCTCTCCTTCCTGATCCGGAGCGCCGCCGTCTGGAGCGACCGCGAGGCGGTCCGTGACCGGGGACGCAGTTGGACCTACGCCGAGCACCTCGCGCGGGTGGAGAGACTGGCGGGAGCGCTGCGGACCGAGCTCGGGATCGAGGCCGGGGACCGGGTGGCGCTCCTCCTGCCGAACGTCGCCGCCGCGCTCGAGCTCCACTACGCGGTGCCCGGCTGCGGCGCGGTCCTCGTGCCCCTGAACACCAGGCTCGCGGCGACGGAATATCGCTACATCCTCGAGCACTCCGGCGCCGCGGCGATCTTCTGCCACCGCTCCCTCGAAGGGCCGTGCGCCGAGGCGTGCGCCGCGATGGCGCGACCGCCGCGGGTGATCTGGGCCGAGGACGACGTCGACGCCGGGGACGAGTACGAGAACCTGGCGGAAGCCGGTCCCCCCGCGGAGCTGTGCCCGCCGGGCGACGAGCGGGCGCTCCTCTCGATCAACTACACCTCCGGGACCACCGGGCGGCCCAAGGGCGTGATGGTGAGCCACCGCGGCTCCTATCTGCACAGCCTCGGGCAGGTGGTCGAAGCCGGCCTCTCGACCCGGTCCCGTTACCTCTGGACGTTGCCGATGTTCCACTGCAACGGCTGGTGCTACACGTGGGCGGTGACCGCGGCGGGAGCAGCCCACCTCTGCGTGCCGACGATCGACCCGGACGCCCTCTGGCAGGCGTTGCTCGCGGAGGGGGTCTCGCACTTCTGCGCCGCGCCGGCGGTGATCAACATGCTGCTCGAGTCCGACGCCGCGAGCCCCTGCCCCGAGCCGGTCCGCGCCTTCGTCGGCGGAGCCCCGCCCTCCCCCGCTCTGCTCGAGCGAGCTGAGCAGCTCAACTTCGCGGTGACCCATCTCTACGGCCTGACCGAGACCTACGGGCCGCTGATGATCTGCGCCTGGAACCCGGGCTGGGACGACCTGTCGGCCGTCGAGAAAGCCCGGCTGCGCGCCCGGCAAGGCGTGCCGACGATCGTCAGCGAAGGGGCCCGGGTGGTCGACCCGGACATGCGCGACGTCCCCGCCGACGGCGAGACGACCGGCGAGATCGTCATGCGCGGCAACAACGTGATGCTCGGCTACTACCGCGATCCCGAGGCGACCGCCGCCGCCTTCGCGGGCGGCTGGTTCCACTCCGGCGACGCCGGGGTGATGCACCGCGACGGCTACATCGAGTTGAGGGACCGGCTCAAGGACGTGATCATCTCCGGCGGCGAGAACATCGCCACGGTGGAGATCGAGCAGGTCCTGGTCGCCCACCCGACCGTCGCCGATGCCGCCGTGGTGGCGATGGCCGACGACCGCTGGGGAGAAGTCCCCGCCGCCTTCGTCACGCCGCGGGCGGGCGCCGCCCCGGACGCGGCCGAGCTGCGCGACTTCGCCCGCGGTCGACTCGCCGGGTTCAAGGTGCCGAAGCGGATCGAGGTCCTCGACGAGCTCCCCCGCACCGCCACCGGCAAGGTCCAGAAGTTCGTCCTCCGTGCCCGCCTGACACCCGGCGACGCCGCGGATGAACAGGTAAGGCGGTCAGAGCCGGCGTAGGCTCCGACGGCGGCCCGCCTGATGGTCTCAAGCCACCGCCGCGGCCTCCGCCAGATCCTCCTCGGTGGGGGCGATCGACGGGGAAGCGAACGAAAGGAGCAGGTTCGCGGCCGCGAACGCCGCCGCCACCCAGAGCCCGAGATGGAAGCCTTCGACCAGGGCACCGGAAACCGAGTGGCCGGAGGCCAATGCATCGGTCACCTTCGAGTTGGAGATCGTGCTGATGAAGGCCAGGCCCAGGGCGCCACCGACCTGGTTGCCGGCCGTCACCAGCCCCGACGCCGCCCCCGCGTCCCGGTGGGTGAACTCGGCGACCGCCGAGATCTGCGCCGGGACGCCGACCGCGATGATTCCGGCGCCGAAGACGATCAGGCCGGGCAGGATCACGGTCAGGTAGGAGCTCTCGGCACCGATCCGGGTGAGGGCGACGAGCCCGAGGACGCTGAGGATCGAGCCGGCGATCTGGACCGGCCTGGTCCCTACCTTGGTCACCAGGCCGGAGACGATCACCGCGCTGAGCACCGCGGCCACCCCCATCGGCAGCAACTCGAGGCCTGCTTGCAAGGCACTCGACCCACGCACTTCCTGCAGGAAGATCGCCGTCAGGAAGAACATCGCCAGGAAGCCGGCGCCGTTCAGGGCGAGCGCGCCGCTCCCGTAGCGGAGGGCCCGCGAGCGGAACAGGCGCATCGGGACCAGTGGCGCCTTGGCCCGCCGCTCGACGGCGACGAAGCCGGCCAGGAGAACCACCGCCCCGACGAGGGAGCCGATCACCTCTGGCGAGCCCCAGCCCATCGGCCCGGCGCGCACGACGCCGAAGACGGCGGCCAGAACGCCGGCGGTCCCGAGGATCGCGCCGGGAAGGTCGAAGTCACGCGAGCTGCCCTCCGCCCTGCTCTCGGTGAGGATGCGCGGTGCGGTCGCGATCAACACGGCGCCGATCGGGACGTTGACGAAGAACACCCACTCCCAGCCGACGCTGTCCACCAGGAAGCCGCCGAAGACGACGCCGAGGGTCCCCCCGAGTCCGGCCAGTGCGCCCCAGACCCCGAGGGCGATGTTGCGCTCGCGCCCGTGGGCGAAGGCGACGGTGAGCAGCGAGAGGGCTGCCGGAGAAAGCAGCGCTGCGCCCAGCCCCTGGACCGTCCTCGCGGCTACGAGCATCGCCGCGGAGACCGAGAGGCCGGCCACCAAGGAGGCCAACGAGAAGAGGGCGAGGCCGGCGATGAAGACGGCGCGGCGACCGAGGAGGTCCGCGGCCCGCCCCCCGAGCAGCAGGAAGCCGCCGAACATCAAGGTGTAGGCACTGACGATCCACTGCAGCGAATCGGCAGAGAAGTCGAGATCGGTCTGAATGCGCGGCAACGCCACGTTCACGATCGTCACATCGAGGACGACCATGAACTGGGCGAAAGCCAGTACGACCAACGGCAACCAGGGGGAGCGGCGCATCGGACATCTCCTGAATCGTTAGGTTTTTGAATGATTCGCTGGCCAGACTATCAATTACAGGTACGATGCGAAGATGGCTGGATCGACCACGACTTCGGACGCCTGCATCGTCGGCGGCAAGCACCACATCCCCCTCGGGGCCGGAGGCCGGCCCGCGCTCCTGCTCGTGCGCATCGGCGCCGTCCTCGGCGAGATCGCCGACGAGCAGCTGGCGGCGGCGGGAGTGAACGGGGCCGATTACGGCATCCTCGCGGTCCTCGCCTCCGACGGCCCCGGGTCTCAACAGGAGTTGGCCGAGCTCCTCGGCAAGGCGCCGGGACTGATGGTCGCCGCGATCGACGACCTGGAGGAGCGCGGACTGGTCGCGCGCGTCCGTGACCCTGCCGACCGGCGGCGCTCGCGCGTGACCGTCACCGCGGCCGGCGAGAAGGCATTACGGCACGCCGACCAACTCGCCGATCGGGCGCTCGCCGACCTCTTCCCCGGTCTCGGCAAACAGGAGCGGTCCGAACTCGGACGGCTCCTAGAACGTGGCGTGACCCTGACGAAGTAACCGTCGGCGCGCCCGACGTGAACATCGACCCTCTTGGCGATGCGACCCGGCCGTGAGAAGGTCGCACGGTCTCGTCCTTCCACGTCCAATCCTCCGGAAGGAACCGAATGCACCGCATCCGCGGCAACCTCACCTACTCCAACGTCGTCGCGACGCTGGCGCTCTTCCTGGTCCTCGCGGGCGGAAGTGCCTTCGCGGCCAAGCAGATGCTGCCGAAGAACTCGGTCGGCACCAAACAGATCAAGAGCGGCGCGGTCGCCGCGGCCAAGCTGAAGAACGGCTCCGTCACCGGCGCCAAGCTCGCGGCGGGCGCGGTGGGCACGAACAAGCTCGCCGACGGCGCGGTCAACTCGGGCAAGCTCGCGAGTGGCGCGGTCACCACCGGGAACATCGCCCCGGGGGCGGTGACGGCCGGCACCATCGCCAACCAGGCGGTGGGTACGTCCAAGCTCGCCGGCGGTGCGGTCGCCAACGGCAACCTCGCCAACGACGCCGTGACCTCCGACAAGGTGAAGGACGGCTCGTTGACGAGCACCGACGTTGCCCCGAACACCTTCCTGGCGGCCAACGGGACGGCCGTCAACTCGGCGCAGCTGGACGGGCTCGGGCCCTCCGAATTCGTCCGCGGCAAGGCCCGTTTCATGTCGGCCCGGGTGGTCGTGCCGGCAGGCCAGAGCCGCGAAGTGCTCGAGCTCAATTTCGCCCACATCGAGGGTACGTGCAGCGGCGGTTCGGTGCCGACGCAGTCGATCGTCGCCGAGCTGGACCTCGAGAACGCCTTCTACACGGCGATCGACTTCGGCCTGTCGAGCACCGCGCCCGGCACCACCGAGATCGGGACCGCCAACGCCTTGACGGCGGGTGGCTCGCTGACCGCGACGCATGCGGCGGTCACCCCGCAAAGCGTCACCTGGCAGGCCGCTTACAACGACGGCACCGATCAGGTCGCCACCGCCTGGGTGTCCGATCAGGACGAGGGCGGGTCATGCGTGTTCATCGCGCAGGGGACGACGACGCTCGGCTGACCGCAGATGCCGCGAGGGCGGCGGTCCTCGGACCGCCGCCCTCCAGCCCCTAATCTTGGGGCGATGCGAGCAGGGACGATCGCGATCCTCCTCGCCGCGACGGCGCTGTTGGTCGCCTGCGGCGCGGATTCGAGCGACGCGACCGGGCCGGGCACCGTCTCGACCGCGGCCCGGACGAGCACCGCTTCCGACGCGGCGCCGCCGACCGAAGGTGAAGCGCTGACCAGCTGGACCGAGTTCGGCCTCGACCCTCAGCGCTCCGACGCGACCAACCGCCCGACCGGGATCACCGCGGCCAACGTCGGCAGGCTGAAGGACCGCCAGATCAAGCTGCCGGGGACGATCGACTCCTCGCCGATCTATCTCCACGGCGCGGCGGTCGGCGGCGCCGAGCACAACGTGGTCATCGCCACCAGCAGCTACGGACGCGTCTTCGCGATCGACGCCGACTCGGGCAAGCGCCTCTGGACCTACACCCCACCCGGCTACTCGGCCCTGGTCGGCTCGGCCCAGATCACCAACTCGAGCCCGATCGCCGAACCCGACGGCCGGTTCGTCTTCACCGCGTCCCCCGACGGCGAGATCCACAAGCTGGCGACGGCCTCCGGGCACGAGGTCCGCGGCGGCGCCTGGCCCGCCACGATCACCCGCGATCCGACCAAGGAGAAGATCGGCTCGGCGCTGAACGTGGTGGGCGCCGACGTCATCGCCACCACCAGCGGCTACATCGGGGACGCGCCGACCTATCAAGGCCACGTCGTCCTGATCTCGCGGCAGACCGGCAAGATCGACGCCGTCTTCAACAGCCTCTGCTCCCGGCGCCACACGATCATCGTCCCTACCAGCTGCCCGGAGTCGGACTCGGCGATCCTCTCGCGCGGCGGCGCCGTGGTCGAGCCGGGGAACCAGCGCCTCCTTTTCGACACCGGCAACGGGACCTGGGACGGCAAGCGTTACTTCGGCGACAGCGTGGTCGAGCTGACCCTCCCAGGCCTCAGGTTCCGCCAGGCCTACACGCCACGCAACCAGGCCGAGCTGAACCAAGGGGATCTTGACCTCGGGTCCAGCGCCCCGGCCCTGCTCGGCGAAGACCGGGTGCTCGTGGTCGGCAAGGACGGCGTCATGCGCGTCCTCGCCCTCAGCGGCCTCGACGGCCACGTGCCCGGAGGCAGAGAGACGCTCGGCGGCGAAGTGCAGACGCTGGAAACGCCCGGCGACACCCAGCTGTTCACTCAACCGGCCGTCTGGCACCACGGCAACCAGACGAAGGTCTTCATCGGCGACTTCAGCGCCACCGCCGCGTTCGCCCTGCGCCGCGGGAAGCTCCACAAGCTGTGGGAAAACGACACCCCCGGGACCAGCCCGATCATGGCCGGCGGCCTGCTCTACGTCTACGAACCCGAAGGTGGCGGGATCGAGGTCTACGAACCGCAATCGTCGAAGCCGATCGCGAAGCTGCCCGGCGCGCCCGGCCACTGGAACAGCCCGATCGTCGTCGACGGCCACGTGATCGAGCCCGAGGGCGACGCCAACGACCACTCCGCCGAAGGCACGATCGACATCCTCAAGCTTCCTTAGCGTCGACCTCTCTATTCTCGGAGCGACAAATCAGGGCTATGAGCCGCTGACGGAACACTTGGCCGAGCGCAAGGGGTTCTCCGGATGCACAGAACCCCTTGACTCCCGGGCCGACGCAACGACGTCACGCCAGGAACCGAGAAGGAGAGTTCCATGGCTCACGACGCCGAGTACGTCGCCGGCATGCCCGCCGCCGGCAGTCCGATCGACCGCCTCGCAAACCTCGCGGTCACGGTCGTCCCGCTGGCGCTGATCGGGGTCGCGGTGTGGCGATCCTGGGGAGGCCTGCTCGTCTGGCAGGACATCCTCATCTTCTTCGCGACGCTGATCCCATTCGGCTTCGGCGTCACGATCGGATTCCACCGGCTCTTCACCCATCGGGCCTTCAAGACCAGCGCGCCGATGCGGCTGCTCTGGGCGGTGCTCGGGTCGATGGCGCTGGAGGGACCGGTGATCGAGTGGGTCGCCTACCACCGCCGCCATCACCGCTTCTCCGACCGTGACGGCGACCCGCACAGCCCCCACGTCGGTCACGGCGACGGCATCGGCGGGGCGGTCCGTGGCCTCTTCTACGCCCACGTCGGCTGGGTCCTCTTCAGCGACGAGGGGGCCGAAGAAGAGAAGTACGCGCCCGACCTGATCGCCGACCCGATCGTCCGCTTCGTCGATCGCACCTTCATCCTCTGGGTGGCCGTCGGCCTGGCGGTGCCGTTCGGCCTCGGGGTGGCGCTGACGGGGACCTTGTTCGGCGGGTTGATGGGACTGCTCTGGGGCGGCGCGGTGCGGATCTTCGTCCTCCACCACATCACCTTCTGCGTCAACTCCCTCTGTCACTTCTTCGGCACCCGGAACTTCGCGACCGCCGATGAGTCGCGGAACCTCGCCTGGCTCGCACCGTTCACCTTCGGCGAGGCCTGGCACAACAACCACCACGCCTTCCCGACCTCCGCCCGCCACGGCCTGAGCCGCGCCGAATTCGACCCCTCGGCGATCCTGATCGCGCTGATGGAGCGCGTCGGCCTGGTCTGGGACGTGGTCCGGATCGACCCCAAGCGGATCGCCGCGAAGGCCGTGTAGGGCGAGGGCGCTCTGTACCTTTAGTCAATGATTCGCGAGCTAATCGCGGAGGTCTCGGTCCGATGAGCGAACGGCTCTCGCCGGCGGCGCGGATCATGGTGTCGGTCGGCTTCCTGATCGGCCTCTTGATCATGCTGCTCGACCCGTTTTCCTTCGGCCGGATCACCGGGCTGATGGCCTGGGTGGCCGGTGGGGTCGGCGTCGTCGTAGCGGCGGCACTGGGGGCGATGCTGCTGGGCCGCGGCGAGATGCCCGAGGAGGAGTTCCGGCGCATCGCGCAGCGGAGCGAACTGATGTCCCGGATGCCGCCGGGCCAGGCACAGCCGAGCGAGTTCGAAGAACTGGTGATCGAAGCGATCGACCGGCTGCCCGCCGAATTCCAGGACCTGCTCACCGACGTCCCGATCGTGATCTCCCAGCGCGGCGAGGAGTTCGGCGCCTACGGCCACTACATCGGCGACACCGCCGCCCGCGACAACTTCCGCGACCACATCGTCATCTACCAGGACACGCTCGAACGCGATTTCGGCTGGAACCCGGAACTGCTGCGCGCCCAGATCGCCCGCACCGTCTTCCACGAGGTCGCCCACCATCTCGGCTGGGACGAGCCGGGCGTGCGCGGGCTCGGCCTCTGAAGGCCGCCCGGCCGGAATGCTTCGAGACCCGCAAGCCGGCGCCGGGGGAAGGGACGCCGGCGGTGGCCGAGACGGCCGGGGATGAAAGGAGTGGAGGAACCGTGACGTCCGCGAGGGAGACGGCACGAACTCCACACTTCCTCCCGTGTTCCTCATG
>Ga0105239_10002988_pt1 | contig 21086 bp, 22 predicted proteins | sample KBSC44metaG_FD_92761 | JGI IMG/M metagenome (GOLD analysis project Ga0105239, IMG submission 92761) | Corn rhizosphere microbial communities from Kellogg Biological Station, Michigan, USA - KBS C4-4 metaG | ecosystem: Host-associated > Plants > Roots > Rhizosphere > Soil | place: Michigan, USA... | reverse complement strand
TGCGCAAAGTTTTAGTTCTAATTTCTCTGTTGGCAATCACGGCTCAAGCACAATCAATCGATTTGCCCAAAGTCATTACAGCCAATCAACAATTACTCGTCGATCAAGGAACCTGCGAAAGCCGCTGGCCGCAACTGGCATCGAATTTCGGCATTGAACGCCACAAACTCAGCGACGGCGTTGAAGTTGTACTTGTGCCATGTGCGCTTTGGTCGTTGAACCTAGCATCGGTTGCGTATGTAAAAATCGATGAGGCATCACGCGCCGATGGCTTCATTATCAAGCCACAATTTTTTGTGACGTATAATCCGTTTCAAGGCCCAATGGCCGACAACGTAATTTACAACGTTAAATGGGCCGAAGAAGAACAAGCGCTGGTGGCTGAATATCGGGCCAGTCAGTCAGGTGAGTGTGGCACGAGAGCTTATTATCGGTGGAACTCTTCGCAACAGGCTTTTGTCGTCGCGCTTATGATGAAGCGAGATGATTGCAAGCCAGGCGGTCAATGGCAGACGCTCGTCGATCGCAGAGCTGCCATCAAGAGCGTCCGACTTCCTTAAGATTTCAGTTACATCTTCGCGCCGTACAAAGTCAGGCGAGATGGATGACGAGCATCGACGGCTTCAGCGTCCACAAACAACTGATTCACGCAATCAGTGCCATTGCTAAAATTATCAAGCGCAATCCATGGGCTCACATAACCAGCATCAAATGTTTGCGTCGCTGATACGGAGTTCGATTTTCCATTCGAATAGCCAACGCCGGCCGCCGAAACTTTCAGTGCTCCATTATCAACTTGAATGCGAAAATTATTGATGTTCTTAGCGCAACCAGGAATGCGAACAGAGTAGCGGTGCATTCCAGCGCCAATCGTTTGTACGATCAGAACGCGGCCATTATCTGAAAAATCGTCGCTCGCAAAAACGCTGAAAGAAAACAGCGAACATAGAACGACAAAAAGACTTAACTTCTTCATGCTTGCACCCTCCGTGGTGAATGTTCTGTTTAGTACAAGCTGGGGCTAGAAGAGCGTCAATTCAGGTCACTGTTGTGAGCGAAAAACTGGCCCATCATGCCGTTGAAGTGTTGTGATTTCTTAGATTTTGTTCAGTATTTTTCTTCGCTATTTTTTTGAATGCGAATCTGTGTTTGGATTTCGTCGGCGGTCCAAGTGCGACCTTTGCCAACGCCGGGACAAAAAGACGCAACTTCTTTTGACCACTCTTTTGCGTTCATCACATCCGGCCAAAAAGGCCAGGTCCGACATTGCGTAGGTCTTCCTTCGTAAACGGAACACTGTTTGTTTTTTAGAAAACGACAATCGCCGCTCTCAATTGGCTTCAAGGCCCAAATGCCATCGTCTTTTTCACAATGCTCTTTCATAAAATCACGCGTCGTCATCCCAAGCGCTTTGGCCATCCGCTGACGATCTTCAAGCGTCATATAGACGTAACCAAACTCACCATGCGACACACAACATTTTCCCGAGCCCTGACATTCAAATTGAACACCCTTGGCCCACCATTTTTCATTTTTCGACGACATGTTCGCTATCATAAGACGCATGATCCTTCGTGCAAGGAAAAAGGACGAGATTTCTCGAACATATGGACAAGCTGAAGCCCGCGAGGTCATAATTAATGCATGCTCTGGCTCGTTGCTTTTATTCTTAACTCCGCTTCAGCGCAGACGCTCTCGATGACAGTCGGCCGAGTCGGCGATCATATTCTTACCAGCCGTGAAGTTGAAATGAGCGCCGTTATGGAAAAGCTGCTCTATCAAGACGTGAAACCTTCTGCGGTCACCATCGCACCGCTTGATTCAAAAGCTTTTTTCGCTGACGTTAACGATGCGATCTTAGAGCGCTCACTTGCCAATGAAGCAAAGAGTTTTGACGTGGTTCATTTGGACGAAAAAGATCGGCGTGACATGGAAGCGCGTCTCACGAAAGCCGTTGCCAACGTCGCACTGTGGAAGGCGATGGATCCGGCTCCCAATGAATGGAAAGCAATTCTCGAACGTAAGCTGAAAGCGAAGCTCTTCATTAAGTTCCGTAAAGAATCTTCGGAACTTCCCGTCACCGACACCGAAGCCAAACGCTATTTCGAGGACAATCACGTCAAATACGGAAATCTTCCGTTTGAAAATTTCCGCGACAATATCAAGTCGTTTCTCGCACGTTCCCAGGTGGACCGCCGTTTGAAAGATTGGTATGAGGTCATCAAGTCGAAATACAATGCGAAGAACTTTCTTGCGGAGCTTTGAATCTGAAAAACCCTAAGAGCGAATATTTGGATCACGACGCTGGAGAAATTGCCGTTTTGACGATGTCCGATTTGGGCGACATCTCCGAAACTTTGGCCGAAGCGTATGGTTCCTACAAGTTTCCCATCGGTGGAACTTGGACAAAAGATCTTTTGAAACAGGAATTAAAAGTCAGTCAGGGCATCGGTCTTAAAGTCGATGGCATCGGTCTAACATCCTTTATTTTATATCGTTATTTTGATGAGCATCGTGAGATCACGATTCTCGCCACGAAGCCCACACACCAGCGCCGCGGGGATATGCGGTTTTTGCTGACCTATTTATTGGAGCGTAAAAGCCCGGGTGAGCGCATTTGGCTGGAAGTGCACGAAGGCAATGCTCCGGCGCGTCATTTATATGGCCATTTAGGCTTTCAGGAGGTCGGACGCCGGCCGAAATACTATCGAGATGGTGGCGACGCAATTCTGTACACCATTGGGTAGCAACGTCTTGCCACAAGGGCTTGTATTTGTTAGAACTCTGTCATCGCGAGAGGGTTAAATCCCTCATGTTGTTTCGGTGAGCTCTAAGAAATTAGATGATTTGCCGGTAGTAAAGAGGGCCCGAAAGCCCTTTTTTTTTTGGTTTTAGAGGTCAGGTAGTGAGTTTATCTCAAACACAAATGGATCAGATTCGGCAGTTGGCCGATGAAGTCGCGACTCGCGAGGGTTGCCGTCTTTATGATCTTGAGTTTGTCGGCGGTCGCATTCTTCGCATTTATATAGAGAAGATGAACGACGGTGGCGCGAGTCTCGATGACTGTGTCAACGTTTCGCGCGGACTCAACTTGATGCTCGACGTAGAAGATCCAATTCCCGGTGGTCGTTATGAACTTGAAGTGTCGACACCAGGTTTGGAGCGTCGGCTGACGCAGCTTTGGCATTTTGAAAAGGCCGTCGGCATGAAAGTTCGGTTAGCGAATAAACCTTCGGAAGCCGTCCCAGCTTCGCTCGAAGGAAATATTAAAGGTGTTGAGGGCGACAAGATCACAATCGAGAACAAAAAGGGCAGTTTTGTCGTCGAATTTAATCAAATATTAAAAGCCAAGCAGTTGTTTGAGGCGAAAAAGAGGTAAGGCAAATGGCAGATAATGTGTTTTCGGATTTAAGCCGAATCATCGAGCAAGTAGGAAAAGACAAAGGTATCGATAAACAGATCGTCATCGATGCAGTTGTGCAAGGCATGTTGGTTGCGGCTCGCAAGAAGTACGGCACTTACCGTGAGATCGAAGCGCAATACAACGAAGAAACTGGCGAAGTCGAACTCTACGAATTTAAAGAAGTCGTTCCAGATGAAGAATTCGTCGATGAAGAAGTTGAAATCAAATTGAGTGAAGCTTTGGAACTTGATCCAGAAGCGCAAATTCACGATTCGATCGGTTCGAAATTAGAAACTGGTGATTTGGGTCGTATCGCGGCTCAAACCGCAAAGCAGATTATCACTCAACGTGTGCGTGATGCAGAACGTGACATCATCTTTAACGAATTCGAACAACGTAAAGGTGAGATTGCATCGGGTATCGCTCGTCGTGTTGAAAGAGGCGCAATCGTTGTCGACTTGGGAAGAACAGAAGCTTACATTCCACCGCGCGAACAAATTCCGGGTGAGTCCTACAAACCAGGCGATCGCATTCAAGGTTACATCTCGGATGTTCGTCAAACGACTCGTGGTCCACAGATCATCATGTCACGCGCCGATTCGCGCTACTTAATGAAACTTTTCGAAGTTGAAGTCCCTGAGATTTACGACGGTATTGTTGAAATCGTGGCGGCGGCTCGTGAGCCAGGTCAGCGCGCGAAAATCGCAGTTCGTACAAAAGACAGCGCAGTCGATCCAGTTGGAGCCTGCGTTGGTATGAAGGGCTCGCGCGTACAAAATATCGTGCAAGAGCTTCGTGGTGAAAAAATTGACATCGTGAACTGGGATGATGATCCAGCACGTTTTGTTTGTAATGCGTTGGCGCCAGCTGAAATCTCAAAAGTCTTCGTCGATGAAGGCGATAAAGAGATGGAAGTCGTTGTTCCTGATACACAACTGAGCCTCGCGATTGGCCGTAAAGGTCAAAACGTACGTTTGGCTGCGAAACTTTCTGGTTGGAAACTTGATATTTCGTCTGAATCCAACATGGCCGCGAAAACGGCTGAAGCGATCTTCAACCTCATGCTCATTCCTGGCATGAGCGAGACGATGGCACAAAACATTTATCAGCAAGGTTTCGGTTCATTCCAAGCGGTTGCGGATGCAACGCAAGCATCGGTGATGTCGGTGCCTGGTTACGATGATCCAGATAAAGCACAAAAGCTCATTGATGATGCGAAAGCATTGATTGAACAGTACAAAGCCGAAGGAAAAGAAATTCCAACGGTGTCAGCAGGAAAAACAGCAGGCGATTCGCGCGCGAGCACAGCAGCTGCTTCGTCGAATGCGAAATCCCAGGCCGAAGAGCGTTTGCAAGCTGAGCTTGCCCAGTTTAAGGCCCAAAAGGAGAATGAGTGACCCAATTGAAAGTCTTCGAATTTGCCAAACAGATTGGCGTTGAAACGCTTGCGCTCATGGACAAGATCCGTGAGTGGCAGCTTCCTATCAAGAGTCACATGGCGACTCTTGATGAAGCGATGATGGGCGAAATCAATCAGCGTTTGGAAGCGGCCAAAGCGGCAGCCGGCGCGGCTCAGCCGAAGAAAAAAGCTGTAAAGAAAAAAGCAACGACTGCAGCGGGCGCTGAAGCAGCAGTTCCAAAACCTGCGACGAAAAAAACGGTTGCGAAAAAAGCCGCAGCAACGACAGCCGGTGAAGAATCGGCTGCCGCACCAAAGAAAACAGCTGCGAAAGCGACAAAGAAAGCAACAGCGGCCGCGCCAAAAGCGTCAGTCATTCGTCGTAAAGCGGGCGAAGCAGAAGCTAAAGCGCTCGAAGCGGCAGAAGAAAACATGCGTGCACTTGCTGAAGCCCAGGCCGAAACGCCGGTGGCTCCGCTTGAAGCACATGCCCACGCAGCAGCTGATGATGAAGATCAAGCTTTGATTTCACCCTCAACGGCGACGTCGATGGATGGTGGAACCACAGCCGAAGCAGCAGCTGAGACGGCAAGTCCAGTCGCAGCGGCCGCTCAAACGACCGAAGCGGCTCGTCCAAGAAAAAACATTGTTGGTCGCATGGATCTTCGCCGAGTGGCGACGATTGCACCTTCGAATCGTGACGGCGGGCCAGGCGGCGCGCGTGGACCAGACGGTCAACCGCGTGTTTCGCGTTCTGCTCCACGTAACATTCGTACCGGATTTTTCTCAGAACCAGCCTTCGTACCGCCACCAACTCCTGAAGACGAGTTTAATGCTCGCGGGCGCGCGGACGATAAAAATAAGAAAAAACCAGGTGCCGGTGCGGGCGCCGGTGGTGGCCGTGAAGAAGAAGTTAAAGTCTTCACTGCGACTGAATTTCGTAAACGCGAAGTGATTTTCCAGCCGAAAAAGAAAAAGGCCCTTACAGGTCCTGCAGCGAAGAAAACTCAAGTGACAACACCAGCGGCGCACAAGCGCGTGGTGAAAGTCTTTGGCGTGATCAAGGTTTCAGAACTCGCGGCACAAATTGGTATCAAAGCCCCAGTTTTGATTAAAAAATTGATGGGTGAAGGCGTACAAGCGTCGATGAATTCTGATCTCGATTTCGACACGGTCTCATTGATCGTGCCGGAGTACGGTTGGGAAGCACAAAACATCAAACAAACGCCAGACGACTTAGAAAAAGAAGTCGCATTCGGCGAATTGGATGCTGAGCCAATCACTCGTCCACCAGTTGTGACGATCATGGGTCACGTCGATCACGGTAAAACAACTTTGCTCGACACGATTCGCAAAGCGAAAGTGGCGGCGGGCGAAGCGGGCGGAATCACGCAGCACATTGGTGCGTATTCTGTCTCTGTAAATGGACAAGACATCACGTTCATCGATACTCCGGGCCACGAAGCGTTCACAGCAATGCGCGCGCGTGGTGCAAACGTCACTGATATTGCGATCATCGTGGTCGCAGCGGATGATGGTTTGATGCCGCAAACGGCAGAAGCGATTAACCACGCGAAAGCGGCGGGTGTTCCAATCATCATCGCGGTCAACAAGATGGATAAACCGGGTGCGAATCCGGATCGCATCAAGCAACAATTGACTGAGTTTGAATTGGTGCCGGAAGAGTGGGGCGGAACAACAATCTTCGTTCCAGTTTCTGCTCTTAAAGGTGAAGGTATTAAAGAATTGCTCGAGCAGATTCTGCTCGTTGCAGAAGTTCAGGAGCTGAAAGCCAATCCAAAACGTTCGGCGATGGGAACCGTCATCGAATCGCGTATGGAAAAAGGCCGTGGCTCGGTCGCTTCTGTTTTGATCAAAGAAGGAACACTCGAAGTTGGTCAGGTCATGGTTGCAGGCGCCGTTGTCGGTCGCGTGCGTTCGATGATGAACGACCAAGGGAAACAAGTGAAATCAGTTGGTCCTGGCTATCCAGTGGAAGTGTTGGGTCTCCCAATGCCACCACTTGCCGGTGATCGTTTTGACGTCGCGAAAAGTGAAGATTTGGCGCAAGCATTGGCTTCGGCTCGTGCGGTTGAACGCAAAGTCGAAGACATGCCGGCGTCGAAAATGACTCTCGATCAGTTGTTCGCGAAAGTGAAAGCCGGCGACGTCAAAGAACTCGCTCTCATCCTGAAAACAGATGTGGCGGGAAGTCTTGAAGCCGTTAAAGGCATGATCGAAAAATTGGCGACAGCAGAAGTGAAAGTTAAAATCATTCACGCAGCCGTTGGTGGCATCACTGAGAGTGACGTTCTCCTTGCTTCGACTTCGAATGGTTTGATTGTTGGCTTCAACGTGCGTCCTGATACCAATGCCGCTCGTCTTGCAAAAGAGAAAAGCGTTGAGATCAAATCGTACTCGATCATTTACGAACTCGTGGATGATTTGAAGAAAGCGATGGGCGGACTTCTCGCGCCACAAGTGGTCGAGAAAGTTCAAGGTCGCGCCGAAGTTCGCAACACGTTCGTGGTGCCGAAGATCGGAACAATCGCGGGTTGCGCAGTTGTCGATGGAAAAATCGGCCGCAACAACCAAGCACGACTTATTCGCGATGGTAAAATTGTATTCGACAGCAAAATCTCTAGCCTTAAACGTTTCAAAGACGATGCGCGCGAAGTCGCGACCGGTTTTGAATGCGGTATCGGCTTAGAGAACTATAACGACATTAAAGTCGGTGACGTCATCGAGGCCTACATCAAAGAAGAAGTCGTCCGCACACTTTAAAAGCGGAAGCTTTTAAAGCAAAGATCAGGCTAAAAGCGTAGCTTTTGAGGACTTTGAAATTTGAGTGAAAAATCCGTACGCGTACAGAGGGTGGAGCGTGAGCTCCACCATTTGGTCGCGCATTATCTCCAGAATGATCTCGCTGAACCGACGCCCGCAATGGTGTCGGTGACGGCGGTCGATGTAGCCGGCGACTTGCGTAAAGCGAGCGTTTACTTCCGTTTGGTTGGCGAAGACGCCGAGATCAAAGCCACTGAAAAAATTCTCGATATCAATCGTAAGCGCGTGCAAGCGAAAGTCGCAAAAGAGATTCAGCTTAAGTTTTGTCCGGTGCTCGAATTTCGCTATGGCAAAGCCGGAAAAATCGCGTTGAGCGAAGAGGAAGAGAACGTCGAAAGACTTCTCGCCGATTTACACCGAAAGAAGCATCAATGGGACTAGGACATTTCAACGGCCTTTTGTTGATCAACAAACCAATGGATTTCACAAGCCACGACGTCGTCGCGAAAGTTCGTCGGATTTTAAAACAGAAGTCAGTTGGTCACACTGGAACTCTTGATCCGATGGCGACCGGCTTGATGGTGTTAGTGCTTGGTGAAGCGACGAAGCTTTCTGACTTTCTAACGTTTTCAGACAAAGTTTATCGATTGAAAGCGCGGCTCGGAAAACGCACCGATTCGTTTGATCGAACCGGTAAAGTTTTATCTGAAACGCCAGTGGATCTGACGCAAGAAAAAATTCGGGATGCCGCTTTGGCGTTGGCAGGCGATTTCGACTGGCCTGTGCCGATTTTTTCGGCGGCGAAAGTCGATGGCAAAAAGCTTTATGAATATGCGCGCGCCGAACAGCCAGCTCCCGTCGCTTTACCGGTGAAACGTATGAATTTTTCTGAGATTGCGATTGAAAACGTGGAGCCGACGGCTGTGACGGCGACTCTTCGTTGCTCAAAAGGCAGCTTTATTCGTTCATGGTGTTCAGAGCTGGGAGAACAACTCGGTGTTGGCGGTCATATGGAAGCGCTCGAGCGCTTAGGCGTTGGCCCGTACTCTTTAGAGCAGTCGGTGACGCTTGAGCAATTGGCCGAAAACCCAATGCTTGCCGAAGAAAAATTGATTTCTATGGCGCAGGCGCTCCCTGAGCATCGAGCCGTTCACATTCCAAATAAAGAACAGCGGTTGCTTCTCAATGGCCAAATCCCGCGGGATCTCGCCAATCGCTTGATCGTCGAGCAAAAAGAGGCTCTCAAGCGCAATGAGGCCATCCCGGTGAAGGTCTTGGGCCTAAGCGGACAGCTCATCTCGATCCTAGTGGCGCAGCCCGGGCAAGGACTCAAAATTCGTCGGGTTTTCCGACTTGACCCCTCGCAAGTAACTCAATAGAACCAATAACTTAGTTTCTAGTAATACTCGAGGGTGCGATCGCCAGACGGCCCGAGGGTTTTTTAGGGAAGCTCGCCCAAGCGAGCGACTCATAACCAGCAATCATGGTCATAACGAAAGGACCAAAAAAAATGGCATTAGAAAAAGTAGCAAAAGAAGCTGTGATCAAAAAACACCGTCGCTCAGAACTCGACACGGGCTCTTGCGAAGTGCAAGTGGCATTGCTCACAAGCCGCATTCAAGGTTTGACTGGTCACTTCAAAGAAAACAAAAACGATGTTCACTCACAACGTGGTTTGATCAAAATGGTCAACCGTCGTCGTAAACTTCTCGCTTACTTAAAAGCAAATGATTCAGATCGCTATATCGCGATCATTAACTCACTCGGCTTGAGAAAATAACAATGAAGCAAACAGTATCGACACAACTCGGCCCTCATACAATTACGATTGAGACGGGTCGAATGGCCAAACAAGCCGATGGCTCAGTTTTGGTCACTTGCGGAAACAACATGGTTCTCGTCACTGCTGTTTCGAGCAAACGTGAATCCACTCTCGACTTTTTTCCTCTGACTGTTGAGTTCCAGGAAAAATTCTACGCCACTGGTAAAATTCCTGGTGGCTACTTCAAACGCGAGGGACGTCCAACGACAAACGCAACTTTGACTGCGCGTTTGATCGATCGTCCGATTCGTCCGTGCTTTCCAGAAGGCTATCGCTACGAAACACAAGTCGTTGCGACAACCTTGAGCTTTGATGGAGCTTTTCCAATTGAAGTTTTGGCAAGCATCGGCGCATCTGCGGCTTTGCACATCAGCGACATTCCGTTCAATGGTCCAACGGCAGCGATGCAAGTGGGTCGCGTTGATGGTCAATGGATTGCGAATCCATCACGTGAGCAGTTAGAGAAATCTGACCTCGACATCATGGTGGCAGGAACTCGCAACGGTCTTTTGATGGTGGAAGGCGAAAGCAAGTTCATCTCGGAAGCTGACGTACTTGCGGCTTTGAAATTCGCGCATAAAGCGATGACTCCGTTCTTCGATATGCAAGACGATCTTCGCAAAAAATTTGGTAACAAACCAAAACGTGAATTTACGCCAAAAACTATCGAGGCTGGTTTTGATCAAGCCGCTCGCAATTTGTTGACGCCAAAAATTACTGCCGCGTTGAAAAATCGCGACAAGATGAAACGCTACGAAGCTTATGCGGCTGCTGAAAAAGAAGCGCGCGAAAGTCTTTTAGCGGACATCAAAGAAAAAGACTTGCTCGATCAGCGCAAAAAAGAACTCAATACGATCGTTGAAGATTTGAAATACAAAATCAGCCGTGAGTTGGTTTTGACTGACAAAGTTCGTATCGATGGTCGTTCGACCGTGGATATTCGTCAGATCGATTGCGAAGTGGCTTTGCTTCCTCGCGCGCACGGTTCGGGTTTGTTCACGCGTGGTGAGACGCAAGTTCTCGGCACAGTAACTCTCGGAACTGGTGATGACGAGCAAATGATCGACGATTTGGCGGGTCTCACTAAAAAGCAATTCATGCTTCACTACAACTTCCCACCATATTCGGTTGGTGAAGTCGGTCGTATCGGCTCACAAAGCCGTCGTGAAGTCGGTCACGGCTTCTTGGCTGAACGCGCGATCAAGGCGATCATTCCGGATCATGAAAAATTCCCGTACACGATTCGTATCGTGAGCGAAGTTTTGGAATCGAACGGTTCGAGCTCAATGGGTACTGTTTGTTCAGGCACATTGGCGCTTCTTGATGCTGGCGTGCCGATCAAAGGCAACGTTGCGGGTATCGCGATGGGCTTGATCAAAGAAGGCGATCGTTTCGCGGTCTTGTCTGACATCTTGGGTGATGAAGATCACTTGGGCGATATGGATTTCAAAGTTGCGGGCACACGCGAAGGCGTGACGTCGCTACAAATGGACATCAAAATCGACAGCATTAGCTTCGACGTGATGGAACAAGCTTTGAAACAAGCGCATGACGGACGCAATCACATCTTGGATCGTATGGAGACTGTCATCACGAAACCTCGTGGCGAGATCTCGCAATACGCTCCTCGTATTGAGACGATCAAAATCAAACCCGAAAAAGTTCGGGAAGTTATCGGTGCTGGCGGTAAAGTCATTAAAGGCATTATCGAAGAGACTGGTGTTAAGATCGACATCGAAGATGATGGAACAATTCATATCGCGTCGGTTGATCCAAAAGCTGCGAAAAAAGCGATTGAGATCATCAACTCGATTTGTGCGGAAGCAGAAGTTGGCAAAGTTTATCACGGCAAAGTGGTGAAAGTGACTGACTTCGGCGCGTTCGTTGAAATCTTGCCGAACAACAGCGGTTTGTTGCACATCTCTGAAATCGCGCATGAACGTATTCGCAATGTGACTGACGTGTTGAACGAAGGTGACTCTGTAGACGTAAAAGTGCTCGACATCGATCGTGCCGGTCGTATTAAGCTCAGCCGCAAAGCTTTGCTTGATCGCCCAGCGGGTGCTCCTCAGCAGTAACTGCGGTGAGCAAAAAACTTAAGTCTTCTGTTTATAATTACGTACCGATTTTTAAAAAATCGGTACTCGATAACGGCTTGCGGGTAGTGACAGAGTCGCACCCGCACTCACGTGCTGTTTCGGTCGGAATTTTCGTTGATCTCGGTAGTCGTGATGAATCGCCAAAAGATAGCGGCATCGTCCACTTCATTGAGCATCTTGTTTTTAAAGGCACAAAGAAACGTTCGGCGTACGAAATCGCCAAGTCCCTCGAAGCAGTGGGCGGCGATCTCAATGCGTATACGACTCGTGAGACGACATGTTTTCACGCGACAAGTTTGCGCGAACATTTTCCACTCGCCTTGGATGTTCTTTCGGATCTGATCAATGGCGCGCGCATGAATCAGCGCGACTTTGATAAAGAGCGTGGTGTGATCTTGCAAGAGATCGACATGTCCAAAGATGCGCCCGATGAATATGGTGGCGAGTTATTCTTTGAAAAGGTTTACGGCGATCACGCTCTTGGCGCTTCGATTGCGGGAACCGAAGAATCACTGAATGAAATCACACGCGCGCAACTGGTGAAGTTTTATAAAACGCACTACGCGGGCTCACGTTTGATCGTGAGTGTGGCCGGTGCGGTCGATCACGATGAAGTGGTTGAACAAGTTGAAAAAGCTCTTGGTAAAATTCCAAAGGGTAAAAAAGCGCCGACTCGGACAAAACCTCGTTACCGCGGCTTTGGTCACTTTCAAAATCGCGCCAGCGAACAAGTGCATTTGTTTTTAGGTCTTCCTTCGAGTTCGTACAAAGATCCACTTCGCTTTGATAGCTACATCGTCAATGCACTCCTTGGCGGCGGCATGACCTCGCGTCTTTATCAGCGCGTGCGGGAAAAGCGTGGTTTGGTCTATTCGATTTACAGTTATTTGCAGTCGTTTCTCGATTGTGGCGTCTTGATGGTTTACGCGGGCACGTCGCCTGAAAACGCGTCGGACGTGCTCGAAATCGCGATGGAAGAGACCGACAAGCTTGTTAAAAAATCGCCGGGCAAAAATGAAATCGAAATGTATCGCACGCAACTCGAAGGCCAGATTTTACTCGGTTCAGAGGATATGGAAAATCGCATGAACTCTCTTGGCGTGAATGAGCTTGTGTTTGGTCATTATCGCCCAGTGGATCAAGTCATTGCTGAAATCCATGCGGTGAGCGAGGAGTCGGTTCGAAACTATCTGAATCGTTATATAAAGGATCAGAAGTTCTCCTTTCTAGGAGTCGGGGATCTTGATGCGCAGCAGGCGCAGGCTTTATTGGCCAAAGTGAAGACGTCCAGATAAGCTGGCGTCGATTTTGAATTTTGAGTGGGAGGCAAATCCATGGAAATGAATCAGCTTAAGCGGAGCGTGGCCGAATTTGTGAAAGGCCTCGAAACTTTTGTCGAAAAAAATCTCGGCGATCGTTCGCAGCTCGAAGAAAATCTTCGTCATGTCGCAAAGACTTTCGAAAAAACTCTCAGTGAAACTGTTTGGAATCGCAAAGGCGCGTTTGAAAATGTGCCGGTGAAGGTACAAAAGCTCGCACACTTCAAAGGCGATTTGCCGAAGTATCAATCGTCACTCGCGTCAGGGTTTGATGTTCGTGCGCAGTTGAATGAATCGATCACAGTGAGCCCGGGACAGCGAGTTCTTGTTCCCACGGCTCTTTCGTTTGAAATTCCACCGGGCTATGAAATTCAGGCTCGCGCGCGCAGCGGTTGGGCGATCAAAAGTGGCATGGGTTTGGTGAATGCGCCAGGCACTATCGATGCTGACTATCGCGGTGAAGTAAAAATCATTTTGATTAATTTTGGTCAAGAGCCAGTCACAATTCAAGATCAGGATCGCATCGCACAACTCGTGCTTTGCCCGGTCGTTCAAGCGGAATTCGTTGAAATGGATACGCTTGGTGAAACCGATCGTGGTGCCGGCGGATTCGGTTCGACTGGACATAGCTAGTAACTAAGGAGGCCGACGTGCTTCGTTGGGCTGTCATCACAGGAGCGTCAGCAGGACTCGGCGTTGAGTTCGCAAAACTCTGTGCACAAGATGGATTTTCTCTCGTGCTCGTCGCGCGCCGCAAAGATCGTTTAGATGAGTTGGCCGCTGACTTGATGGCAAGCCATCGCGACATCAAAGTCGAAGTGATCGCACAAGATCTCGCTGAGGCGGGCGCCGCTCAAAAGCTGCACGAAAAGGTCATGGCATTCACGCATGAAGTTGATGTTCTTATCAACAATGCGGGCTTTGGTGCTGCGGGTGCTTTTCCAAAACCAGATTTGCAAAAACAAATTGAAATGATCGAGCTCAACGTCCGCACACTTGTTGAACTCACGGGATTGTTTTTACCGCGAATGCAGACGAGAAAAATGGGACGCATTCTCAATGTCGGCTCATTAGCCGGGTTTCAACCAGGTCCTTACATGAGCGTTTATTACGCGACGAAGGCATTCGTTAACTCGTTCAGTGAAGCGCTTCACGAAGAACTGCGTGATACGGGCGTCACTTGCACAGTGCTTGCACCCGGTCCGGTGAAAACCGAATTCGGTAAAGTCGCAGGTGTTGAGAGTTTTCGTTTATTCAAACGTCAGCAAGCTTTGTCGGCAGCAGAAGTCGCTGAGTGCGGTTACAAAGCAATGCGTGCAGGCCAGGACATGGCGATTCCTGGCGTGCAGTACAAGATGATGCCGCAGCTCCTTCGTTTGGCGCCAAGGGCTTTGGTGAGAAAAACTGCGGGCTGGTTTAATCGTTCTGTGCAGTAGTCACTGGATCACAGACCATCTGCAAGCTTTTGAGATGGTCGCCCAATTCCCACATCAAACCACGAATCGTTGCGCGTACAGCAAGTCCCATTTGTTGGCGTTTGAAAGACTGATATTCCGTATCGTCAATCTTGTAGCTTTCGCCAGCTTGGCGAAATGATGTCGTCCCAAAATTATTTCCGAGCGCGCCATAGATGCCGAATTGATCGTCGGTTGATTCGAGCCAAAAGCCCGTTCCGTATTGCCAGTTGTGAATATTACTCAAAGTGGTGAGTGCAGTTTCTTTCAAAATCACTGACGGTTCATCGATTGAAAGCGACGCGATTTGCGAGCAAGTGTAACCCGAAGAAACGCCGCTCATCGAATAGGTCTCGAATCCATCCCACATGCTATGCTCAACTGGTGTCACATGTGCTGGAACCGTTGCATCTTGAAAATGGTGAATCATGTGACCGAGATCGTTCATCTCGCTAAAGTCGACACCTTCAGGTGATGGCTGCCGAAGTTTCGACGACAAACCCTCCACGCGTTCAGAAGAATCCGCACGGCGCATGTCGAGTTTTTTATTCGGATTGTAGTAGTGCGAGTAAAAAAGCCATTTATTAAAAACGTTGGTGTCTTCATCCAAATCACCTTGCACCATCCATTCAACGTTCAACATCGCCGCAGCTTTTGGAAAGCAGCCAATGAGTTCTTGAAAGGCTTGATGTGTGATCACGCTATGATCGTCAAGATGATAGGCAGAAGCTGACCAGCTCGTTAGAGCTAGCAGTAAAAATAGAAGCTTATTCATGATGGTCTCCCCCCAGAGATCTGACGATCCCATCAAGTGGGGGAGAGAGAGTCAAGCGACTTACTGACCGTGAATTTGTTCCTCAGTCGGGTGGAAGATAAAATCGAGGCCGACCGCGAGCTTTTCTTTTTGCTCAGGTGGAAGTTGCTCGAATTCCTGCCTAAACAATTTTCTCCAGGCGTCATTTTTTTTGAGGAGAGGCGCCAAACGAGTCAATTCGTCATCCAAAGGATCGTCATCGTGTAAATAGATGATTCCAAGAGTCGCCACAATGGCGTGAACAACCTCAGGATCAATCACATTCTTTTTCACGTAATGTTGGTTGAGGGTGCGAAGCTCTTTCATGATGCGGCTCGAGCGATTCGATACCTCATCATTTTTCTCAGGCGGAGTGTTCGCCCAATCTTGCGCCAACTTGTCGACTTCTTGACAAGGGCCGCAAGCGACAGCTGCCTTCGAGTGAAACGGTAAAATTAAAGCGAAAATTAAAAACCAGATTTTCATGGCATGCACCATCCGTACATATGGCGTGGATTGTGAGAATATTTCGTTCCCGGTTTGCAATTCACGACATGGAAATCACTATAAAAACAGTTCCCGACACGAATTTCAATGTGATTGGCCTCGGCAATTGCGGCGCCTTCTGGTGCTTCGTAAGGATTGTGAGTGTAACCGCAGCGCCATCCGGCCGCGCGCATGGAATTCATGCCGTGTTGATAGGAATGAATCGCGTCAATGACTTTTGCGCTACAACCACCGTAAGCGGCGCGAACTGCGCTTAAGCATTGGTGACTTGAGTGAGTCGCTTGACCGATCTTAACGATCCACGCAGCGGCTCCCGCGGCACTGCAAGTGCTGGATTGCGGGAAATGTCGGCGTGGATAGCGTGAATAACCACCACGGCCGCCGCGACCGCGGCGTTGACGTTGTGGTTGTTCTCCCCACCAATTGTTGTTGCCACCCCAGCTGTAGGCACCACGATAGCTACCGTTGCTGTAATCGGCTTGATCTAAATTCCAACTGCCAGCGATTTCACCTGCAGGTGCGCGTTCCGCTTGTGGAGTGTCAGTGTAATTTGAATTTTCAGTAGAAGCAGATTCAGGTGGAGCAGGCGGCGTCGAAGCGCAAGCCACCGTCAGTAGCAGCGCGGATAAAAATAAAATCTTAGTTCGCATCTTCCTTGAGCTCCTTTTCAAGAATGTCGAGGGACTCAGGAGTGGCGCGCACGCGCAGTTTTTCTTTTCCCCCGTGCCATGTGATCAACTGAATGACCAACATCGCAGCGTAAACCAAAAACAAACCGAACAAGAGGTTGCGTACTTTTTTGATGGGAAAACCAAAGTTGTGCGAAAAGCCGACGATCAAAAGTAAGCAAGCGGCTCCTAGACCAACGAGGCCGACAAGCGGCACCAATGGACTTAAGATTGATACTAACAAAACGGGCAGAGAAGCAAAGAGCAGATGTATGTAAATGCGGCGATAGTCGGTGTGGGTGCGGAACGCGAACATGAACACGTAATAGAAAAATCCGCTCATGATGAAGTTCACGGCATTCGCGACGATCGGTAAAATAAAGACGGCGACAATGGCGCTGAGGATATGACGTTCAACTAGACCACCAAGAAGTCCAGATATGGCGGCGAGACCCGCTTGCAATGTCATTAGGGTTGGCCAATCCCAATCCGGGAGTTGGCGCATTCCTTCAACCGGATTTTTTAAAAAATGCGGTAGCGTGTGAATGGCTTGGTGAAGAGAGTGGCGAAATCGAACCCAGTCAAATGATGCAGCGTCTTCCATGTGTCGTATCCCGTTGGAGATACTTAAATTTCACCATTGAAGACGCACTGCCGGCAACCCTAAAAGTGGAAGTTCGCGCGCAAAGAGGCATCCAAAGAAGCTTTTTGGTCTGCACCGCCGACCAAAGGCATGCGATAGGACACGTCTGGACCAAGGCTAAACTTCGGAGTGAACATTTTGTCGAGACCAACCATCGCAAGAAAAGCCGTCGCCTGCGAGGTATGTGATCCACCATTGTCAGTCGTTTTTAAAAATTGTTCTGACAGACCGCCACCAATTCTTAATGCGACCGTTTTTTGTAAATCATTTTGGTGAACAATCTTAGCGTCGTACTCATCCATGCTAAGGCTTGCCGATCCGCTCGCGCGGCTTGAGTTGAAAGAGCGAAGGCTTATTTCAGCCAGCCACTCGGGAGTGTAGATTTCAGTGCCGGCGTGAATGTCAAAGCCGGTGAGCATGGCTCCGCCGGCAGAGGCATCAACGTATGAACCAACGAACGCAGCACCCGCTTCGATGTGAAGTGTTTTATCGATTCTTGGCGGTGGCGGTTCTGAATTTCTTAGATCCGCTTTTAGCTCTCGTACGGCAGCGTCGTATCCTGGTGAGTCGTCATCCGCACGGACCAATGTCGAGAAGGTGAGTGTGGAAACTAAAGCCAAAAACAGGATTCGATTCATGTAAAGCTCCCTTTGTTTCACTCTAGCAAAACTCGCCTTCTTAAAAAATGTCTTTTGAGTAAAATAGGTTTATGGCTGGATGGTTCAAATCCAAAAACGATTGTTACTGTGCATTTTGTAAATCAAAACGCCGTATTTACCCGAAGAAACATGCCAGTGTCGGTAATTTTCTGATGGTGATGGGTTTTGCGATTTGCGCCAGCACCGGACTTTGGACATGGTGGGATCCGCGCTCGATCGCAATTTTCAGTGTTGCAATGGTCAGCACTGAGATTTTCATTTATTTACGTTGGCGGTTTTCTCTCGTTTGCACGCTCTGTGGATTTGATCCGGTTCTTTATCGAAAGTCTCCAGAGCTCGCGCGAGAAAAAGTGCGTCTTTTCTATGATACAAAAACGCAAGATCCAAAATTCTTGCTTAGCAAAAGTCCACTCGTAGATCTTTATCGCAAAAGCACCGAAATCAAACGCCGCAACGAGATCGTCACGAATTTCGAAAACAAAAAGAACGCCGCTTCAGCACCCACTGGCGAATTGGTCCGTCGTCCCAACGGTTCAGTTGTCGATCGCCAAGTCTAATCTCTAAAGGGTGGTAACCACCCTTTAGAGACATTCGCCGGACTAGCCCGCCGCGTTGGCGGAATTCCTTTTTGCCACCATGGGTAGGGGTTGTTACTTTTGATCCCTACATGAAAACCGTCGTCATTATTCCGACTTACAACGAGAGAGAAAACATCGGTCCTTTTATGGAGGCGATTCGATCCACTTGTCCTGAAGCGGATATTTTAGTGGTCGATGATAATTCGCCCGATAAGACGGCGGACGTCGTCATTGATCGCCAGAAAAAAGATTCGCAGATTCATCTGCTCTCCCGTAAAGGCAAAGAAGGCCTTGGCCGCGCGTACATCGCGGGTTTTGATTGGGCGATCAACAATGGCTTTGCGCGGATTGCGCAGATGGATGCGGATTTTTCTCATCGCCCAACGGATCTAAAAAATATTTTGAACAACGCGAACAAAGCGGACCTGTCGCTTGGCTCTCGCTGGGTGAAAGGCGGAGGCACTGCGCGCTGGAGTTGGGTGCGTAAACTCATCAGCCGCGGCGGTAGCATTTATGCCGGTTTGATTCTTGGTTATCCGATTCGTGATTGGACGGGTGGCTTCAATGTTTGGAACGCACAAGTCCTTAAGGACATCAATTTTCAAACCGTGCAATCGAATGGTTACAGTTTCCAAATCGAAATGAAATATCGTGCGCTCCGCAAAGGATTTAAAGCGCAAGAGATCCCGATTCTGTTTGAAGATCGCCGAGTCGGCCAAAGCAAGATGTCGATGCGAATCGTGCTTGAAGCACTTTATCGTGTGTGGCGTTTTCGTTTTCAAAAATTAGGGTGAGCGCTTGAGGCATTTGCGCTCTAGTATCTTTCTTATTTTTTTCTTTTCAATTTTTGCGCATGCGGAGCATTTGAAGGCTGTGCATGGAAAAGTGGGTGGTGAGCCGGCCACTGTTTACTCCAGTCCGGATTTTGACTCTGAGACCATTGATGAACTCAAGCCTGGAACAAAGATTCCGATTTCCACGAAACAGTTTCAGGGCAATGGTGGAATGGGTCTGTTCCACAAAATCAAAACGCCAAGTGGAAAGCTTGGCTACGTCCCTGACACAGACGTTGTCCTACCAAAGGGCACGAAACTAGATTCTCCCAAAGAACCAAAAGGCCTATCGAAAGATAAGCCGGCCCGACGAGAGAAACAGCAAACGCCAGTTCACGTTGAACAGCAGCAGCCGGAAGAGAAGCAGCGCAAATCCATTTATCTCACGCGGTACGCCGGTGGAACTTTGGCATTGGTGGACTACACCGAGAAATTTCCCGGTGCGAAACTGCATGCGCAAACACCGTTTATTGGTCTGCGGCTGACCGGCCCCGGCGCGCTGTTTAAAGGTCCCCCGATCGATTTCAACTTACAACTTTCACCAATGGCGCCGTCGTACTTAAACAAACTCAGTGGTCATAAGGGGAGCGGCTTTTTGCTAATGACGGACCTGATGTTGAACTTGCCGCTCTATGACACGCCTCACACGCTGCTTTATTATGGCTTAGGTATCCTGCTCAATTTTTCTGATTACAAAGTGCAGGTCGGCAATGGAACCTACAATTCCCAGGATTTGCGCTTAGGCGTGGACTTTGACGTCGGATATGCCTATCGTTTTTCTCATTTCGTTGTTCGCGCCGATCTTAAGGCCTACATCGAAAAGACGTTCTATCTCAGCGAGATGTTGACGTTTCAAACGGAGTATTGAGATGGCGATTCGAGTTTTATCAGAAGCGGTTGTCGATCAGATTGCGGCGGGTGAAGTCCTCGAGCGGCCTGCGCATTTAATAAAAGAATTGGTCGAGAATAGCATCGATGCGGGTGCGACGGAAATTGAAGTCGAATACGATCAAGGCGGTCGTAATGTTCGCGTGATGGATAATGGCAGTGGCATGTCGAAGGAAGATTTGCCGCTCGCTCTCATTCGCCATGCGACCAGCAAAATCGAATTGTCAGAAGACTTGTTCAATCTTTCCTCGTTTGGTTTTCGCGGCGAAGCGCTCGCGAGTGTTGCGGCGGTGAGCCGTCTGACCATCACATCTCGGCGTCAAGCGGATAAAGAAGGCCATGTCTTAAAATCGGAATTTGGTCAGCTCGATCCGATCGCATCACGCTCGGCACCGGTTGGAACAACGATGCTCGTCGAGCAACTCTTTGAGAATGTTCCGGCGCGTTTAAAATTTTTGAAAAGTGAAGCGGCCGAAGGTACGCAGATTAAACAAGTGCTTAAGGCGATCGCGCTCGCTCATCCGCAGGTGCAGTTTCGCGTGCGCACGAAAGGGCAGCTCTTGTTTTTCTGGCAAGCGACTTCTGACTGGAAAGCGCGCGCAGAAGAAGTTTTGGAATTTAAACCGTTCTTTGAAGCACAAGGCGAAGAGAATGGTATTCAAGTTCGTGCGCTACTTGGCTCTCCAGATCAGACGCTGCAACAAAATCGCGGCATTTGGATTTTTGTACAAGATCGCTGGATTCAGGATCGCTCGCTCACGGCCGCGATCATGGAATCTTATCGCAATCTGTTGATGCATGGCGAATATCCGCAAGTCGTGTTGTCACTGCATGTGCCAAAAGAATTTGTCGACGTGAATGTGCATCCGACAAAATCGCAGGTGAAGTTTCTCGATTCATCAAAAGTGTTTCGCGCCGTTCATCACGTGATTCGCGCATCGCTTGAAAAAGCGCCGTGGATTCAAAACAAAGCGCCGATGCGTCCAGTGGAAGTCGAGATGCCAGTGATGGCGAGCTTTCAGGATCAGGCATTTTCAACGGTTCAGTATCAAAAGAAAGAGTTTTCGTTTTCGACCGTGAATCAACCGGTGATGGATTATCAGTCTTCGGCTCCAAGCATTCGGGTGACTCAAGCGGCGCCATCGGGCCAGGTATTTTGGTCGCAGATGGAAGTGATTGGCCAGGCCCATCTCACTTACATCGTCGCTCAATCACACGGGACATTTTATTTGGTGGA
>Ga0105239_10002987_pt1 | contig 21093 bp, 16 predicted proteins | sample KBSC44metaG_FD_92761 | JGI IMG/M metagenome (GOLD analysis project Ga0105239, IMG submission 92761) | Corn rhizosphere microbial communities from Kellogg Biological Station, Michigan, USA - KBS C4-4 metaG | ecosystem: Host-associated > Plants > Roots > Rhizosphere > Soil | place: Michigan, USA... | reverse complement strand
GTCAACATCAGCGCACACACTTTCGCCCACTCGCGATTGTTTTGGGTCGTGGTCACCGCCATCATCCTGATCACGATTGCAACACTCGCCTTCGCACGGCTAAGACGGTGGATCTAAATCTGACGAACGCCTCGTTCTCCGGGTCACATGGCGAGGCTCACGTCGCGTCCGTGGCGTAACCATGGCGTGCGCGAGCGTGCTCTCGCCCGACTCGTCCTCGGACTTGGGGCGACGTTGCGACCCGAGGGATCGTTAATCCCTTGCATCCCAGTGCCGTCGGCCAGCACACAGGCCCAACAGACCTTCGATCTCGCGGTGTCAAGCCAGATGCCGCCATTTACTAAACCGCGCACCGCTTCGATTCCCGTCGGGGCAATTCGTCACGTGACACTCCGAGTTGTATGTGAGTCGAGACGCATCCCGGCAGCTAGCGAGGAAGCATCACTGATTCGCATCCCGCCGACCTCCTCGGCGTAGCGGAGCGCGATTTCGGCGAGCCCAGGGTCAGTTGTCGCGCACGCGTCGGCGACGATCGTCACCTTGAAGCCGGCCTCGCGCGCGTCGATTCCGGTCTGAACGATGCAACCTTCTGTAGCGGAGCCGATCAGCAGGATCCTTTCGATCTCTAGCTCCTGTAGTAACAGTGCGAGCGCAGTGTGATCGAAGGCCGAATAGCGGGGTTTCAAGACGAAGCGGTCGCCCGGTTCCGGCGCGAGTGGTGCGATCACTTCACCGCCGGACCTCGCTGCGAGCGCCGAGCGGACCAGCCGTGGTGCATCCGCGTCCCAGCGTTCAAGCTGATCGTTGACGTAGACAATTGGAATCACGGCGACACGAGCCGCCGCGATCGCCTCGACCATCGCCGGCACGCGCTCGCAAAATGACGCAAAGAGGTCGTCTCCGTCTTCGTGATCGAAGTCGTTGAAGACGTCGACGATGAGCAGAACATCCTTCATGGCAGGGCCTTACGTTGCCTGTAGCTACAGCTGTTGTCGCACGCCGGGCTCGTGAGCGAGGTTTGCGATCTGCTCGGCATATGTGCCCTTAACCGCTTGCTCACCCTTGCCGCGGCGGCCGAACGGAAGCAGCGGGCGCTTGAGCACGTCCTCGAACTCGGCTGCATAGGCTGCGTACACCGCGAACCCGGCGAGCAGGAGCCCGATCAAGCCTGCGCCGTTCTCCCAGGCTTCGTTTGAGGTCAGCTGGTAGATGCCGGTGACGACGAAGCGAAGACCAGCGGTCGCGAGCACGAGCGCCGGGACGAGCTTCGAGGCAGCTGCCGACGAGGCCGGCGCCCACATCGCCACGCCGGCGAGAAGCAAGAAGAGGCCGAGCGTGTCGCTCGTAGAGCCAGGCTTGCCGGTGAACGTGATCAGGCCGACGACGGCCCAGATGCCGCTGAGGAGCCCCATCCCAGTGGCGGCCACGCCGTCGCGCGCGAGGAAGCCGAAGAGCGACGCCGTGAACTGCAGCGGCACCGTGAAGGCCAGGACGCAGAGGGCGACCTGCTTTCCCTCGGTCGGTTCGACCCAGCCGAGCTGGAGTCCCGACATGACGAAGGTCGCCGCAGCGAGCCCGAAGAAGCCGAGCGCGAGCGGGCCCGCGATCGGCCGCAGCGTAATGCGCGTACGCGAGACGAGCTCCTCGCGCGCCACCTTCTCCGCAAGCGTCTCGGTCATCCCACCACGAGCGCCTGCGGCGCACCGGTCTTGATCCTGGTTGTGAACCATTTCGCCTGGGTTTCGACCTCCGTCTGGCAGTCGGTCGCGAGCGACAAGAGCTCCTTGTCGCGCGCCGCTTTGGCGGCCTGCGCGGCCATCACCCAGGTGATGGCCGCTTCCTGCGAGCGGAGGTAAATCCACCGGAGATCCTCGAGCAGATCGGCGCTGCCGCTTTCGAGCGCCGTCGACCAGACGGCCTTGCCCTCGTACCGCTGCTTGAGCGGAGCGAGCGCTTCCACTCGTTGATCGGCAGTGGCTGCGAACGTGTGGCACTGGTGGTAGACGTCGTGGTCGTCGCGGTGACGCTCGGCCGCCGCGCGTAAATCGGCGGCCAGCGCCGCCTCGAGCTCCTCCACGTGCGCGAGAAGCTGGCCGACCTTCACGCGACCTTCTCCACCTTCACCGCGGCGGTCTTCAGCTGCGGCTGTTTCGACACCGGGTCCCAGATCGTCATCGTCAACTCATTCGCCGCGCGCGGCCTACCGTCAGGCCCGGCGTCGTCGCCGACGTCCCAGTAGCCGTAATGGAAGGGAACGAACACAACGCCCTGACGGGGCCCTGTCACACGAGCAGTCACCTCGACCGAGCCGCGCGGAGAGGACACGCGCACGAGCTCGCCCTGCGAGATACCTAGCCGCTCTGCATCCTCCGGGCACAGCTCGACCCAAGCGTCGGGAGCGGCCGCCTCGAGCTCGGGTGTCCGCCCAGTTTTGGTTCGGGTGTGAAAGTGGAAGACCGTGCGACCCGTGATCAGCGCGAACGGGTATTCGTCGCGAGCCCACTCGTGAGGCGGAGTCCACTTCGCCGCTTTGAGGATCGCGCGCCCCTCGGAGCCGAGCGCCTTGAACTCGGCCTCCGAGAACGTGGCGCCTGTCTGGACGTCGTGTCCGAAATCCTCGCACACTTCGGCGAAGGTCGGGAAGGTCAGGTTCTGATAGAGCCGCTCGGTCCCGCCCGGCGCCTCGTTGTTGCAGGGCCACTGGATGCCGCTGCCCCCGCGTAGCTTGTCGTAACTGAGGCCCGTGTAGTCGCAGGGCCGCCCGCGCGTGCATTCTTTCCAGGCCGCGAAGCACTCTTCCGGCGTCGTCCACTTCACTAGCGGCTGGCCGTCCTTGTCGTGCAACCTGAGCCGGCGCGCATAGTCCAGGAAGATCTCCATGTCGCTGCGCACATCTCCGGGCGGCTCGACGGCACGTTCGGAGAGGTGAACCGTGCGATCCGTGTTCGTGAACGTCCCGGTCTTCTCCCCCCAGAGCGCGGCCGGCAGGACTACGTCGGCGAGTCGGGCAGTCTCGCTCAAGAACGCATCCGAAACGACAAGGAAGAGCCCCTCTTGCGAGAGGATCGAGCGAATTCTGCCCAAGTCGGGAAGCGACACCGCCGGGTTCGTCCCGATCACCCAGAGGAACTCGATCGAGCCTCGCTCCGCGTAGCGGAAGATCTCCATCGCGTGTGTCGGCGGTCCCCAGTGCGGGATCTGCATCGGCTCGACGTTCCAGAGCCGGGCGAGATCTGCCAGGTGCGCCTCGTTCTGCCAGTTACGAAAGCCGGGGAGGTCACCGTTGCAACCTGTCTCGCGCGTGTTCTGTGCGGTCGGCTGCCCGTTCATCTGCAGGATCCCCGAGCCGGGCTTGCCGATCATCCCGCGGAGCAGGTTGATGTTGTTCGCGGCGCAGGCCGAGGCGGTCGCCTGGTGGGACTGGTAGACCCCCTGCAGGACGAACGTCAGGAGATGCTCGGCCTCGCCGATGATCTCGGCCGCGCGGCGCACGTCGTCGGCCTCCACGTCGCAGATCTCGGCGACACGCTCCGGTGTGTACGAGGAGACCGTCTTCTCGAGCGCGTCGAAGCCGATCGTGTGCAGGTCGACGAACGCGCGGTCGATTCGATCGTCCTCGATCAACTCGTGCGCAAGCCCATTGAGCGCCGCCAGGTTCGTCCCCGGCCTGATCGCCAGATGAACCTGCGCCTCCCGGGCCGATTCTGTCTCACGTGGGTCGATCACGATCGAGCGTGGAGGGTCAGGGCCGCGCAGCCGGTCGAGCTCGTGCATCCAGAGAACGGTTTGCGTCTCCGCCGTATTGATACCGACATGGAGGATCGTGTCGCAGTACTCGATGTCGTGCACGCCGTTCGGCTGGCCGTCACAGCCGAACGTTTCCTTCAATGCCTGCCCGGCCGTCGCCGTGCATAGGCGCGTATTGCCGTCGAGGTGATTCGTCCCGATCCCGCCGCGTGCGATCAGCGCCAGCGTGTAGTAGTCCTCGATGAAAAGCTGACCGGTCGTGTAAAACCCGAGCGCGCCACTTCCTTTTGTCGCAAGCGACTCACGTGAGCGCTCGGCGACAAGATCCATCGCCTCGTCCCAGGTTGCCTCCTGCAGCACGTCCCCACGGCGTACGAGCGGACGGAGTAGCCGGTCCTCCGCATTGTTTGCGTGCCAGCCGTACAGGCCCTTGGGGCCGAGTCGGCCGTGATTGACCCGATCGACGTCTCTGCCGCGCACCCCGACGATCTTCCCGTCATGAACTCCGATGTCGAGTGCGCAACCGTGCGAGCAAAGAACACAGGCGGATTGCACCCAGCGGTCGACAGGGCCCTCGACGTTCTCGTCCACGCGAACCGGCCAATCCCCGCCTCGCGGATAAGGAGTCCGGGCGCCCCAGGGATCAGCGATCCGATCAACCATCGTCGAACAAGATGTCCCGGCTCGGGGAAAACAAACCGGGCTCCAGCCACGGCAGGTCCTGGGGGCAATTGATGTTCGCCAACAGCCTCGGATCCACCTCGACAACTCGTGTCTCGAGCTCCTCGAGCGCGGCAGCGAGGGCGAGTTCCCGCGTGCGAAGCCGCCGTTCGAGAACGGGCAAGGCGCTCCGCCGGTATGCACCAGGTAACGGCCCTGTTTGCGGCACGGCGGCATCGCCGCCGCATGCCGAAGCGAGCGTTTGCAACGCCTCGTCCGTGACGAGCGGCAGGTCGACAGGAAGCGCGACGATCACATCGAAGCGGGCGGCGCGCAAACCGGCGACGACCCCCGCCAGCGGAGCCCGGACACAGCTGTCGTCGTCCTGAACTGGAAAGCTCAGAGCTAGTCCGTCAACAAGCTTGCCGTAGGCCAGCTGCTCGTCGCACCACGCAAGCCGTTCCCATGCGATATCTGAGAACGTCTTCTCGCCGATCCGGGCAAGAGCTTTCGGAGATCCAAACCGCCGGCTCCCACCGCCGACCAACAGGACTCCGGTGACACCGTCGCTGTGGGCCGCTGCGGACACACCTCCGTACTCACCGACGCCCGCGTCCACAAACCTCTCAGGACACGAGGCGATCCCGAAGCAAGGGGCAGCGTATTTAGTCATCTCGTAGACTGGCGTCGATCGACGCCTGGCTCACCACAGCCCGTGATGCGTTTGCTCGAACCTCGGGCCTCGTCCCTGATGGCCTGACCGTCGACCAGCACACGGCAGAGACCGTCTTGGACCTCGCTCGCATCGCAGCCCACACGAGCGGCGAGCGGACAAACGCGCCTCTTCTCTCGTACCTCGCCGGCCTCGCCGTTGCCCAGGGAGCGAACATCGACGATCTCGCTGCAGCGCTTCGCGACCGGCCCTGAAGGACCCGGCTGTCCTCGTTACCCCCAGGAATCCGGGAGCGTCAGGTGCGGGAGTGGCTCGGTTGCCGGTCCCTGTAGGAGCGTCCCATCAGCTGCGAACTGTGAACCGTGGCAGGGACATTCCCAGGTGCGATCCGCCTGGTTCCAGCCCACCAGGCACCCCAGGTGCGTGCAGCGGGCTGAGACCGCCTGCAGTTGGCCATCGTCGTCCCGATGAATACCGAAGTAGCGTGCTCCGATCCCAGCGACGATGCCCTGACCGCCTTGTAGGGAATTGATGCGGTCGCGTCTGTTGCGGGAGCCGAGGCGGTCACCAAAGAACCACGTGCCCACCTTGGCGTTTTCGATTAGGAACTTCGCCGCAGAGGGTCGCAAGCTCAGACGTGTCGCGTTATAAACGGCCGCCCAGCGGTTGTCGCGACCCAAGATCGTGTCGCTGAGAATCGCTGCTGCGACCACGCCTTTGGTCAGTCCCCATTTCGCGAAACCCGTTGCGACAAGCAGTCGATCATCCGTCCGGCGCAATCGCCCGATGTAGGGGAGTCGGTCGAGCGGCATGTAGTCGTGCGTCGACCAGCGGTACCCGACCTGCGCCGCGTCAAAGCGATCATTCAGAAAGCGCTCGAGAGCCTCGTATCGCTGGCTCCCATTGTCCTCACGCCCGGGTTTGTGACCCTCCCCGCCGATTACGAGAAACCGTGAACCGTCGCGGTCTGGCGCAGATCGAATCGAGCGTGTCGGTTGCTCAGCGCTGATGTACATCCCGAGCGGGGCGCGGAGCTCCTGAATCTGCGCCGCGACTGCGTAGGACTTCTGTGGGTGAGCCTTGGCGAAGAAGAAACCTCGGTCGAGAAACGGGAGATGGGTCGCCAGCACAACATGACGCGCACGTATCGTGCCTCGGTTGCTTACCACCGTGCACTCGTCGCCGCTAAGAATGTTGGAGACGAGCGTCTGCTCGTAAAGATGACTGCCGTCTCCGACGATCTTCTCCGCAAGTGCTTGAAGGAATTTGCGCGGATGGAACTGCGCTTGCGCGTCGACCCTGATCGCCCCCAGGACGGGGAAACGAAGATCGGTCTCAGTCGTGAGCTCTGCCGAGATACCGGCGCGCCGCATCGCCTCGATCTCACCCCGAAGATCGCTCAACCACTGCTCGTCCTCTGTGTAAATGAAGTTTGCCGCGCGTTCCCAGTCGCAGTTGATCCGGTTCTCGGAAACGAGCTGTTCGAGCCGCTCGATTGCCCATTGGTTTGAATCGGCATAAGCACGCGCTGTCGCCAGGCCCTGCTTCTTCGCGAGGTCGGCGTAGATCAAGTGATGACCGACAGTGAGCTTCGCGGTCGTGTAGCCGGTTGCTCCCTCGCCAACACGTCGCATCTCGACAAGCGCGACGCGTCGGGCCTCGCACTTGAGCAACCATGCTGTCATTAGACCGGTAATCCCGGCGCCGATGACAGCCACATCAACTTCAACGTTTCCTTCAAGCGCCGGGTACGCAGTCTCAGGCGTTGTCTCTATCCATAGAGAGCGGTTCACCGGCTCCACAACATCCGACTCCCACGGTGACCCCGTGCTAAACCCTCGATACCTCCGAGCATCGCTATCTCCGGCGTGTTTTGCGCCCGTCGGCGCCAGGTACCGAATGGCGATGGAGTACGGCTACGCGCTCTCAGCCGAGGAGCACTCGCCACCGAACCTAGTCCGCCATGCAGGGGCGGCTGAGGGGGCTGGCTTCGGCTTCGGCTTGATCTCCGACCACATCCATCCATGGGTGGACGCGCAAGGGCATAGCGCTTTCGTCTGGTCGGTCCTCGGCGGCATCGCTCAGGCGACGAACCGGTTCCGGATCGGCACCGGCGTGACGTGCCCGATGATCCGCATCCACCCGGCTATCATCGCCCACGCGGCCGCGACCGTCGCGTGCCTGATGCCAGGACGCTTCTTCCTCGGCGTCGGTACCGGTGAGAACCTGAACGAACACGTGCTTGGGTCTAAGTGGCCGGCACCCGACGAGCGGCTCGCGATGCTCCAGGAAGCGGTCGCGGTAATACGGCTCCTCTGGCAAGGCGGCTATCAGACCCATCGAGGCAAGCACTACACGGTCGAGAACCTGCGCATCTTCGACCTGCCAGACGAGCCGATCGAAGTTGCCGTCGCCGCCATGCAGCCACGGGCCGCCAAACTCGCTGGACAGATCGGCGACTCGCTCGTCAACGTCGCCGCGAAGAAGGAGATCGTCGAGAAGTTCGAGGAAGGCGGTGGCAAGGGCAAACCGAAGTACGGCCAGATCACCGTCTGCTACGCCAAGTCGAAAGACAATGCGAAGAGGACAGCCTTCGAGGTCTGGCCAAACGCGCTCGTCGAGGGCTCCGCCTCGCAGGAACTACCGCTGCCAAGCGACTTCGAGCAACTCGTCAGGGGACGCGAGGCCGACGAGCTCGAAGGAACGCTGACGCTCGGGCCGGACGCCGACGAGTACGTCGACAAAGTCAAGGAGTACGACAAGGCGGGATACACACACGTGTACTTTCACCACGTCGGTCCCGATCAAGATGCATTCTTGGCCTTCGCGCAGAACGAGCTGTTACCGAGACTCTGAGCCGCCGCCAATTGAGGGCATGTTCGCGGGCCGGGTGATCGAAGAGAAAGGCAGTGTGAAACGGACCAAGGGCGTGACTAATGAGTAGGGCAGGGACGCTTTAGATCTCACGCGCCTAGAGGCTCAGTGGTTGTGCTTCCGATCTAACCCGATTTCCTCAAGGCGCCGGACATGGTCGCGCGTCTCTTCGAGGTGATGGTTGAACGAATTGCGACGTTCCTGGTTCGACGGTTCCGGCGTTGCTCGCACTGCGCGACAGTCGCGACCTGCTCGGCGCTCACGGCTTCGATTTAGGAGCTGAAATGGGGCTCTCCGTCCCCCGGGCGTCGAACATCGTCCCGCGCCGGCAACAAGGCGCACATCCTGTTGGTCAAACCGCGAGGACCCCGAACACCGGCGAAGCGGTCCGATTTTACCGCCGTTCGAACGGACGACTTGGCGGCGATACCGCGCTGACCCTGGCATCAAAGTGCGGCGCCGTCCGCGCTGCGCGTTTCGCGGTTCTGGAAAAGGAACAAGACATTCCCGTGGCAGACATTCCGGACCGGATCGTGCTCAAACGAGATCGCGACTTGGACGGACGCGGTTGGGAGATCTGGGTGCGGCGTGGTTTGTTTGTCCTACTGCCGCTGGTTGCGCTACTCGGTCTCCTCAATATCTTCGGGCAGCATCCGCAAACGCTGACCAAATCAGCGCGCGGCGCTTCCCTAAAACTCTCTGCTCCAGCGCGTGTGCGGAGCGGCCTCATTTATCAAGCTCGCTTTCATATCACGACGCAGCGTGACCTCAAGCAGGCGACGCTCGTGCTGAGCCCCGGCTGGCTCGAGAGCATGACCGTCAACACGATCGAACCCTCACCGGTGAACGAGGGAAGCAACAACGGCAAGCTCACGCTCGGCCTTGGGCACATCCCGGCTGGCAGCTCCCACCTTCTCTTCATGCAGTTTCAGACCAACCCGACCAACGCCGGCCACCGCGACGCGTCAGTGGAGCTGAGGGACGGCGACCAGAGCCTCTTCCGTCTCCACCGCACGATCACGGTCTTCCCGTAGCCATGGACATCGTTGTCCGCGCCGTCTTCCTCTACATCTTCGTCGTCTTCGTCATGCGCGTCGTCGGGCGGCGTGAACTTTCGTCGATGACTCCGTTCGACCTGATCTTGCTGATCGTCGTCGGAGACGCCCTGCAGCAAGGCTTGACGCAAGACGATTACTCGGTAACCGGCGCCGTGCTCGCCATCGCGACGATTGCAACGCTCCAGGTCTTCACCTCATACCTCTCCTTCCGCTCACGTCGTGCGCGCAAATTGCTCGAGGGGCAGCCCCTCGTGGTCGTCGAGAAAGGAAAACTGGTCGATCACAACCTCAAACGCGAGCGAATGACCCAGGACGAGGTCACGGAGGAAATGCGGCAGCAGCAGATCGGCTCGCTCGACGAGGTCGAGTGGGGGATCCTCGAGTCAAACGGCTCTATTAGCTTCATCAAGAAATAGCTGCCATAGACCAACCCGCCGTTCGCCTGAAGGCCGAACAACGTATCAATGCCAAAATCGCGGCACCCGAGATGGGCGACGTTACTCCGATTGCGCAGTAGGAAGTAAGGCGCTTTTCGTTTTCGCTAGGGGCTGTAGGACGACGCGATCTGAATCAGATTCGTGTGCCTGACCTAGGTCGAGGGCGTACTCTCGGTCGTACTGCTCGGAAAAGGCACGGGAGGCCATATTGCGGAGCAGTTCGAGCTGTCGCTCGAGCGGCGGCAACCTCTGAGCCGGCGCGATGGTGGCAAGGTCCTCAAGCGTGGCGACCAAGCGTCGCGTGACCTGCATCGAAGAGACGGCGTAGTGCCGCAGGTCGTCCATGACTATGTCCAAGTAGCGCTGCCAGGTGAGTTTGGGAACCACGAGCCGGAGACAGCCGGTCGAGTCGAAGTGGTGACCGGACGGAAAGCGCCGTTGGATGAGTTGGCGCAGACAGTCGTGGAGTCGATCGAGTGCTTGAACGGCTGTGGTGGGATCACCCATTGACTTCGATAGCGAGCGAACGGCAAGATCGACCAGCATCTGGAGTCCGTATCCAAGGTCCTGGTGAAGGGTGCGCTCTCTACCAAGAGCCACAGCGCGGAGAAGCTGCCGACCATCGGCAACGGTGCCGCCGTGGACGTTGAAGATTGGGGCACCCTGCGGGACAAAGTCGCCAATTCGCGGGAGGATTGCGATCGTGACGTCGGCGCCCCGTGCGGCTTCAACGAGCTCGCGCTCATTGATCTTGTACAAGACGCCGGGAGAGGGCGCGGGCACGACTTGCTGTAAAGAGTCGAGCGGTGGGTCGTCGGGGGCCGATTCCTCTCCTGTGCCGATGTCCGGGTACAGCTCGAACAGAAGCTTGCGTGTGTCATCTCCAATGGAATCGATCAGTGACGCCACGCGAAGGGACTGCCCGATGTGGTGGACGTATGAAACGAGCACCATGATGCTGATCAGGATCAACACGAAGGCGACGACAATCGCGAGCCCTGGTACGAACCCATTCAGATCGCTGCGCGACGGCGCAGCGACCTCCCGCATCACGAGCATCGCGTGGGCGAAGGTCGCGACAAACACTCCGATCGCAAATTGGCTTGGTCGATCGCGGAGGATGGTGCGGATCACCCGCGGCGTGAACTGTCCCATCGCCAACTGGACCACCACCATTGTGATGGTTAGTACCAGGCCGGTCAGCGTCACCATGGACATCGCCACGGTGGTCAGGATGGCGAGCGCCGCCTCGGGGTCACCAGAAAGCGACCGAGGGACGACTGTCCCGACAGACCGATCGATCGCGATGGTCGCGAACGACAACCCGACCCCGACCAACACGCAAAGGATGGGAACGAACCAAAGACTCGACCGTAGATAGTCCCAAATACGGAAGCGTTTCACCGCTGCTCCATGTCCCAGGCGAGCACTAGTAAACCGGGCTCGAACCGGCGGACCTCCTGGGTGCGATAACGACGGAACGAGCTGCGTAGCCTTCGCTGCGGCTTGCACAAGCCATATCCGCTCGGCCCAGTTCGCTGAAGTCTTCTCAGTTTGGATAGCACGGTTGGTAGAACGCGGGACGCTGGATGGTGAGGGCCTGGGGGCATAGACGGCAGCAGCACCCGCATCGATGAGCGACATGAAGTCACGCCTACGCCCTTGCCGTCCCATCGTCTGTCCCGGTTCATCGCCGTATCGGAGGGCCGCACCAGGCGCCCGATCAGGCGCGCCACTTCGGGCTCGTGGTGGACGACAAGGACGCCGTCAGGGAGCGCCTGCGAGAGCTCGGGTGCGTCACCGGACGTGGCTTGGACTTCCATGACCCTGAGGCAGCTTCATTCAGATCGTCGACTACCGCGACATCCAGTTCACGAAGACGCCGGAGGTCCTGCGGGCGCAGGGCCTCGACGGGCTCGAGAAGTCCGAGCGTGCGCTAAAGAGCTGCGGGTGAAAGGGATCGGCTAGGCGGCGCGGATGTGCGCCGGGGCCTCGGCGAGACGGCGTTCGGCGTCGGCAGCGTCGAGCGGCCGCGCGAAATAGTAGCCCTGCCCGAGCGAGCACTCCAGGCGCCGCAGAAGGTTGGCCTGGTCGGCGTGCTCGATCCCTTCCGCGACCACCGATAGCTGGAGTGTCCCCGCGAGCCGCAGTATCGCGTCGATGAAAGTCACGTCCTCCGGCCCGTCGTCGAGCCGGTCGACGAACGGCTTCGCGACCTTGAGGATGTCGAGCGGGAAGTCGCGCAGGTGGCTGAGCGAGGAATAGCCTGTGCCGAAGTCATCCAGCGCGAGGCGGACTCCAAGTCGCCGAAGCTCCTGCAACGTCACGCTCGTCGCAGCCGGGTCACTCATCGCGCCTGTCTCGGTGATCTCGAGGATCAGCGACTCGGGAGCCAAGCCCGTCTCCGCAAGCACGGAAGCCACGTTCTTAACCAGCTCCGGGTGCTGGAGCTCGCTCGGTGAGAGGTTGACGGAGACGCCGAGTGATGCCTGCCTGGGGACCCGCGCCTGCCATTCCCGCGTGCGCATGCACGCCTCTCGCAGGACCGCGCGGCCGATGTCGATCATCAGCCCGCGCTCCTCGGCCAGCAGGATGAAATTGTTTGGCATCACGATGCCGCGCGTCGGATGCTGCCAGCGCGCAAGCGCCTCGAACGCCACGATGCGGCCGGACGACAGCGCAACGATCGGCTGGTAGGAGACGATGATCTCGCTGCGCTCGACCGCCTGCTCGAGCGCAGCCGCGAGCTCGTGGCGGCGACGCACCCGCGCGTGCATGTGCGGTTCGTAGACCGAGAACTGCCTCTTCCCGGATGCCTTGGCGTGGTACATCGCGAGATCGGCGTTGCTCAAGGTCTCGTCCGCGTCACGCGCGTCGGAGAGTCCGTTCGCAATGCCGATGCTGGCGTGGATGGTGATGTCACGGCCCGAGAGGACGAACGGCATCTGCAGGGCCGTGACGAGGCGGAGCGCAACCTCCTCGGCCGCCTCGCCGGCACCGTCCTCGAGCAAGATCCCGAACTCGTCGCCGCCCAGTCGAGCGGCGAGATCTCCCGGTCGCACGCACGCCCGGACGCGCTCAGCTACGGCGGCGAGCAGTTCGTCGCCCGCGCTGTGGCCGAGCGTGTCGTTGATCGTCTTGAAGTCGTCGAGGTCGACGAAGAGCACCGCGAAGCTGTCGGAACGCCGATCGAGTGTCTCCGCGACGCGCTCGGTGAAGAGCGTGCGGTTCGGGAGCCCCGTCAGTGCGTCGTGGTACGCCTGGTGACGGAGCTGCTCCTTGACCTGGTCGTTCTCGAGAAGCACGCCCGTATGTCCGGCGAACGTCTCGAACAGCCTGCGATCCTCCCGATTGAACGTAGACACGTCCCCGGAGCGGTTGCCGACGACAAGAAGCGCAAACGGCAGCCGCTCGCTGCACAGAGAGGTCAACAGCGCGTCGTCAAGCCCGCGTTCGGCGAGGAACGGATCGAGCTGATGCGCACTGCGACCACGCGGCAGCAGGATGCTGCGGTCCTGTTCCGCGGTCTCGCGCACGGCAAGCAGCGCGTGCTCGCTAACGGCGTCGTGCTCCATCAGGCGTTCCCCCGCCGGGCTGATCACACTTCGCACGGCGCCGTCCTCGGGCGCTGAGCCGAGTAGAAGGATCTCTGCGTACTCGGCGGAGAGCATCGCGCGCGCGGCCGTGAGAAGCTCACGCACGGCAGCCCGGAGCTCCGAGGCGCTCTGCGTCGCGCGCATCGTGTCGTAGAGGAACTCAAGGTGCTCGTGCCGCCGGCGCTGCGCCCCGTAGGCGCGAAAGGCGACGGCCCAAAGGACCACAGGCACGGCTAGAAGCCAGATCGTCCGTTTGTCGGCATGCAGGAGCTCGACTGCGACGACTGCAAGGCTTCCGCCCGCGAGGCTGCCCGCGAGCGCGAGACCGAGCGTGCGGGGCAGCTCGTTTAGAAGTGGGCTCCCAGTCGCGAGTGAGATCGCCAGCGTCACGACCGTGACGCTGAGCAACCCGAACGTGGCCGCTGCGGCGCCCGCCGCGGCCCAGCCAACCGGGCCGAACGCAGGGCCGAGCGCAATCACCGTCCGGAAGACGACGATGGACGCGGCGACGCTCAGCGCAAACTGCGCGATGTTGAACGCGGACTTCACTGGACGCTGGCGCCGCGCGAGCACGAAGGCCCCGCCGCTCCCGGCGACGACCGCGAGTAGGAGCGCGGCCGGTGTCGCGAAGAACAACCCCACGACCATGGCGATCTCACTGAGCGAAAGCGTGTGCGTCTCGCTCCGGAAGTGCAGATGCACCGGGAACGACTCGGCCAGCAGGAAGAGCAACGCGAGCGCCCACCACGGGACGGCCGGCCCACCGAGGGCGCTTTCCCCATGAAGCGCCGTCACGTAAAGCGCGAGCGCACCCGCCGTCATCGAGGCGACGAGCGCCCAGATCCTCATGTGAGTCGCCTAGCCCCAGCCGGCGCTGGCCCACGACTGGCCGGACCACGAGCTGCCCGACCACGAGCTTCCCGACCACGTGCTCGCCGACCAGGTGCTGCCCGACCAGCTCGACGCCGACCATGAGCTCGCGGACCACGTGCTCCCCGACCAGGAGCTCGCCGACCACGAGCTGGCCGACCACGTGCTGCCGTTCCAGTCGTCGCCCCACCAGCTACTGGAGCTGGCCTCGGCCTGTGCGAGCCCAGCCTCGTCGACTGGCTTCCCGAAGATGTCCTGGTCACCGGTGAGGGTGACGCCGTCACGTGTAACGTGGTCGCTGCCGCGCGACTGCTCGAGCGAGCCGCTCCCGTTCGCCGCAGCGAAGTTCTGTCCTGTGTACGACCATTGCGGCGTTGCGTTAAGCATCGCGCCGAGCCTCAGCTCGCCGGCTCCCTGCGCCTGGCTATCGAAGCTCGCGAGTTTCACCGCCTTTGTCGCGAAGAAGCGCTTCACGAGGTCCGGCGACATCGTCGGGTACTTCTGCAACACCAGCGCGACCGCCCCAGACATGAGCGCCGCCGACTGCGAACTGCCGCTGCCACGGAAGTAGGTGTCGTCAATCACACCCTCCGCATGGTGCGCATCGATCCACGAGTTCCCGACGCGCAGGCCCTGCAAGTGCGCGCCGGGTGCGAGCAGGTCCGGGTTCTTGCAGCTGCCGCAACCCGCAGAGCTCGCGGAGAATGAGGCGACGCGGTCGTCTTTGGTCGCAGGCGTCCCCATCGAATCCGAAGCACCGACGGCGATGACGAACGGGTTGTACGCGGGATCCGCCAGTCCGGGCGCATTGCCACCGCGCTGGTAGCCGGTGTTTCCGGCCGAGGCGACGACAACGATGCCGTGCTTCCACGCCTGCTCGACCGCGTACGCGAGAGGATCGATGCCGGCCGCCTGGCCGGAGTTTGTCCCGTACGAGAGGTTGAGCACGCGGATGTTGAGGCCCGGGTCATGTGCGTGCTGGACGACCCAGTCAATCGCAGCGATCACTTGCGACACGTCTGCGCCGCCATCGGCGGTCGCGACCTTGAGGCTGACGATGCGCGCGTCCGGCGAGATGCCACGGTACTCGTTGTCGTGGCCGGCGATCAGTCCCGCCATGAATGTGCCGTGCCCGTACGTGTCGTAGTCGCGGAGGTTCGGCGCCTGAGACTCGAGCGAGAGATCCGGCCCGTACAGCACCTTCCCCGGGTGGTCGAGCGCGGGGACGGGCGAGACGCCGGAGTCGATCACGGCGACGTCGATCCCCTTCCCGGTGTAGCCGGCGTCCCACCACGCGGCCGCACCGGTGTACTGGGCGGTCGACGACATCGAGTTCGCGTCGACGACCGGATCGTAACTTGCGGCTCCTGCAGTGGGCGCCAGCATCGCAAGAACGAACGAGCATGCGCCGAGCACACGTACGAGGCGTCTCTGCCAAGGGCTGCCGCATAGCCCGGGTCCCGCCATCCGATCCTCCTTGCCCGCGTGTCCGCGGGCGCCGCAGTCGAGGTACCGACAGACGGTAGGAGGCCCTGAACGGGCCAGAATCCCCCAACGGGGGGAGCAGAATCGAATCCCTCGAACGGTGCCGAGGCCGCCTGAACAGCCGACTGCGGTGCGCCGACTGCCGGCGCGATCAGCCGATCTCAAGCGACGAGATTGCGATCCGCCACTTGTCGCGGCTCCTGGTGACCTTGCTCAACGAACAGGGCAGCGACAAGGGAATCGAACTTCTTCACGGCGCGTCTCGGAACCTTCGCCCGCCTACCCTCCGGCTGGCACGAACACCGCGACATGCCCGGAGCAACTGCGCTCAGCTGGCATTACCGGCCGAGTCAATACGGTTGGGCCGCATCGATGCCGGGCGACGGGATCGCGGTAGTCGTGTACTTCTCCACGGGGGAAGCAGCGCTACCGTCCACTTCGCCTCGTTCTGCCCCGACGACCGTCACTGCTCGAAGGTACGACGACACGCCGGAGTACCGCATCTTCGGTCGTGTCCGGGGCGTCGACGTGAACATCTTCGTCGACATCCGCCGTCTCCACCCCACGCGCCGCCGGCTCCGCGCCGTTCAACGCGTCGTCTCAAGCGTAGGCCTCTCGTAGCGCCACCTCGGGTGACGTTCCCGAACGTGGCCCACATAGCGGTTACTACGATCGTGATGGTCTGTGCGCGCTCTTCCATCCTCGGCCGAAACGGTGTGCTTCGACCCGGTCTGCGTGTTTTGACGCGCGCGCGCGATTACTAGATCTTGCGGACGGTCTGGCGGATCGGCGTAGCGGCTACCGAACCTGCCTCAAGAAGGCGTAGATCAACAACGCCGGTCGTTCAAGCGTATCCCTGAAACAGCATCGCGCGAGGCTACGACGCCGATGCGGTCACTTTCGGGAGCTGGAGGCCCGGATGCAGAGGGTGGCGAGGTCCATCCCGTAGATCGGCTGGTTGGTTTGGCAGCCGATTCGGTTTGAGAAGAAGTCGAACCGGGTGTCGTTTTCGAACGCGATCCACGGGGCGGCCTTTCGCGCGAGTCCCGTGCCTAGCCGGGCGTACGCGCTGTAGCGTTTTTCTCCCGAGAGTCTTGCTGCGGCTTCGAGTCTGTGGTTCCAGGCTGGCTCGTCGAAGTGAGCCTCGTTTGTACGGAGGTTGCCGTCGAACATCAAGTTCAGGAAGTCGAAGGGGTCGACGTAGTCATAACGCCAGGTCACGAGGCCTATGTCGTAGGGCTCTCCCTTCTTGTCTTCCCGTGCGACTAGATTCCCCCCAAACATTCTCGGCTCGACATCGATGCCGATGGCAGCGAGGTCTTTCTTCACGACTTGGGCTTCCTGCGGGCACGGCGGGAAGTTGCACGTGTACATCACAGCCCTGCGGTGTCGGTTGCCCGCAAGCTGCTTCGCTTTCTGCAGATCTCCGCTAAGCGGGTAGATCTCAACGTCTCTGAAGCCGGGGAAGTTCGGGGGTAAGTACTTGTCGGTCGGTGTTGCGGTCAGCAAGCCGGCGTATCCGAAGCCGCCGAGCCGCGCGAGTGCGCGTCGGTCGATCGCGTAGTTGACGGCTCTGCGTAGTCGTTCGTTCGCGAACAGCCCGCGGCTCGTGTTGAGCGTGAGCGCGTCGACGGCGAGGTAGGGGTTCAGGAAGGTCTGTTGATGTCCGTCGTGGGCGGCCCGGCTGTTTGCGCCGTAGCGGCGCTCGAGCTTGGTCCTGAGTGACGAGCCGACCTCGGCCTCTCCGACTTCGGGGGCGTAGTCCGTCTGTCCAGCGATGACTCTCGCGATCGCTCGCGGGTTGTAACCGGTTGTGTAGCCGCCGGTGTAGACGATCTCGGCGAGGCGGTGTGGACGCGGCCCTTTGTAACGGGGATTTCGTCTGAGGACTGTTTGCGCGCCTCGACTGTTCTGGACGATGTAGTAGGGGCCAGCCATCGGAATTGGCGTTTCCGTGGGGTGCATCGGCGTGTTGGTCGGGACCGCGCAGAAGAACGGCATCGCCAGCCGCGCCGGGAGGTCGCCGGCCGCCTTGGTGAGCCTGATCGTGAGGGTGTTGCCGCGTGCCCTGATTCCGGCGATGTGCTTCGTCTTTCGTTTGAGGTAGGCCTTCAAGCCGACGATGTCTCCGAGGTATTGACTCGCAGGCGACTTCAGCTTCGGGTTGAGACTGCGTTCGAGCGTGTACTTGAACGTCGCCGCGGTGACGCGCTGGTTCGATGGGGGCGAGAACCGGTAGCCGCTTCGGATCATGAACGTGTAGGTCTTTCCGTCCGGCGAGATGGTCGGCGGTGTCTTCGCGACTTCCGGCCGGAGGCGCGAGCCCTCCGGGCCGGGCTTGTCGGGGTAGTTCATGAGCTTCGCGCAGGTGGCGTACTCGAGCTGCACCGAGAGAGCGTTGAAGGTGTTCTGAGAGGCCGGGTCGATCGAGAAGGGAGCCCAGTCGATTTGAGCGACACCGCCCTGCTTGGCGAGGGCCGCGCTGGCAATCACTGGCTTCGCCTGGACGCTCACCCACAAGAGTCCGCGAGCGACGGCCAGTCCGCTCGGTCTACCACCGACCGTGATTGTCTGCACCACTTTGTTCGCGTGCGGGTCGATGCGCGAGATCGTCCCATCGTCTCGGTTGGCAACCCAGACAGCGTCATGATCGATCGCGATCGCGCTCGGAGAGTGGCCGACAGGAATGCTCGCGACGGGGGTGAGGCTGGTCGGGTCGATGCGTTTGACGTCGTCATCTGCGCTGTCCGCGACCCAGACGGCGTCCCGTCCGACGGCGACGCTGGTCGGCGCCGTCCCGACTCTCGTTGGCGTGACCGCGCCCGACGGATCGATCCGAGAGACGGTGTTGTCGAAGGCGTCCGCCACCCATAGGTCTCCGCCGCCGCTCGTGATTGCCGCGGGGTTGTTGCCGGCCGTGATCTGGTCGAGTTTCCGGCCTGTGGCGGTGTCTACATGTATGAGCTCGCCACCCCAGTCGCCGTTGATCACCCAAACCGCGCGTCCGTTGAACGCGATGCCTGTCGGTGATGTCGTGAAGGGGGAGGTGATGTTCGGCTTCGGTTCGCGGAGCTTGATCGTTCGCGTTGGGTCGTCGAAGGTGGGGTCGATGACGGTGATCCCCTTGTCGGTCGTCACCCAGATCGACCCTCTCCCGACTCCAAGGCCGCCGCTTGGCATTGCCGGGAGCGGGATCGTGCGGATCTGCGCCCGCGTAACAGGGTCGACACGTGAGAGGGTGTTGTCGCCCTGATTCACGACCCAGAGCGAATGGCTTCCAGACACCATCTGCGCCGGCGACGTCCCGACCCCGACCTGAGCAACGATCCGGTTCGTCTTCGGGTCGATCGCGCCGACTGAGTTGGGCGCCAAAGGCGGGAGTCCACCGGGCCCGGATCCGTGGGTCAGTTCGACGATCCCGGCCGCGACGGCGGCCGCGAGCAGGACTGCGCCCGCGACGATGAGCACTTGTGGGCGTCGACGGGCGGCGTTGGATGCAGTCCAGAACAGACCGCGTGAGGGAGTACCCAAAGTCGGGTCCTGTCTGAGGATCGCCTGCTCGAGCTCGTGCAGATCGGGACTGGGCTCGAGCCCAAGCTCGTCGCGGAGAACTCGGCGGGTCTGTTGGTACAGCTCGAGGGCTTCTGCCTGTCGGCCCGAGCGGTAGAGCGCGAGCATGAGCTGTCCGCGCAGGCGTTCGCGGAGCGGGTTCTGTGCGAGGAGTCCTTCGAGCTCTCCGACCAGGTCGGCATCGTGGCCGAGGGCGAGGTCGGCCTCGATCCGTTCTTCGAGTGCGTTTAGTCGCAGCTCCTCCAGCCGGGCGATCTCCGGCTGAGCGAATGGCTCGTACGTGAAGTCGGCGAGTGGTGCGCCGCGCCAGAGCGCGAGAGCCTTGCGGAGATCGCTCGCTGCGTTCGCCGGTTCTCCGGCGGCGAGCGCTCGCCTTCCTTTTTCCAGCAGATGCTCGAAGCCGTGGAGGTCGAGATCGTCCGGATCGATGCGCAGCTCGTAGCCTGGCGCTCGCGTGATCAGCCTTCCGGTCCCGAGGGTCTTCCGCAGCTGCGAGATGTAAATCTGGATGCTCTTCGCGGCGCTCGCGGGAGGATGCTCGCCCCAGAGCCCGTCGATCAGCCCGTCGGTCGAGACCACCTCGTTCGCATGCAAAAGCAGGATCGCGAGGAGCGCCCGCTGCTTCCCTGCGGTCAGGACGAGCGACTGTCCTGCCTCGACCACCTCGAGCGGGCCGAGGATGCGAAATTCCACGACCGCCTCCTCCGACGGACGACCCGACCGTAGCACCGTCACCGAGCAAGGTCGAGCGCCGCGCTTTACCGATCCTCAGGCCGTCTTTACCGACTTCCAGCCGACTGGGCACATGGTTGTTTCAACGCGATCACACCCTGGTGATCCACGAATCGAGGGAGGCACGATGAAGCGCTCACTCGTCGCACTAGTGCTCACCGCCGTTGTCGCACCGTCGGCGCAGGCGATGCATGCACCCACGGAAGTCGGCAGCAACAGCTCAAGGACGTTCGGTAACGACGCAGCCGCACGACATCACCATCCGGACGTTCTGCAGCCGCCTACGCGCATCGTCGCGGTCGCCGGGTCGGACAGCTTCGACTGGGGAGACGCTGGCATCGGGGCGGTCGGTGCGCTCGGTGCCACGATGCTCGTCGGAGGTTCAGCTGTGCTGCTCGCGCGCGACCGCCGAGGAACGGTCAGCGACCCCGCCGGCGATCTCGGCCGATGAAGAGACTGGCTCGGCTAGCTACCGTCATCTGTGCGAGTGCGTTCGCAGCCGCGCTGACCGTGACAGGCGATGCCCGCGGAACACTTCCTGGCAGCAATGGTCTGATCGCTTTCGCACGGGTCGCGGCGAACGGCGACGAGGAGATCTACGTGATGCGTCCGGATGGCTCGGGGGTAACTCGGATCACTTCGCCGGGTTTCGTCGACAGAGGGCCGGAATGGTCGCCGGACGGCAGGCGAATCGCCTTCGCGAGCTCGCGCGGCCGCAGTGACAGGGCAGCCATTTGGGTGATCAATGTGGACGGGTCAGGTCTCAGGCGTCTCTCTCACGGCGCACACGAGATCAGCGATTCCCCCACCTGGTCGCCGGACGGGCGCTGGCTTGCTTTCAACCGGTTCGTTCGGATCGGCTTCTATCGCGTGTACGCAGTAAAGCTGTCGACCGGCAGATTGCGCCTGATTACACCGCGCGGTCTTGACGCTGAGGAGCCGGATTGGTCTCCCGACGGTCGCCGGATCGCGTTCATATCGACCCAGCGAACGAGCGAGGCCTCCCAGATCTATGTCGGAGGCATAAATGGAACCGGCGCGCACGCGCTCAAGCTTCCTGGAACACGCGTGAGGTCCAGCCCCAACTGGTCACCCGACGGTCAGGACTTAGTGTTCTCGCAGGCGCTGCCATCAGCACGGGATCTGACTGGCTCCATCTACCGTGTGCACGCAAACGGCACGAAGTTGGAGCGGCTGACCAATCCGCCGCACGGTATCAGTGACGAAGATCCCGCCTGGTCTCCCGACGGAACCAAGATCGTCTTCACACGCTACGGCACCAACTTTCAAGGCGCCATCTATGTCATGAACGCGGACGGCAGCGAGATGCGGCCTGTGAGCCCGCAGACAGCCAACGACACAAGCGGGAGCTGGCAGCGGACCTAACTCCG
>Ga0105239_10002985_pt1 | contig 21096 bp, 17 predicted proteins | sample KBSC44metaG_FD_92761 | JGI IMG/M metagenome (GOLD analysis project Ga0105239, IMG submission 92761) | Corn rhizosphere microbial communities from Kellogg Biological Station, Michigan, USA - KBS C4-4 metaG | ecosystem: Host-associated > Plants > Roots > Rhizosphere > Soil | place: Michigan, USA... | reverse complement strand
AGGTCGTATGTCTACTTCCACTTTACGATCTAACCTATCCTGACCGACACAATCCAACCTATCCTGACCGACACGATCTAACCTATCCTGACCGACACTCTTCTCCTCGACGAAGGAAGGAGAGCGGTGCTAAGCGGTGCTAAGAGGCCATGTATATGACCTGCTTACCGCACGCGAACCTCCTAAGTTCAGTATGCTTTGAGCTTACTACGACAGATACATTAAGGTACTACTTATACTTGAGATATAGTTATACAATCGAGACTATTATAGCTATACTACTAGTAATCCTACCTATTAGTATAAGTGGTGCCTAATATCCTTACGCCGGAACTATAATTATCGCCCGACTCTCCCGATACGCTTAAATGTCTAGATTAAGGAGTAAGTGGCCGCGGCTTAGAAGGTGGTATTATTAGTCGATGAGGATAATATTAAGGCTCGATAGAAGGTCTATAACCTATAGCGTTAAGCACGAGACCGGGCACGGCGGGAACACCCGAATTTCTAGTCCGGGGAATTATAGACGCTCGACGATATTCTATACGAATCAGACTTTATTTAATCTAGAAAGCTTATACCCGAGCGTGACCGACTAGTAGAGGACTTGTTCTAAGAAGGCAGTCTCCGCGACGAAGTAAATAGGAGAGTTATAGACGATCTTATACGACTCCTATAAACAAAGAAATCGTAGACGTCCTATTAAGGACTTAACCGCTCTCTCGAGGTGTACAATAGTTACTAACGACCTCGGAGTAGGTGAGGATATCAGCTATTATTTCTTAAGTTACTAACGTAACTATAGTTCGAATATCATAATATAGTAGATATATATCTATTACTAATATTAAAAAGTATATATAAAGGTTAATAATTAATATTAGGAATTTTATTTTCTTTACCATTAATAATTCGAAGGTCCGACGGTATAGAGAGACTATACGATAGCCTACCTTTCCTTAGGCGAAGGATCTATTTCTCTACTACTTAAATATAATCTAATATAATTCCGTTTAGGCTACGTAACGGGTTAGACTAAACCCGAGTTATTATCCGGAACCCGACCCGATAGGGTTAAGTTTATTAAGTTTTAAGTAAGTCTAAAAATTCATTAGGTTTTTAGACTAGATTAAAAGAAACTTAGTTAAGGTTTAAAACTTAATTAAGCTATAAATAAAAGTAATAATATTTTAATTTATATAAAATATTATAAAAATAAATATTATTTTATCTCCTTTAAGAATAGAAAAATATAATAAGGAAAACTTAGTAATTCTTTTTTTAAATTCTAACTTATAGTTAGTCTTTTTAGTTTATTAATTATAACTTAATATTATATTAATTTTCCTTAAATAAAATAAATTTAATAATTAAATATAAGAATTAATATAAGCTCTAGAGTTTAAATAAAATAATAATTAAGAGAAATTATAGTTTTTATTACTATATTAGCTAAATTAGCTCTTAAGCCTTATAGTTAATATATTATAATATAACCTATAATAATATAATTAATTAATTAAATTTTAAGTATTTAATTATTTTTTAGATTTCTTTAACGCTATTTAATAGCTTAAATAAAGCTATTTATATTTAGTAAAAATATTATTACTTAAGCTCTTAAAATTAGTACCTCTAAATCTCTTAGGACTTAGGCTAGCTAATTTTAACGTACTTATAATTTTTATTAGCTTAGTAGTTAAGAGTTATTCTATTAATATTACCTCTTAAGACTTAAGCTAATTATATATCTTTAGCTTAAATAGAAATATAATTTATATAAATAGTAAGAAAATTTATATTTAATAGTTTATTAGAAATATAATAATTAATATTAGAATTTTAGATAGTTTACTTTCTAGGACGCTTATAAAGTATATCTTAACTATCTCTTAAAGTATACTAAGTATATCTTATTATTATTAAATAGTTCTACTTAAGGCGTATTCTTTAGTTACTTATTTTATAAGATAAATAAATAATACTCTTAGGATAAATAAATTAGTAATTTTTTAAAATCTTTAAATTTCTTAAAGAGTAATAACTAAAATAAGTAAATAAGTAATAAAATATAAGAATTAATAAAAGAACTTATTACTAAATACTATTCTTTAAGATCTTTTTACTATATTTATAGTTAAAGTAGCTTTTTATAGTATATTTTAATTTAAAGTTACTATCTTTCTTAATATATTTTAATTTAAAATTATTATCTTTCTTAATACTTTTCTATTAATCTACTTTCTTAATATTCTTTTATTAATTAGCTTTTTAGAAGTTTTTCTATTAATCTACTTTCTAAGTACTCCTTAAGTAAACTTCTTTCTTAAGTCTTTATTTCTATTTAACTCTTAATTATTATTACTTATTAATAATAAATCTAATATATTTTAAATAAATAAATAATTAGTATTATAATAAATAATATAAGAAGAATACTAATACTATATTATTTATCTTACCTAAGCTATATTATCTTTCCTTCTATTAAAGAATAGTTTTAATTTATATTTAAGGTATCGCCGTCCTTATTAAAGATAAAGTTATTAATTAAGTTATTAAAGTTTTTTTTAACTTTAATTAAATAAGTAATTTTTAAATTAATCTTAAGTTTAAGGCCTATTATATTTTATTAAGAATCTATAATAAAATTAAAAAATCTTAAATAAGTACTTATTTATATCTTACTTTAACTAAAAAGGAGATTATATTTATTACTCTATTTCTATAAATAAATAAACTTAATAGTTAAAAAGATATAAAGTTCGCCTAAAGGAAGTAAAAGTTAATATATATAGATATTAGTTCTTATATAGATTATTATTTAATTTTAAGATAGGATTATTCTTTATAAGTATAATCTTAGAATCGCTATAGCCTTACTTATAAGTAATTTAGTAAATAAAGTAATAGTAGTATTTTAAAAGAACTAATTAAAAGTTAATCTATTTATTTATTAATTAATAAGTTAATACTAGTTAAGTAAAAGTAAATTTTAAGTAATATTTAATTTCCTTAGTAGAATACTAAATAATTATATTAAAAATAATATAAGAACTTACTATATTATTTATCTTTTTCATTTCCTTATATTATTTTTAAATAAAAATAAATATACTTAATATCTTAAGTTATATTATTATAATACTATAAAGAAGTAAAGATTTTTAGTTATCTTACTACTAAGATATTATAATTAACTTTATTAGTCTTACTTTAGCCTTTTAGGTAATACTTATATATTTCGAAAAACTTAATAGTAGTTATATTATAATTATTAATATTTTCCTTATTATTTATAGGAATTTTCCGTAGTTTTGCTAACTTCTTAATAGCGCGCTCTACTAACTTACTTATACTTTTAGTTTAAAAAGATAAGAACTTAAATAGAGTTATATTTTTATAGTCTAGCGAAATAAGCTCTCTAGACTTTTACTTAATTAAATAAGTTTAGAGAGTTAATAGTAATTAATACTATAGTTAATAATATAAGTAATAATATAAAGATACTTATATTTACTAAATTAAGCTTTTAAGTACTATTATTAATATAATAAAAGTATATAAGCGTAATATAAGTATTAATAGTAATCTCTTTAAGTTTATTATTAAATAGCGTTAAACTATAAAGTTTAGCGCTAAAGCGAGTAATAAACTCTCCTCTTACTTTATTATAATTTTTTATATAATTAGGGAGTTTATTAAAATACTCTTTTATTATTCTTAAATCTTATTCTTTTTTATCCTTAATATAAGATCTTTATTAAAGATCTTTCTTATAAAGTATTACTTACTATAAATTAATAAGTATTAATATATATATAAGAACTATATTAACACTATTTATTATATAATTAAATAATTTATAGTTCTTTTATTAAGATATAATATATTTAATCTTCTTATTAAGGAAGTAATATATTATATTTAAATAAGTTTACCTTAATTTAAACTAATCTTAAAGAATTTAATAAGAATCTTTATAAAAACTAAGTAATAATTATATTTATAAAAGTATCTTCTTAATTCTTATTATTAAAGGAGTCTATAGTTAAGTTCTTAGAATTATAATTAACTAAAGAAGTAAGATATATATTATTAGGACTAGAAACTATATTATTAATATTAAAAATTTAGTCTTTTAGCTTAAGATCTATCCTTTAACTTAAGATTTTTACTTAATAAATCCGTAAATTTATTTATAATAATAAATTAACTATTTCCTATTATAGAATATATATTTTTAATATTAGCCTTAAGATTAAAGTCTATAGTATTTATATTTAATTACTATTATAATTATTAAGACTTTAATAAGTAAGAATTATTATAAGAATTAAAATATATTTATATTTATAGTAAATAAGAGTAGTAAAGTCTCTATACTAATAAAGAAAGATAAGAATCTTTATAAAAAATAGGATATAAACTTTAAGTAGGTAGAAGGGTAGAAGAGAATAAATATAAGAGTAAAAAGAAGTTAATAATAAAAGAGAAAAGAAGATTTAAAGGTAAAAGTAAAGTAAAGATAAGATTATAAAAGTAAAGTAAAGATAAGACTATAAAAGTAAAATAAAAATAAGAATAAAATACTATTTTAGAAAAATATACTATTTTATTTTAGAATTAATATAAATTATTTTTTTAAATTAATTACTTTACTCTTTATTCTTAATTTAACTTATATAAACCTTATTTAATACTTAATAAAACTTTTTAAATTTTAGTCCTTAGTTAAATTTTTAACTAAGCTTCTTTACTTTAATTTAGTTAAAGAAGTTTATCGGTTAGGATAGGTTAGATTATAAAGTAGAAGTAGACATACGACCTTAGTATTAATTAAATAACTTGTTCTTCTATAATCTAAGGAGAGGGAAGACTATAGAGGTATATATAGTAGTTACCTCTAAGTAGTTCGTACGAGAACTACTTATAGCTCTCGTAATGCTTAGAAATTAAGTTAAGCGATTTCTAGGATAGTAACAATATAAGGCTTATTGTTTAGCCTTATAGTATTAGCGAAGTTAGGTGACTAAAGTCACATAGTCTAGTGCTCCGATAAACCGCTTAGACTTAACAAAGTTTATATTAATTCTTACTTCTTTAGCTCTCCTATAATACCTTTTTTAATAAACTTTCTATAAATATCTTATTTTTAGAGGTTAATAGAATCTCTTAAGTATTTAACTACTTAGAAGTAGTTAGTATTTTAATAGAATATAACTATTATATTAATTCTTACTTTAAAGAAGTTTCTATAGTCTATTATAATTAAGTTAACTACTCTTAATAAATATATAGTCTCTATTATTATATTAAAGATACTAAATACTAATATTAATAGTAATATCTTAATTAAATAATAAGATAAATAAAAAAAGAGAAAATTTATTAAGGAAGAATATTAAGTCTAAGCGGTTTACTTTAGCGCCGAATTACGTAGCTAACTACGTGACTAAAAGCTACCTAACTTCGCTTGTATAATAAGGCTAAACAATAAGCCTTATATATTCGCTATCTTAGAAATCACTCAACTTAATTTCCAAGTAATAAGTAATTTATAGGTAGTTTACGGCCGAACTACCTAAAAGCGCTACCTATATATATCTCTATAGTCTTTCCTCTCTCTAGATTAAAAAAAAAAAAGAATAAAAGTCATTTAATTAAGTATAATGAGTAGTATAATAAACCTTCCATAATATCGATCTAACCTATCCTGACCGATAAATAGTATTTAGGCTAGTAATATCTCTTTAGAATAACTTAACTATAGCTTAATAGCTTCTAGACGGGTTCTTTATATAGGGGCTAATAAAGGCGTAGCCGATAATAGTTTCTATACTAGAATATCTTAAGGAGATTTTAGTAGTAAACCTTATATATATAGTTCTAGAGACTAGGAACTTAATTCCCAATAAGGCTCTTAATACTAATAATTTACCGCCGCTAGTATCTCTATATACTACGATCTAAGGGAGGTCCTAAAGGCTATTTACGCGAAATATATTAATATCGTTAAGTAGTTTAAGTCTTTCTAGTAATTAGAATAAGTCTATTACACTATTACTAATATCTATAGTTAATATACTGAACGCGATAGAGCTAGGGAGCGAAAAGGTACGGATTTTAGTATTATTTTAAGCTTACTCTATCCTTATAAGCACCTATAACAGTCAGTTCTTAGATTAACCTAGTCGCTTTATCTCTAGAACCGCTGTTTAAGTGGGACTCACCGTTTCGAGTTACCCAGCCGTGCGCTTAGACAAGGATTATATTAGAGAGGGATTAGCAACCTCCAGGTTGTAATGAACATTACCCTTGACACTATAAGGCGTACTCTACTCAGTATAGAGATAACACTAATAGGTATTGCTTTATTTTCAATAATTAATCCTTGGCAAAGAAGAAATAGTTCCTGAAGACAGGGATTATTCCCTTCACAGACTCTTAGTCTCTGAAGAGCCCTATCGCGTTTATGAGTAACGTCTTGCCAAAGAAATGGAGGAGCTTGTGAAGCCTGCTGGCTACCAATTGTCTTAGTCTTCCCAGTATGCTGCCATCCCGCCAAGGTCTACATTATCCAAGTTAAGGATCACATAAATAGGTAAATGGACGATGTCAATCAGCTCACGATTTTCAATGTAATAGAGGGCGGAATATGTCAGCAAAGTCTCAAGAACGACAAGAATCTTAACCGCATTCGTAACTATTAGGTCCCAATCTACCTTTCCAGGATAGTGAATGTCTAGACCACGATTGTGACTTCCGTATCTGTTTATACCAAGACAGCATAAAGGCGAATTACCAAGCCGAAGAAGAACTGTTGCATTGGTATACAATATCTCATACTATGAGAAGTTTACCCTTAGAGATAGCCCAAGTATATGTATGCCCAATACAATTAAACACGTCTGCATCCAGGATCTCCACATCGGCACAATGCCGCCCAAATTAGACTCTAGACACTAGAACACTTCGTGCCCACGTTGCTGAGCTCAATAATCTTACAGTGGATAGGATGCACGAATTAGACACTGCGATGTAGTTGGACATATTCCCTTGAGCACAAGCCCCTGTTTTGGCAAAGAGCTATTTGTCGAGCGTGGGACTTGTATGATCTGGTGACCTGCTGGCACGCCACCGATGGGGGGATCCAATAACGAGAATGTTTGCCTCCAAAGCATTTCCTGGCGAAGGCATTCTGTTCCTGCGTCTAATATATAGACACACTGTGCTCCGAAGTAAGAGTTCTGCTTCCAGTTTCATGGTCCTTTCACCTTCGTAGTATCACAGATGGTGGCTGTACAAGGCATGTAGAGCTCAGGGATGATCGCGTCACTAATCTCGAAATTCTCATGTTGGGAGGATGAACCCATTGCAGAGGACTGGGTATCCAATCGGTTCTGCATACCGTCAGCAACGTGGGAAATTTCAACATGCCTCAGGCATCTGTCGACCTCAAAGAACGAAATAGAGACAATCATTACGAATTAACACTGGCTGATCATGTGAGATTTCAAATGTCCTCGTTCGGCAGGGTTTATGGTGCGTATTTGAAAATCAACCCCAGCTAAAAAGGTATGCGATACTAGAGACGAAAGCATATTGATCAGGGTTGACCAGTGCGCGGCATGCGACAGTGAAAGTTGGTCAATGAACCCTCTAGAACACTATCTCTCCATGATCCGGCCGGGTGATGCTGTGGGCGAGTTCTTATGCACTCAGAAAATATCGCATCTTCGACTTTTAGTGGTAGAGTAGGAAAGAGGTCAGGATCGAGAAGCACACGTTTCACTCTGTTTAATATATGGCACACTGGTCGCGTCTAGGAATTTTCATTTTGGCCATCCTCAGGGTGTATACACAGTGCTGCGGCTTCACCTACCACAATAGAAGCGAAAAGAGGTCGCACATGCGGCAGTGAAAGAGGCGAAGCAAAGTAGCACCGGGGAGACCTAGCGTCAATCACCGCTAAGATGCAGAAATTTACGAACAAGCTCGATTCTTTGGCGCTCGGAGGGAACAGGAGCCTACGCTGTTCATATAGATTTATTCTGGGCAGGGCCTTAGCGTCACTACTAGGGCCATAAATTTTGCGATCATCCGTACTTAAGCTCCCCAAGCGCTGCGTCCGTGTCACTTTTATATCCTGGCGCATAAATCTCTCCGTGGCGTTTTAAGATTCCCAGAGTGAAGACCAAAGATTGCCGAAATATCACGCACAGTTAGACTTTGTCATTTGGAAGTAAATTGGGACTAATCGCAAATCTTAGGACTTTCAAACAAAACAAAGAAAGAACCCCGAGAGATAGAAGAGTGTAAGCACTGGAACTTTGCCCTGCAAGCCCCAACATCCCTTCCGTAGCGCGCGAGGTCCTTGTTAGTACATGATTTTTCTAGACTCCACCTAGTTCGTAGAAAATAGTGAGCCTCGAAGTGCATCGCCCAGAAGGAGACTCGCGAGTGTATCTCTATGATGTATGAGTAGTCAGGGGCATTCGTTGTGGAGACTTTAGCCGCGGAATTCTCCTCACTGGCAGGATATCGTAACAGATGATTCACTAAAGTGGCTCACATACCTGATCAATACGGAATTCATATTGCCGTAGATTACGAGGCTTACTGGTGTCAGACGAATGGCCAAATTCGGTGTACGGTAGCTATGTTGGTGACTAAAACTCGGTCGGACTAAAGTCATCGGTTTCTCATGATTAATAACAAACAAATCTTATGAAAGCCAGTCAATCTGGTAGAGTAATAAGCCTTAAGCATCTACAATCCAATAGGACTATCAATCCGCCATCGGACCTTCTGTTCTCAAGCTAGATGGCGATTCATGAAGGTTTGATCCCCTATAGGACGCTTAAAATATATAACGTCAATGTCAAGCGAGTGAGACACCTCCTCACCACCACCCGTATATTTCAGAGCTGTACACCACCACGCGTTGAATAAATTGTAACTACTCAGAATCCTCTTCTTCGGACGAAGTGAGTACTACTTGACAGGGCTCTGAAGTTGTGGCCTGCGTTGCCGCAGACGCCACAAACTCGTGGTCGCGTTTCCCTCCTCGGTTTTCTACCACTATTTCGCTGCGTTTCCTGCTTTATCTGCACTTTCGCCTCGTTCTGAGCCTGTGGATCTTGTCCCTGAGCTAATGTCAAACTTCCTCTTGCGCGTAGTTGCTTCTTTTTTGTGCGGGCGACGGCGGCTGAGTAGTGAATTATCCACTCGAAGTGTTTCATTCTCAGCCTTTAGTAGCGTGATGTGGTACAAAAGTACTGTCCAGCTAACGTATTGACGCCCTGAATAACTGTTACCTATTCCCGGTAGCCTGGCTGAACCATCTTAAGACCTGAACGCCTTTCCTTACTTGTTACAACTATACCTGTTGAAATAACGCCCATCATAAACCCAGTCACGTCAAAATTGTAAATATCCGCATACACCACGCCATATTTTGCAATTGTGTTCTTTACTAGCGTAAACTACGCGTGAATTGCGTCCGGGACTTCGCACTGAGCTCTCTCATAGTCATACCGACGAGAAGCGCGTCCAGAGCTCTATTCGTCGCTTGATGAAGTTACTCGCCCAACGCTGCCCGACGTGCGGCGCTGCCCGCTACCGTGAGTAGTCGATTTGCCATGTCTTCCAGGGCAGCGAAACGGGAGGGTGTAATCGAGCATCGAGGTCAACGAGATACTGGAAAATTGTCTCCTCCTCGCTAAAAGTCGGATTCCGCGAGTTGGGTATACTGTCCTCGCAAGACTGGGTGCCCTTAAGTCGGCGAGATAAGGCCGCGTGGCTACAGCTGTAGATTTGAGTAGCCTTCCGGGCACTAAGATTTGGGTCTTGTTCAATAGCCTGAAGAGCAAGGACTATTTGACGTTCAGGATTAGTAGATGCCATATATTGTGATGGAGAAAATCGCGTGGAAAGTCAAAAGTGTTGAAAATATGGAAAGGTGTTTCACTCGCTTAGCATTGACGTTAGTGGCTGTTGTAGCTAAAGTAATGCCCGAGGGCTCTGAATTTTGGTAGTTGGGATGTAACGAAGACTTTAACTGGGCGATAAGGTGGCATTAATGCAGCAGGCTCGGCGATAGTTGACGTGTAATGCGACCAGTCTAATATACATTCTAGGAATGGCGGCTAGTTTTAGACTGGCTGCACTTTTTAAGTGCCTTAAAGCTATACCAGAGGCTTCGAGTTGACTGGCATGGTGAATGACTCAGCATTCCCCGACCACTCGTTTCTAACACCATTAATTGTAAACATTTCATTTAGAGGTGGTGTTTCCGGGATAGGCACGGTACGTAAGCAGATAGCCAGCTTTTCGAGGTGACAACTTTGCATTCCTGAGAATGATGGATACACTTTTAAGGTTCAGTGTGGATCACTTTGCTTTTTCTTCGTCTAACAAAGCAGGATGATGCTCTAGCTTCCTTGATTACGGCTACAAACTCCATTACACCCTGGTGACCGTTATTTTATGAACCTAGTGCATTAAAAGTAACTGAATAGTTCAATAACCGACTCCCAATTTTAATGATGAAGAGCCTTTCTATCTCAAAGGCAATTAATGCGTAGGTTACAATAATCGTTTGATTGATTTGGTTAACTGATTACAGGCAAAATATGTCTGCGATGTTTACTGAGAGAAAAGAGTGTTTCAAGAGCTGTCCAGCGGGCATTCTAGATAGCGTCCAAAATCAACACCTTCTCCCCACTGGACTTTCGTCACTTTGGTTAATATTTGAACTTATATTAAATTCAACCTATCATAAATAGGTACGTGGTCAAGTTTTCTACAACCTTCTGTTCTGCCAATTCAGACATCTTTGAGTATCAGCCACTCGTGTGATATGTGATTTCTGTGCTCAACTTCTAGAGTACCCTTGCAATGAGACAAAAAAAAAAACGAGTATCGAGTTCTGTCGATGGCTTCATCAATTGCGAATGAATTTAAATTTGGAAATGCCCAGCTTAAGCAGTGACATATTCACGATTGGTTTTCTCGTTGTTTGATATCGGAAAGGCTAGTCATCCAGGGCGTTCAATCGCCGTGCGACTGAAAGGAGGAAAGCTGAGGGTTTATGAAATTTCTCCAACCACATCATTTTTACTTGCGTATCCAAGGTGGCTTTCAAACCACGTTGATAATAAGCTGCATTTAACCTACCACCAAACTTCAAAGAGCAGATAGCACGTCGCCCATTCCGGTGCCAACGGGTGCCTCCGATTTGTGGATTTAGAGTGACGCCTCACTTCTTCGTTGTAAATCTCGAGCAGTACGGACGTAACAATTGCGGAGACACCGGTTTAGCAATAGAATTTCCATCTGGAAAAACCCTGGATGTCTATGTCACGTACGAAAATTGAATTTCCTACACTAAATTTGGTCTACGTGATTCTTAGATCTGCCGTGGATGAAGCCAACGTAGCAGGTTTGACCAATACTAAACATCACACGATGTACGGAAAGAGCCTCGTGGACCAATCGGGGCGATTGATGACACTGGCATCGAACAATGCTTTCCGATAAGCAACTGCATGCAACTTCAAGCAACTCTTTCCAAGGTCAGTAGACGTCAGTCGCTTTCTCCTGGGTGGATAGTCGAGCTACCTGCGCCTTATCGTGCTGTTGTCTCCCCATGTTCTGGGCGACCTTCTCGGGAATAATGACGTCGGCTTCCAGCCCGTAATTTGTCTCGGTCACCTGTGTGAATGCTACATATGTCTGAGGGACAATAGCAACAAATTGTAAGACCGTATGCACAATCCATTGGTGCCTGTATGAGGTCCCTCCGGCAGCCACTCCGAAAGCGACTGCCGTTCCTGCTGCCATCACGGATCGAATGAGACCAGCATAGTGAGCAGACTTGCGAGGGTCATTGGTGAGGGATGTCAGTAACCAGGCAATGTAGACCGGCCCGATGGCTCCAAGCATATTGAATAACACGGCTAAGACGAAAAACCCAGGAAAATGACTACTTGTCCAGTCATATGCGGGGTTACTCTCGGGCTCATCGTACGGAATGGCGTCGAAAAGCCAACCACCTTCGCCGCTATATATCCCGATTGTGATTGTTGCTATGACAACCAGGCCTAATCTGGCGCGCGTCGGACGAGTCAACCAAGGAATGTCCAGAAGCGAACCCGTCCTGTGCATTTTAGTTAAGTAGAAGGAGAAGTGAGAGACGTCTTACAAGAAGGCCGCAGCTGACATCACGACAGCGGAGGCCACTGTGACCAGAGACCGCGTCCGCAGGTTAAAATATCGCGCACTAATGCCCGGTTGCAGAATCAGAACGAATTCCGTAACAAAAAGGGCCGGCGTCAATGCCATGGCTTTCCAGTCAAAGACAAGTTTAGAGACGTTCCTGAATTCTTGGAGGAGCGATTCGTGTTTGTAGATGGCAAGGGCGCTTCCGTCCTTCCGGCGCACTTCCTCTGGCTTTACCAGGAACCACGCCACTCCGGTCGCGAAACACATTATCCCGATGAAGGTGAGATAAACTGCTAAAGGAACACCACCGTTGGTGACATTGTGAGTATTAATGCCCAGTACGAGGCATGACGCAACGATGTTTCCAAAAGCCTGCATTGAGGCCTGCATCCCAAAAAACCGACCTGGTAAAGTCAGTCTAAAGCTTCTTAAATCGTCTCCAAGACGCAAAGAGTGTCACACCTTTCTCATTTTCATCGGCGTAGGACATGGCGATGTAATTTACCCCAGCCCATAGCTGGGCGGCGCAAAACCCCACGAAAATACCACCGAGTATTGGCAGAACGAGGATATCATAAGTGTCAAAGAGCAGAAGACCAGTTACATAGACTGGATATCCAGATGACCCAATCTACTCGAAATCAGCCCGACCTGGTCAATCTCTGACAATTCGTCAACCTGCCACACAGAACCTACCATGACAGCGTATCTGGGCCCAAAACGATTGATAATGGAGCCGGCGAAGAATCCAGACACGGCGAAAATGCCATATGTCGTCGATGAAACAATGTAGTTCATCTCCAACGAGTTGGCCTTGCCAGCGCCGGCACCCAAGTTAGCAATCGCAACATAGATGCCGACCGTGCCGAAGAGAATAGAGCCTGCAAGAAAATTTTGCAAAAGAGGTCGATTTCGCCGGAAGTTGAGTTGACTTTGTGTCATCATGTCAGGTACAGAGTCAAATTGAACAGAGACAACAACGCCCGAAGGACAACACAGATCTAGGGGTGTATACGTGCAAATCGTGCACAGGTGCTCCGTTTTATCTAAACTTGGAGCAGGACATGAGACCCCTGGGATGCGCTGTTCAGAAACGGAATATCCGTTTGCCTGATAACGGATTCGTGAAGGAAGCTCTAGTTGTGGGGTACGCGCTACCTGGTAGGCTGCTGTGGAGAAACCACGTCTGTCGCCTCGGCTCTCGTAGTGTTTGTGTTCTGCCGCCTCAACATTACGGTGCTACGATAGATCTCAATACCGTCAACAATACGAGGATCAGGGGGAATGCACCAATACGTGAAAATGATCTCTAGCATAATTATACTTGCCTTCGGATGATGCAGGTTAAAAGAAGACACCGACCGTACAGAATGTGTACCTGGGTCTCAACCACCAAAGCACTATTGCTCTACCCACACGTAATGGCCTTTGTTGCGTCCCGTAAATTTTAATTCAGGACTAGTCACTTCTGGCTACTACTCGAGTAACAAGAAATACGGAAACATCGGCATGGTATCTTTCACGACGGATTTGGTAAAGATAAGGCTAGGGGGCCCGGGCGCTAAATTTGCTGCCGATGACGTTGGACGGCACGGCTAGGCACACGTCGTCTGAGTCCATCCATCGGGAATTCCGCTGTACCGCGGGTGAGAGTGCGTACGATCCACACCCAATCACGAATCGAGAAACTTTCAATTGCCCACCGTGGTTCATGAATGTACATAACGTGAATGTCCTTGGTTGTCTTGTCCGCAATGCGTTGGAATGCATCTGTATACCAACAGAAACTGTGGTGACAATGTTGACGTCTGAAGAACCTCTACCGTTCGTGGAGGCACGAAAGCCGCTGCTCAACGCCATTCCCACCCATCTCCTCGAGCACTTTGAGCCGACGTTCGTCAAGTATTACAATAAATACAGTGCTGGCCGTCTCGCCACGCATCAGATACCGATCGAGCGGTATCGAGCAGATCCGGCAAAGTACACCATAGCGTACGGACGCGAACGTGTCTCTGATGAAGGGATCAATTTCTCTGATCTAAGGTGCCCAGTTGATGGAGGGGAAATTACGGTCAGGGCCTTTGAACGCCAAGAATCTAGCCAGGACCCGAGGCCGGTCTATATTAACTTTCACGGTGGTGGTTGGGTGTTTGGCGGCTTGTCCACAGACTTCGACTACTGCAAGCGAATTGTGCGCAATTTGGATTGTGTTGTCTTTGACGTCGACTACCGTCTCTCGCCGGAGTACAAGTATCCGATTCCAGTCGAAGACTGTATCAAAGCTCTCTCCTGGGTTTTGATCCTCCTCTCCTTCCATGACAGACACAAGGCTAACAGTTGATACAGATCCGGGAGACGAAGACAGATCATTACAACCTTGACCTCTCTCGTGTTGCTATCGGCGGCTGTTCTGCTGGTGGACACCTGAGCGCTGTGATCGCTCATGTGTGCCGCGATGCCGGCGTTCCGCTTGTGTTGCAGATCCTCTCTGTTCCAGCCGTGGATCTCCATGTTTTCGATCCAGATGGAGCAATTCGCGTTGATCAACCGTATGCATCATACCGAGAATTGGCCGAGACACAACCTTTGCCCCTGGAGAGGATCAAATGGTGCTACGAACAATTTCTGGGTTCTCCCAGACCGAAGCATTTGGAAAATGACTGGAAGGTTTCACCAATTCTCGCGCCCAATTTCGAAGGTCTGGCTCCGGCATTAATCATCACCGCGGACATGGACATCTTGAGGGATGAGGGTGAAAGTTACGCGGCAAGGATGGAACAAGCAGGATGCGACGTGAAGCTCGTGAGGTTCAAAGGAGCGACTCATACATTCATGCAATTGGATGGTATGTTCATAGTTTCTTCCCCGCGTTTGATTTGAAACGGCTGACGTTATTTACAAGCGATCCTCGAATCCGGGAAAGAATATAACGAAATCACTTTGAGCACGCTTCTAAAAGCTTTCAAGCTCTGAGACCGTCTGACTAATTTAGTCTATGTTATCGATGGCTTTGCCCATGGCAGCCCGAAGCAACACATCTTAGTTCAGCGCCATAGAATATTTTAAAAGTCTCTTACAAACGTGTTTTCCTTTAGTCGCAATGATGACAGATGAAATAGATTGTATAATCTTACGTATTGTAGATCCTAGTGCAGGAGGATCCGTGTATAAGCCTCAAAATTTGTGAGTGTCGTGTACAAATCAAAACCTCGAATTCCTAGTGGAAACCATCCGAGTACAACAGCCATGCCGTACCAAGATTTGACTCCCGCGAGTGACAAGCAACATTGAATTTCTCTAGAGCTACCTCTGAGAACATGGCAATAGACTTCATGTCGTGAGCTCATATCTCCAATTCCGCCTGATAATGGCGGATGAAATCTTCGACCACCATGGCGAACGAGCTGACCTCTCCCGTCGTCGTCTGTAGTAGAAGACTAATGAGACCTCTTTCAGCAATCCAGTATCCGTTTGCAATACACCAGAACCAGAAAAGTCTCTTTAATTTTGCAACTGAATGCTTTTCTATGTCACGGGTGCACGTTGGAACTATCCCGTCATCGAGGAAGTGAACTGTCATGACGGCACCTAGGCCAGTGACCACCATCTTAGTTCCCTTCGCGATAGTTTGTAGCTGTTTGTGGAGAGATTCACCAAGGCCGTTGAGTTTTAGATTTTCCTCCGGTGTGTAAATTTGGCCCAGGCCCGCAAAACCGATTGCCATTGTCAATGTGTTATTATTAAACGTCCCAGAGTGTGGGAGGGCAGATTTTTGACGAGGGTCGAAAATACCGAGGAGCGCTTTCCGCCCACCAAACGCACCGAATGCCAGACCGCCTCCTATCGACTTCCCAAGCGTGATCAAATCTGGCTGGATCCCGTGCTTACCATGAAGACCCGAGGGATAAAGCCGCGACGTCATCACCTCGTCGAGAATGAACACGACTTGATGCTGGAGCGATGTCAGTACATCTCGCCGCAACTTTTGTAGACGGACACAGAACTTGCCGCCAATGACAACGACTGAATGGAAGCGAGGAATTTTGGGGAAGCTGGGATACACCCTCCTGCTCCTTGCATTGCTTCAACTATCACAGCTGCAATGTCATCATGCGCATCGAACAGCGCCTGGAGATGCGCACTGTCATTGTAATCTCCGAGAATCCAATCATCAGGGTCAACGGTGTTTGCGCTAATTCCATGAGTGAAATCAAGCACACCGCCGTGGTAACCACCAGCGAACGCTATCACCTTTCTCTTGCCGGTCACCTTCCTGGCAATACTGAGAGCATAAAGATTCGCCTCCGTCCCCGAATTGCAAAATCTTACCTGCTGAATGGCAGGAAATCGCGAGCATACCAGCGATGCCAATTTCTGCTCGGTAAGATTGTGCGCACCCAGGTTCACTCCGATGTCATCATAGGTCGACACCATGGACTGTCGGATCACTTCGTTGGAATGGCCATAAAGCCCCGCAGTCATTTCACCAACAAGGTCCAAATATCTGCATATGGATTGTTGGTCATTATATCAAGCAAGGACAGCGCTATGTAGACGCACTCGTGACCGTCCACATCCCATAGTCGATTTCCATGACCTTTCTTCATATAAATGGGAAAAGGCCCATTGTACAGGACTGATCTAGTATTACCGCCGGGCATGAATTCTAGCGCCGCTAAGTGTGCTGCTTCAGATTCCGGGTTCTGAGAAGCATACCGTGCTTCGCTTGCTTTCAGATTCTGCGTGAGAATGAAGTCAATGTCTTCGGCCGATCTTCGAAGGGTCGGCGTATTTGTTCCAGTCATAGTAGCCATTGTGACCCTGGATATGTCACTTAGCTACAGTGGATGTGAAAATGAGAGCACGAGCACCTCCAGGGGCACCGGAGGTCATAAGTGGAAGAGGGTAGAGAAAATGCGTACTGAAGATGACCAGCTCTCTTACAACTGAATGCAACGGCCGTCATAATACTCTCGCAAAACCGGATTTCCCGTCGTAGGTTGATCAGTGGGATTTACGAATTGGTTCAGCTATCTAAATTTAGCAAGCTCTTCATCAGCCAAAGAGACTTGGTGTCCCACCGTGCCGATGCCATCGAGAGACAAGTTAGTGTTATCCCCCCATTAGCACAATCGGTTACACGGGTGTGTCTGCAGAGCACGTTTGCTGTTGAAACCCCTTAAGAATCTAGGTAGGCCGTGCTCATCACCTTCTTGTTGGTTAATTTCCGTGCATCCAAGCACCAGGTTCTGTCCAAAAGCACATTTAGATAAAGTTTTTGTCGCAGAGCGAATCCTATGCTACCTTGCCGCGCGGGGCTAGCGTTGATTGCGGTCTGCCGTCCGTCATCGGGATTTCCGGCTCAAAGGCCAAGCTCAACGGAAATGCCGCTAAAGCTTACGAATCGGACTAGTTTATCTTAGACATGCACCACTTTTTCAGGGAACTTTCGGCGGATCAGTCCTTCGCAGTATAGCGACATCAGACCATGGATATAGCTTTTGCACGAACAGGCCCTGCACATGTCGAAAAGAGAACAGCTAAACGGACTGCCCTTGCATGCAACTTTTGCAGGTTAGTGAGAGTTCTTCGGCAGTGCTTCTCCGGACAGAGTTTTGAACTCAATAAATTGACACAGGCAACGTAAATCCCGCTGTTCCGGTGAATGGCCGCGGTGTCAAAATTGCAGGGCTAGACGTCGTGACTGTGTCTATCCAGGTTCAAATCCCAGTGCAGATGCTCTGCGTCCTGAGGCGCGTGATGAGCTCAAGTGCCAGTGAGTACAAGGGATTTCCAGAAGCGGTCCTTGGAGACGATATTGATGTTGTGGTCCAGGCTTCCGCCGCAGCTGCTCCGAAGCTCGGCAATTACCTTTTTCCGCGAAAACTATGCAAATACTCTACTCGCTTTCCTACCGCCGCAGCAGCTGGTAGAGGATGGCACAGGAGATCGGCTTCCCCTACCTCTCATGCTATGCATTGTTGCACTGACGTCAAGGTAGGCGCGAATTGCGCTTTGACCCTTTCCAGGGAATGGAACTGTCGTTAACATAAAGCATGTTTTTGTCCAAGTCCACTTCTCCCGCCGCCACGCAACCTGGCTGCGACTATGCTAAATGGGCCCAGGAAGAAGTCATAAAGATATTCGACCAGCCCTCTGTCACAACCATTCAATGTTGCCTAATTCTGTGCGTGATTGAAGTCGGAGAAGGATTGGAGCACCAGGCGTGGTTGCGCGTGGGCCACGCCGCTCGGCTCGCACAACTTGCCCGTTTACACAAGCAAGATCTGGAGCAGACAAACTTCAACTGGGGACAGCCAAGACCGACACACAACATAACCGAACTTGAAGTACGGCGGCGCACTTTCTGGTGCACTTTCTGCCTCGAAAAGTTGCTGGCTAATGGACGTGACCGGATTGCGACCCTCGTGGCGGAGGACATCACCACCCGCTTGCCACAGGCGGATGAGGATTTCATTTTCGGTCGCGAACGTAAGACGATCAGATTGACGGAATATCGTGGACCTTCTGATGAAAGTGGATCCGAGAGTCTCTTCTCTCACACAATACGGATCATCAACATCCTGGCCAACATTTCGCTATGGCATGGACGAGGTGGACGACGGCGTGACTTTTGTTGCCCGTGGTTACCCGATAGCCCTTTCAACACATATACAACTTCTCTTGCTATGTGGAAGGAGCGACTCCCCTCGTATTGGGATTTTCATCCGAGCAACATATCTCTTGTCGTCGCTGCCGGCCAAGGGAAAATGTGGTCACTGATGTTCATGTTCTATTTTCAAGCCAAAACATACCTCTATCGAGAATATCTTCTATTTATGCCTTCGGAAGAGTATGATCCTGCAGCTGGTCAGTAGCAGTATCCCCCAGCCTCAGCTACTGAAAGCCCCGTGCTAAAATCCCCAGGTCCTGGAGATGATACTCCATTGCTACCTGCCGAAAGCAAGCCACCCAGTAATTGGTGGCACGACTACACGTTGACGATGTTGGAAAGCGCTGACTCGACTACTGAGCTCTTTTCATGGATGCACAATCTCGATCCGACAGCATATGTGTATCCATTTGCTGGTCTCGGCTTATTCACCGCGGCAAGTATTCACGTGATTTTTACCGTCTTCGAGTGGGAGAATCTCGGTCCTGAGGTGTCAAGAACGAAGGCGGAGAGATGTTTAGCGATCAGCTTGCGTGGATTCAACTCGATTGGACAATATTGGGCCTTACCCGTGTACTGGGTAAGTTTTCCGTTGTTTAGAAGAAGCCTTCTTGCTCCTCGACTTACGTCTCGGCGACCACAGATTCGACAGATTTCTCTCTACTACAAAATAAACCATCTCAACAAGTTGTCTTTTGGGATGGACGGAGAGCCATTCGGTAGCGTGCGAGAAAATATCCAAGACGTGAAAGATGGAGTCATGAATTATCTGCGTCAGCTTAGTCCCAATGATCGAGCATCATCCCGACTAAATCTGAAGCCGGAGTTTGATTTTCATGGCTGGTTGTCTGCAATAGAGTCTCGTCTGATCGAAAGCTCTCCTATAATCCACGAGCCTTCTGAAATAAGCGCGGTCGGCGATTCAAGGCAAAGCACGACCCCAGAAGAGTACAACAATTCTAAACGGACCCAGACTCCAATTGCGGTTGTGTCACGTACTGACGTCAGCACGATGCAGCACACGCAGTTCAGAGCCACTCTCACTGACGATTTTGATCGCGCGGACGCTGACTTTTGGACGGACCCGTGGGATTGCCTCAGTCTTGAGGTATCAAGTTGGGATTGGTCTTACTCAACTTTCCTGGACACCGAATGACGTTTACATAATGCTATTTGAGAAATACGGGACGTCTGTACTTCGTACCTTAAGAAAATCTCTTAGCTGAAAAGGCAATATTGCTCTCACTGAACACGGTTGGTGTGGCTAGTAGGCAACGAGTCCGGCCATACGAAGTGGCAGCAATCAATTTCTCGGCATGTTGAGTAAAGCAACCTGTATCCCTTCCGCGGATAGGTGGGTGCTCTTTTGGGTTTAGCGCGTAGACACTTCAATTTTTTATGCATTGATACAGGTACTGAGAAACTTTATATGCCCACTACTAGCTAATTACTATATCTATGAGCATGAAACTTCTCAAAACAACTGTCCTTGACACATAGATTGACGTGATATAACTCGCAGCCCATCCAAGTCATTTTTAGCCTTTTCCGAGAGCGATTATCACGCCTATTACTTGACAACTCCGTAAGGGCCTTTCGCTTGCCTTTATGGCCTTGTTGCTCTGTGGCCAGGCACTCACTAGGCCTAAGAGTGCCCTAGGCGTAGAAGCCGCGCTTTAGCATTCTCTGGGGCATATACTTTACAGCGGCGCGAGTCTTTAAAGGACTCAGTGGTGGTGATAAAGAAGGGGCCCTCACAGCCATTAATTACTCAATAAGTCGATTTATAAAGGTTTCATGAGTCCTATAGGACGCTAAAGTATCCTGCGGCTAATATCGAAGCCAAATTAGGTAGGAATTAACTAGGTAAGTCGAGAAAAGTCAGTAGGCGAGTAGTCGCTAGGTCCTTTTATCTCCTTTAATTTATAGGTCTAAATTTACTCGTAGTTAATTAGCTAAGTCAATATAGCCCTTTATATAATTATATTTATTAATTACTATAGGGATTAAAAGGTCTTTAAATGCCTTATCGCTAAATATAGGTGCCGTAACTTTATTACTCCTTACTTAACGGCGTATCCTGACGATAAAGTGCTTTAGGTCGTCGTCGAGAGTAAAAGCGGTAATAATACTAATAACTGGCGTATTGTCCTACTAGATAAAGTAGAGGTAATACTCTACTACCTCTATAGAGT
>Ga0105239_10002981_pt1 | contig 21122 bp, 17 predicted proteins | sample KBSC44metaG_FD_92761 | JGI IMG/M metagenome (GOLD analysis project Ga0105239, IMG submission 92761) | Corn rhizosphere microbial communities from Kellogg Biological Station, Michigan, USA - KBS C4-4 metaG | ecosystem: Host-associated > Plants > Roots > Rhizosphere > Soil | place: Michigan, USA... | reverse complement strand
TCGGCGTCGCGCCCGGCATGGGCCTCAACATCGCGAAGGGCGCGCGTCCGCACCCGAGCCACATGACGCCGGGCGTCAACCGCGGCTATCGCAACGGTGTTTTGGTCGATGGCCGCTTGAACCTGTTTGCGGAACTCTTCGGGCAAATCCTCGAACGCATATTTTCGGTTGGACGGCACGTCGAGGGACTGTAGCGTTCGGTCCATCGAGATGTCCTCTTTGAACCTGAATTGCATGTTGATGGAGAGTTTCGAACCGAACCGCAAATTCTTCGCGAGGCTGACGTTACTTTTCTGCGCCATATTCGGGAAGAGATCCGGCCGTGTTGTCGAATACATGATGAAGCCGAACATGGGCGGCTCCAGCGACTCGGGGAGCCTCATGCTTCGCCCGACCAGAGGATTTCCCAGTTGAACGACGGGTCTTGCGTCAATCACGAAATGGAGGGTTCCTTCGGGCGGAATTCCGGTGGGCATGCATTCGGTCGGTTGGATCATCAATGGATAGGCCACGCCGGCGAACTCCGGCGTGCGGCGGAATTCTAGGGCCGGCTGTTCGCCGCAGATGATGTGCTCGATATCCTCGAGGCCGGCGGGAGGAATTCTGCCGAACTTGAGCAAACCTCGCCGGGCGGCATCTTTGGCTTCAGGATCTAAGTGCCCGTAGAACCGCAGTAAGTTCTCATCGATTCGCGGCTCGATGTGATGACTAACCGCTTCCCGCATCGTGGACGGCATCGGGTTTTCCAGTTCGCGGGGCAGGGTGATCGCCATCGCGGCTTGGTCGTCCAATGAAGGCAGTCTTTCCTCCGCATAGCGGCGCAAGAATTGCCCCAACGCCTCCCGATCGACGCGGACGGATCGCTGGTAGGACGCCAAGGCGGGCCGATAGAGAAGCCAATCCGAACTCGTGTCCCGCTCGAAAAACGGGAAGAGGGACATTTTGAGGAACTGGTCTGGCACGAACTTAGGCGCCGGTTGCCAGAACGTCCGTACGGCCGAGTCGGGCAAATCCACCACGAGTTGGCGATTCGTTACGTCCGCACACGCGAGGAACATTCTCCCCGTGGCGAGGCTAAGGGGTTCGGTCTTTTCAGGTTGGAGGAACTTTTGGCGCACCTGCTCAATCGCCGCCGCAGGTTCGCCGGCTTGGCGCCAGAGCAGACTCTGTGCGGCAGCGGCCTCTCCGGGCGTGTCGTAGCTCTTCGCGTCCTTGGGGGCGGGCGCCGCCATTTGCTCGGAGATCTGCGAGAGATCTGCCCCAATCATCGTCGTCTGGGTCGCCACGATGCGCTTTTGCTTATCCGATACGAGAAGTTCGAGCTGCACGATGGGGAACATGCTGCTGAAGCGGAAGGCCGTGAGCAGGATCTTCCCGAGGCTCGCGTGGTTGATACTACTGATGCCGAGGGCGAGATCTTGGCCCGAGCTGCGTTGGCCCGAATCGGAAATAGGAAGCTGGTGACGCATCGCCGCCGCTCGCCATTCTTCTTGCTCGTCCATGAACTGATCGAGTACGGTCGAGGCGGCGGGGGCCAGTTGGCGTTGGGCGGGAGTGGGATCGACCGCGTAGGCGACTTTGATCCCCCCCGGCAGCGAAACCAAATCGGCCGGATCCAAGGTCGCGACGAGCCGGGTAAGCGCCCGGCCGATCGGCGCCGAACCCTCGATGCGTACCCTTCCCGGAGCGAATTGGTCGCCTTGTTCCGCTTCCTTACTCTTCCCGTATCCGGCTGCGGAGGCAGCTAGACGATCCGCTTCGACAGAGGTGAAGTTGGGATTGTCGGTGATCAGCTTGACCCGCCGGGCGATGGATTCGGCGATGGCTTTTCCCGTTAAGGCCGCTTCGCGCCGCTCCTCGGCATGTTCGAGCGACGGCTGGCGGGTCAGCATCAGGCCGCCGTTGTGGGGCGTCCACTCGCCGCTAACGGCCCATGCGATTCGCTTCATCGCTTCCTCGACCGGAGCTTTTTCGAGCCGAATCGCCAGGATCTCATCCGCCGTTGCGCCCGAGGCCTCCAGCTTCATGCCTGCCACTTGGCTGATTTCCGCCAAGACCAGCTTTGCCCGCTTGGCGTTCGTGCGGTAGCTCAGCGTCGCCGCTTGTTGGCGCATCGGATGAAACGGGTGGCAAACAAGAAGCGGCAAAAGCCAGTGCATAACTACTATCCAAGACCGTACGGCAAGTTATTAGAGTTCACGGGCGTAAACTATCTTTATGGGTATCGCGGTCGACCAAGAACTCGAACGGGTCATGATGGCCGCCGATGAAATCGGTGTTCGTTTGGAGATAGTCGCGGGAGTTCCTTACTGGGAAATGCAGCCTGGCTACCGGCACCAGCAGGTTGCTCGCCGCATTGCCGACAGTCTTTCGCGCGGAAAGTCTAATCACGACTGCGCTTGCGTTTCTGCCCTCGACGTTGGAATTCGCTTCCCCGACGGTTCCGTAAAGAGACCCGACGTCTCCATCTTTTGCCGAGAACCCGGCGAGCAGGACGGGCTTGTTACGCTCATTCCTGAAGCGGTCGTCGAAGTCGTAAGCCCCGGATACGAGGCGAAAGATTTCGAGATTGGCCCGGTCTTCTACCTCGCCCAAGGCGTACGCGACGTCGTCGTCCATGACCCCCGCTCCGGCCGAACCATCCATTTTCGCCAAGGCCAGACCAACGACATCATCCTTCCAAACCAGATCGAATTCCTCAGCGGTTGCTCCGTCGAGATCGCGCGCTGACTAGGGCGGAGGGCTGGCGTGGATGTTCGGAGAGAACTGCCCGGGCTGAACATTTGCGTACGACTTCTTCGTCAGCTCGATCTGCTCGTTGAGCTGCTTTCGGAACGCCTCCGGCAACTCGTCCAGCGTGTAGTACCGGCCGTCTCCCATGTCCAGACTTTCGAGGGCCTGACTCATCATGATCTGGGGCGTGAACTGGAAGGTGAATTGAAGCTGCGCGCGCGAGCCGTACTGGAGCTTGTTCATAGGCACCGATTGCCCTTGGGTCGCCATCCACGGGAAAAGGTCCGTTCGAGAACTCGCGAAGATTTGCCACGCCATATCCTGCGGGGTCATCGTCTGAGCGCCATAGCTCGCCTGGCCGACGTACCTTTGCGGCACGCGGGCGACCGTGTCGTTCGTCACCGTGATATGCAAGTAGGAACTGGCGGTCAACCCGTCCGGCATGAACTCGGTCGGCTCCCTGTAAATGCCGTTGTAGAAGCGGTTCCAAGCCTCCGGGTCTTGGTTGCCGGTGGGTTGAACGTAGTTCAGGTTTACGTACTGGGCGCTTAATATGCGGCCCAAATCTTCTTTGCAGCCGGGGGGTAGTTGGGACAGTTTTAGGTTTCCCTTGATGGCGGCCAGCTTTGCCTCGTCGTCCAAGTGGCCGTAAAACCTGAGTACGTTCTCATCCGGCGTGCTGAGTTGGTCGCGCATGACCCCCATCCGGAGGGTATTCGGTAGGCCGTTCTCCGATTGACGCGGAAGACTTAGGGCCATCGAGGCTTGCTCGTCGATCGAAGGGGGTGTGCCCTGGGCGTAGCGCCGCAGAAACGTGCCTAATGCGGATCGGTCGACCCGGTGTTCCCGCTCCGACGCCGGATAAAGCGGTCGGAAGCCGATACCTGTCGCCTCCGGACTCTTTTCCAAATATGGGTACGACACGCGGCTCAAGAACCAGTCCGGCACGAACTTCTTACCGTCCACGAAGTAGGACTCGAGCATGGTGTCCGGGAGATCGACGACCATCTGCGCGTCCTTTTCGTCCGCGCAAATCATGAGGAGGTTGCCCGTCGCGAACCCCAGCGGATCCAATGCCTCCGGCTGCAAAAGCTTCCTCCGCAAGGATTCGACGATGGGCGACTCGTCCCGTTGCAAACGGTAGATCTTCAGCATCGCCGCCGTCTCTGCGGGGACGTCGAGTTGCTTTGCGTCGGCCGGAGGCTTCGCGGTCAGGAAACTCTCGAGCTTCGCGTAAGTCGGCATGATGTTCGTGCTCGCTCTGCCGACAACTTTGCCTTGTTTGTCCGCAATCTGGAGCTCGAACTGGCAGGAGGGCAGCATGCCGTTCCAGCGGTAAACCGAGAGCAGCATCTTCCCGAACTTGTCGCGGGTCAGGGGTTCGAGCCCGCCGGTCAAGTCGCCGAGGGAATAGGTCGTACCGTTAAACTCGGGATTGTGAATCTGTTGGCGGGCAGCGGCCTCGGCCCAAACGGATTGCTCGTCTAAATACGCCTGGACGATGTCGCCGGCGGCAGGGCTCAACCGGCGTTGGGCATTTGTCGGATCTAACGCATAGACGACCTTGCTCTGGGTTGGCATGTTTGCCAGTTCTTCTGGATCGAAGAGGATCGCGAGCCTTGAGAGCGCTCGACCCAAAGGCCCAGCCGATTGCAGCTTGTCTTTCTCTCGCCAGAACGTGGAATTTTGCTCTTGGGGATTGAACCGCTTGACGAGCGCGTTGACCTGCGTCGCAAGCTTGCCCGCTTCGTCCGCGTTGAACGTTTGGGCATCGGCCAGGCTCTTTCGCCGCTCATCCAGACCCTCTTTCATCATCTTGATGTTCAGGGCCAGTTCGCGGCGCTCTTCATTGTGGACGATCTCGCTGCTTCGAGCGAGCACAAACCCCTCGCCTTGGGACTTCCATTCGCCTTCAACGGCCCAAGCGATCCGCTTCATCGCGTCCGCAAGAGGCTCATTCTTGAACCGAATGACAAGGACTTCATCGGCCGTCGTCGGAGTCGTCGTCAACGGAATTCCGGCCACCTTGCTCAGATCCTTAAGGACCGCCTTCGCGTTTAACGCGGTCGTCCTGTAGGTGATCTTTACGTCCGGCGTCGCGGCTTGGGGAACGGCGCGGACGGCAAACACGAGCGCCATAAGCGACGTGAGGAATGCCATATCTCAGTATCCCACGACTTGAGGGTCCGTCAGACTCAATTCTTAGGCAGGTATATTGACTGTTAGACACCCTCCCTGCCCCTAAACGGTCCTGCCCCTAAACGGTTCGCGCCGCTGCGACAGGGAGACGCGGCAAAACACAAGGAGGCGGCATAAAAAGTGAATAGTTTCGGCGCGAAGGCGACCTTTTCGAGAGGTGGCGAAGAGCACACCATCTATCGGCTCAACGCACTCACGGAGAAGGGGCTCGACATCGGGAGACTCCCCTACTCCCTTCGGATTCTTCTCGAGAATCTCCTCCGAACCGAGGACAACCGTTCCGTATTTGCCGCCGACATCGAGGCGCTGGCCAAGTGGAACCCGAAGGCGGAGCCAACGAAGGAAATTTCCTTCACGCCGGCCCGAGTTATCCTTCAAGACTTCACGGGCGTCCCGTGCGTGGTCGACCTCGCGGCGATGCGCGACGCGATGGTGGCACTGGGTGGAGATCCTAAGAAGATCAACCCGCTCCAACCGGTCGAGCTCGTCATCGACCACTCTGTTCAAACGGACGCTTTCGGCAGCGACGCTGCGTTGACGATCAACCGCGACTTCGAGTACGAGCGCAACCGCGAGCGCTATGAGTTCCTGAAGTGGGGGCAGATCGCCCTGGACAATTTCCGCGTGGTGCCGCCTAACACCGGAATCGTCCACCAGGTCAACCTCGAGCACCTCGCCCGCGTGGCTTTTGTCCGCACCGATGCGGATGGATCGAAGACGTTGTATCCCGACACCCTCGTGGGCACGGACTCGCACACGACGATGATCAACGGCATCGGCGTCCTTGGTTGGGGCGTTGGCGGCATCGAAGCCGAGGCCGCGATGCTGGGCCAACCGGTCAGCATGCTGATCCCGCAGGTCATCGGTTTCCGACTTAAGGGCCAACTGCCCGAGGGCGCGACCGCGACCGACCTCGTTTTGACCGTCACCGAGATGCTTCGCAAAAAGGGCGTCGTCGGCAAGTTCGTCGAGTTCTTCGGCGAAGGACTGAGCCATCTTCCGCTCGCCGATCGCGCCACGATTGGCAACATGTCGCCAGAGTTCGGTGCGACCTGCGCGATCTTCCCCGTGGATGACGAAGCCCTCCGCTACATGCGGCTAACCGGCCGACCGGAAGCGCACGTTCAATTGGTTGAGGCTTATTACAAGGAGCAGGGGCTCTTCCACACGCCCGAAACCCGCGAGGCGGAGTACACGGATGTGTTGGAACTTGATCTCGCGACGGTGGCTCCTTCGATCGCGGGGCCGAAGCGCCCACAGGATCGCCTGTTGCTCGGCGACGCTCCGGCGAACTTCAAGAAGACCTTCGCACCTCAAATCGAGGGACCGAAGGAGCAGACCCTAATCGGCAAGATCTTCGGCAAGGTGACCGGCACGCCGGCGGCGGCGCCCGCCGCCGCGAAATCCGGAGCCGCCGCGGTTCTCGATAACCCTTCGAACACGCTTGAGCTCGGAGAGCGGGCGATGCAGCACGGCGACGTGGTCATCGCTTCGATCACGAGCTGTACCAACACCTCGAACCCCTCCGTTATGCTCGCCGCCGGCATCCTTGCCAAGAAGGCCGTCGAGAAGGGTCTGATGACCAAACCTTGGGTGAAGACCTCACTCGCGCCCGGTTCGCGCGTGGTCACCGACATGTATGAGCAGGCCGGCCTGATGCCGTACCTAAAGCAGCTTCACTTCCACCCGGTGGGCTACGGCTGCATGACCTGTATCGGCAACTCCGGTCCACTGCCGGACGAGGTGAGCCGCCAGATCAACGAGAACAATCTGGTCGCCTGTTCGGTGCTCTCGGGCAACCGAAACTTCGAGGGGCGCATCAGTCAGGATGTCAAGGCGAACTACCTGATGTCGCCGCCGCTGGTCGTCGCTTACGCGTTGGCCGGCTCCTTGAACGTTGACCTGACCACCGAGCCGCTCGGCGCGGGCAAGGATGGCGAGCCGGTCTATCTGAAGGACATCTGGCCGACTCAGTTGGAGATTGCGGAGATCGCGCTTCAGTCGGTGCGCCGCGACCTATTTATTTCCAACTACGCCGATGTCTTCAAGGGTGACGATCGCTGGGCCGAGATTCCGGTTGAGGGCGGCGACAACTTCCAGTGGGACGCGGAGTCGACCTATATCAAGAATCCGCCTTACTTCGTCGGTATGGCAAAGGAAGCCCCGGCTCGCGTTCAGGAGCTCACCGGTATGCGCGTCCTCGCCAAGCTCGGCGACAGCATCACGACGGACCACATCTCCCCCGCGGGCAACATCAAGTTGAATTCCCCTGCCGGCAGCTACTTGACCCAGCACGCGGTCACCCCGCAACTCTTCAATTCCTATGGCTCGCGCCGGGGCAATCATGAAGTCATGGTGCGCGGCACGTTCGCGAACATCCGGTTGCGAAACCAGATGGCGCCGGGGACGGAGGGTGGGTTTACGACCTATCTTCCGACCGATGAGACGGTGACGATTTACGACGCGTCGATGCAGTACCAGGCCACGGGCACTCCTTTGATGGTGATCGCAGGCAAGGAGTACGGTTCGGGCTCGAGCCGTGACTGGGCCGCGAAGGGCACGTTCATGCTCGGCATCAAAGCCGTCGTCGCCCAGAGCTACGAGCGCATCCACCGGTCCAACCTAATCGGAATGGGCGTCGTGCCCCTGGAGTTCGTCGACAGCCAATCGGCCGAGTCCTTGAACCTAACGGGAACGGAAACTTTCGAGTTGATCGGCCTGGCCGACGCCGTCGCGAGTAACTTCGCCAGCGGCAAACTGCTGATCATGAAGGCCGTCAGCACCGAAGGCAAGACGACGGAATTCAAGGTCCGCGTCCGAATCGACACCCCGCAGGAGAACCTCTACTACCAAAACGGCGGCATTCTGCAGTACGTGCTCCGGCAGTTGGCTTCGGAGTAATCCTTGTTGGCCGGTGCCTCGCACCGGCCAACAAGGATTGTTCGACGCTTTCGTACGAACCGATCCCATCCGGGATCGGTTCGTACTATTCCCCTACGACCCTAGCTGTCCGAATGTCAACGAACTCGGGTGCTTTGGGTCGTGATAGATCGTGATCGTCGCCTTCTGAAAATCCGACGCGGACGCGTGGTAGATATCCACGAACTTGTTTGGGTTGCGATCGACCAACGGGAACCACGAGCTCTGGATCTGGATCATCATGCGGTGACCGGGCTTGAAGGTGTGGAAGAGATCGTTCAAGACGAAGTGGATCTTCGTCGGCTTCCCCGGCTCGAACGGCTCCGCTTTCTCTAGGGAATTGCGGAACTTGCCCCGCATGATGTCCCCCCGAACGAACTGCTCGTAGTTCGCCATCGGGACGCCGCGGGGCGAAACCTCCTTGGCATCCGACGGCCACTGGTCGATGACCTTCACGATGAAGTCCCCGTCCGTACCCGTCGTGCTCGCCCACAGGTCGACATCCACCGAGCCCGCAACCGTGATCGGCTTCTCGACAACCTCGCCTTTGTAGGTCAAGACGTCGTCTCGCTTTTCTGCCCAGGTCTGGTCGTCGATCATGTACTCGGTGCCCCGCTCGGTGGCTTCCCGACGACCCTGGTAGGGTGTCGGCTGGGCGGGATCGTTGACGTACGAATCTTCGCCGTCCGTCGCGGAAGCGTCGGGCACCAAATTCTTAGTTGGCCCCAGATACACACGCAACGGTTTTAAACCGGCCGGCGGCCACTGGGGGAAGGTACGCCACTTGTTGACTCCGGTCTCAAAAACCGACGCGGTGGCGGGAGCCGGCACACTTGGGTTCCTCAGGTACTTATCGAAGAACGGGAATTCGACGTTGTCCCGATACCAACTCGCGGTCGGCATCCCGAAGTTGAGGTCCCCGAACGTGTTGCCTGGGCCATCGCCCCACATCCCATGGAACCACGGACCCATCACGAGATAATCGGGCGTCCCCTTGTCCTGGCGCTTTACCGCTTGATAGTCGTGCAAGGCCCCCCACATGTCCTCGGCATCGAACCAGCCGCCGGTGAACAAGACCGCGCATTTGATGTTTTTGAGCTGGGGCGGAAGGGCACGATCCTTCCAATACTGGTCGTACGTGCCGTGGTCCATCAGCTCTTCCCAATAGGGAATGCGGCCCCGAACGTAGTTCTTATCGAGATCGGCCAAGGTGCCTGCTTTGAGAAAAAAGTCGTAGGCGCTCAAGCCCCGCTTGTCGACGGCGATCCCCTTGTGATCCCGCTCCAAGCCCTTGCGCGGCACGTCGAACCATGCGGAGAAATCGAAGTTGTCCTGAAGGAAGAAGGCAAGATTGTGGTGGACGTCGTCGCCGATCACCCAATCGCTCACCGGAGCCTGTGGCGAGACCGCCTTCAAAGCCGGATGGGTATTGATCGCCCCCACCGCCGCATAGAAGCCCGGATAAGAGATGCCGATCATTCCCACGTTGCCGTTGTTCTGCGGCACATGCTTGACGAGGTAGTCGATCGTGTCGTAGGTATCCGTGCTCTCGTCGATCCCCTTCTCGCCCGGCTTTAGCTGGGGCCGCACGTTGACGTACGTCCCTTCGCTCATGAACTGGCCGCGCACGTCCTGCTGTACGTAGATGTATCCCGCGGCGCGGAACTTTTGCGAACCGAGCAAGCCGCCCATGTTGGTGGTGTTGTACGGACCGGCGGAGTAGGGCGTGCGCTCCATCAGCATCGGGTGCCGGCCTGGCGCGGCAGTGGGCACGTACACGGCGGTGTAAAGCTTTGTCCCGTCTCGCATGGGAATCCGGTACTCGATCTTCCGGTAAGCCTGATCGGGGAACCGGGGCGAATTAACCACCAGGAGAAGGGCAAGAAAAGACATCCCCATATCCTACGTCGGTTCGACCGATTGTCGCGTCTCCCCGAGTGATCTGGCCCAACGCAACGAGGGCTGCCTCAAAGGCAAAACCTTATGAGACAGCCCCGAACATCCGCCCTTAGTGGTGAACGATAACGCGAACGTGGGTCCCGTAGGGGTGGCGAACGACGATCGGGTGGTGATATCGGCGATGGTGACGATATCGGTGATGAATCACCAGCGGGCGGTGATGGACAATCACGCCCCCCCGTTGCTGGCGCACGATGACCGTCTGAGCCTCAGCCGAGGTGGCCATCGCGGTTACAAATACCGCAGCGGCTACAAGTGCAAGTCCTTTCTTCAAAATGTTCATGTCAACTCCCTGCCGGCCAAAGCCGGTTATGGATGTGTGACCGAGGGTAGTTGCCTTGTGTTTCGGAGGCCCAGCAAAATTACGTGTCTGCGGGTTTGGTGAGCTCCAGCATGCTCGCCAGGCCGGAAAACAGGTCGTCGCCGAGTCGAGGAGTGGCGTTGGAAAGAGTGAGGACCAATCCGTGCCAGCCTTCCGAATGAACTTGCCAGCCGGATAGTGCGGGCAGCGTCATGTCGGGCCGATAGGGATAGATGTTGAGATACCAGTAAGGCTCGGGATAGTCGTGGTCGCCTGGCGACATCCCAACGCCTATCGACGATCCGGGCGAATATCCCGGATATAGACACGCCATGTCGAAGTGGTGCGGCCAAGTCCGGATCGCGGATCGTGCAGTCAATTTGTCGTTGAGCCCGGTCAGCAGGTGGAAAGCCTCGTCGTAGCACTGACCGAGCTCAATACGCGCCTCGCGTCCCTCGGCGGGGAAGGGGTGGGCGAACCAGGCGGGATCGGGGGTTTCCTCATCGTAAATCGCGAGATCGAACTGGCGGTACTTGAGATCGACGGGGATGTGCCGCTGCAACTCGTCCAGGCCGTCGCGAAGGGTTCCGCCAATGAGAGGTGCGTAATGGAGCCGAACGCCTTGGCTTTGCCAAATCTCCAGGTTTAGGTCGGGAACGGCGACCCTGATCACAAACGGGATTTGTCCTGGCAGCGCGATGCTTTCGAAGGCCAGCGAGGCGGAGTGCCAGCCAAGGCTTCTGTGACTATCGTCCGGCAACTGAATCGCGAGTGCCCCTTCCGCCGTAGCAATGAGATCGACCGCGCAGTGAACCTGCCGGCGCGCGACCACGAGCTCTTCCTTGGACACCTTCGTCTCTTGTAACCAACTCATTTCTCTTCTACGTCCCCTCGGTTTGCAACCGGAGCGTACCGGGATCGCTCAAGTGGGATGGCGGGTACATCCGGCGGTAAAATCATCGGTCATGGCGGTCGATGGGGTACGAAGCGGCGAGAGACCTAGGTTTGCGCCCAGAGCCGCTCGGCGGATCAAACTTTGAAGAAGATCCTGATCTTTCCGAAGTTCGATCCGCGTCTGGCAGCGGACCTCGCGAAGCAGCGTCCTTCGATCATGAAGGGCCTGAGCTGTACCGCGATTAGCGCTCTCTTGTATGGTGGGCTGCCGCAGCTCATTAAGTTCGCTACGGGCTCCATCGAGACTCTCTACAAGAGCAGTGATCCGCACCTTACGATGGCGCTTCGGGAGGACTTGGAGGTTAGCGGCAGCCAAGCACTGATCCTAAGCTGCTCCCTGGTCGTAGTTCTCTTCGCCCTCCGCTACACCTTTACTCGCGGACAGATTTTCTACTTGAGCGAGGCGGCAAATCGTCTTTCTGCCGACTTGCGCAAGCGGATGTTCGGGAAGCTGATCCGGTTACCCGTAAGTTATTTCAACGATCGGCGGTCGGGCGCGATTCAGAGTGTTCTTACGAACGATGTGAACGTTTACCAGGGCGCGGTCGCGGTCATCAAGGACAGCGCGGAAGGCCCGATCAAGGCGATCGTAGCTTTCGGCTCGATATTTTTCATCCAATGGCAGTTAGCTTGCGTCGCGATTCTTTTGATCCCGGGCATGGTTACCATCATCCAACGCAATTCCCGGCGTCTCAAGGTGGCCCAGAACGAAGTACAGGTCGATCTCGCCAGCGTAAGTGCGACGACGCTCGAAGTGCTCCAGGGAACCCGGGTGGTCAAGGCTTTTGGAGCGGAGCAGAGGGTCGAAACAGACTATCGCAGCCTTGTGGACAAGAGCCTCGACAGCCAGATGAAGTCGGTTTCGCTGATTGCGAATCTAAGGCCCATGGTCGAACTGCTCGGAGCGGTAGGCCTTGCGGTCGTCTTCTATTTCGCCGGCCTCCTGGCCAAGCGTGGTGAATTGCAGGTCAGCGAAATTGCGGCGCTGCTCGTCGCCATGGACACCATTAATCAAGGATTTAAGGCCCTCGGCAATGTCAGCAATACCTATGCCGGAGTAGAAGCGGCCTCGAATCGCATTTACTCCCAGATATTGGACGTGGAGGAAGCCCACGAGACGCTTGGTGGCGTCATTCCGACTAACGTCAAGGGGCAGATCGAATTCAGGGACGTCTCCTTCAACTACCCCGACGGCACCCCCGCGCTCCAAAACGTCAGCTTCCGCATCGATCCGGGCGCCTCGCTTGCCCTGGTCGGGCCGAGTGGAGCAGGGAAGAGCACCATCGCCGACCTCATGCTTCGGTTCTATGAGCCGACGTCGGGACAGGTGCTTTTCGACGGCGTCGATGTCCGCGAACTCGACATCGCTTGGCTGCGGAGCCAGATCGGCGTCGTTCCCCAACAAACGTTCCTCTTTGCTGGCAGTATCGAAGACAATGTGCGTCTCGGGTCTTCCGACGCGACCTCGGAAGATTTCACCCTCGCCCTTGAACAGGCTCACGCTACCGATTTCGTACGGGACATGGATAACCGTGAGACGCCGGTCCTCGGCGAGCGGGGCGTTCGGCTAAGCGGTGGCCAAATGCAGCGCGTCGCCATCGCCCGTGCGCTCATCCGAAAGCCGACGGTGCTCCTGCTCGACGAAGCGACCTCGGCCCTTGACGCCACCAGCGAGAAAGCGGTGACCGAAGCGCTCGAAGGGGTTATGAAAGAGCGCACGACGCTCTTCATCGCTCACCGCCTGACCACGGCCGCGCGGGCCGACCGAATCCTCGTCCTGAGCAAGGGCCAGGTCCTGGAAGAGGGAAGCCATGCCGAGCTGATGCAGGCCAACGGAGCCTACGCCGGGTTGTTCCGAGCCTTTTCCGGGGGAATCCTAAGCTAATGCCCGGCGAGGTCCTTGAAGTACGCGGCCTCGAATGCGGTTACGGCGACCGGCGAGTTCTCCATGATTTCAACCTAACCGTCCAGCCGGGCGAGCGAATCGCGCTTCTAGGACCCAACGGTAGCGGCAAGTCAACCCTGCTCGCCGCCATTGCCGGACTTATCAAACCGTGGAAGGGCGAAATCCTCCTTGGAGGAACCCCGATCGCAAAACTCAACGTGCGGGAAATCGCCCGCCGGGTGGCCACCGTACCCACCGAAGAGAGCCCGAAATTCGCTTTCACCGTTCGGGAGATCGTGACGATGGGCAGGCTTGCCCAATCGAATCGCCTCGCGGACACTCTGGAAGATGTTGAGGCGGCAACGGTTGCCATGGAGCGCGCGGACTGCCTGCAATTCCAGGATCGGAACGCCACGGAACTGAGCGCAGGGGAACGGCAGCGCGTGCTTATCGCGCGGGCGTTGGCGCAATCGACCCCGCTGATCTTGCTCGATGAGCCGACATCGCACCTAGACCCCGCGCATCAGTTCGCGATCGGCAACTTGGTTCGTGAGCTGGGAACGGGCGGAACCGCGACGGTGAGCGCGGTCCATGACTTGAACATGGCGTCCCAGATCGCCGACCGCGCCATCCTTATTCGATCTGGAAAAGTTGTGATGGATGACGCGGTGCTGAATGTTCTGCGGAGCCGAACCCTAGGGGAGGTGTACGGCGTGCAATTTCACTGGCCGCCCGGATTGGCCGTCTTGATTGGAGCGGAGCCCGGAGCGGTAGGCGGAGCAGACGGGGACGCGGATTGGGGCGCCTCGTAGCTCTTGGCAGCGTCCTTCTCGTACCATTGCCCTGCGGTCGACGAGGCATTTGGCGTCGGATGATAGGGGACCGACTTGGGTCTGAGGACGACCGGACCGTCCGTCTGCTCGCGTCCCGGAGGGCCACCAGGGCGGCCGGGTGCCTTCGGTGTCGCCTTCATCACTTCCTTCACGTTGTTCTTTAGATCGTCCTTTGACTGCACCGGCACGTCCTTAACGCCAGTCTTCGGACTCTCCGTGGGGTCAGGCGTGTTCGGGTGCGGCTTCGAAGGCGGCGTATTCATGAATGCCACCAAGGTGCCACCGATAACGATGATCATGATGAGGACGTAGGGTTTTTGGCGCTTTCTCATTGCGGAACTTCTTCCAGAAAATAATGGCTACGATTATTGTGAACGACATTCGGTGCCCCGCCGTGCCCGAGGAACGGAGTAAGTGAGCATAAAAATCGCTCTCGACGCACGGCTAGTTGCCGGCGCCAATACTGGTGATAGTACATATTGGACGGGCCTGCTCGAAGGTTTCGCTAAGATTCCGGGCGATTTTGAGCTTAATCTGATATCGAACGGGCCACGCCCGGCGGATATTCCATGGTGCGACCGGTTCATTTGGCGTCACGCACCCGCCAAATCGAATCGCGTTTGGAGCCTGTTCACATTTCCTTCGGTGGCCAAGCAATTGGGCGCGCAGGTGCTTCACACCCAGTATTCGGTGAGCCCCCTCACCAAGATTCCTGCCGTCACGACGGTTCACGATGTCTCGTTCTTTATCGGCCCGGAATGGTTTCCGCCCCGCGACCGAACGCTCTTGCGCGCGACGATCCCTTCCAGTTGCCGGCGGGCGGCCAGGGTCATTACCGTTTCGGAGACAAGCCGCGCGGAGATCGAGCAATTCGTCCCTTCTGCGCGGGGGAAGACGGTGGTCACGCCAAACGCCTGTCCAAGCTGGATCGTTGCGGTCCCGAAAGAGGTTGCCAGGGCACGTGTGGCGGCAGAACTCGGCGTCGCCGGCCCCTTCGTGCTGACCGTGGGTACGCGTTGGCCCAGAAAAAATATGGAACTGGCGATCGATGCGGTTTCCGGCCTTCCCGATTCCTATCCACACCAAATACTGGTGACGGGCAAGACCGGGTGGGGCTCCCAGGAATTGGGCAAGCGGGGGAAAGCGACGGGCTACGTCGACAGTGAACTGCTTTCTTGCCTGTATTCTGCCGCCGACTTATATCTCGCGCCGAGCCGGCACGAAGGGTTCGGGATCCCGGTGCTGGAAGCCTTTCGCTGCGGTTGTCCGGTTCTTTGCTCGTCCGGAGGCGCTCTGCCGGAGGTCGCGGGTGACGCGGCCCTGGTCGAAAGGTCATGGGAAGCGGCCGATTGGACGGACACGATCCAGCGATTGCTAGATGATCCGGGTACGCTCGAAACGCTGCGGAAGCGGGGCCTGGACCGCGAATCGACGTTTACTTGGGAAGAAACCGCCCGACGTACGCTGGACGTCTACCGCGAGGTTGCCAAGTGATAGATCCCGAACTTCTGCGAGTCCTTGCCAACCCATTGGAGCCCGATCGTCCGCCCTTGCGTCAGCAGGGCGACTACCTGATTTGCACCAAAACCGGGGTCGGCTTTCCAATTAAGGACGGAATTCCTTACCTACTTCCCGAAGATGTCATCCCCGCCGAGACGATGAAAGGATTGTTGAATGAACGATAGCGTCATGAAGGTGTTGGTCCTCCACGGACCAAACCTAAACCTCACCGGCTTCCGCGAACCGGACATCTACGGCAAAAAGCCGCTCGACGAGATCGACGCGGATATCCGTGCGGCCGCCGCGAAGCTGAACGTCGACGTGCGGATTCTCCAATCGAACCACGAAGGCGTCCTGATCGACACGATTCAGGAGCATCGGCGCTGGGCAGACGCGATCGTCATTAACCCGGGCGGACTCTCTCACTATTCGATTTCGTTGCGCGATGCCCTTATGTCGGTGCGTTTGCCCGTGGTCGAAGTGCACCTCAGCAACGTCCACGCCCGCGAAGAATTTCGCCGCACTTCGGTGGTCTCCCCCGTCACGATCGGACAGGTCGTCGGCTTCGGCGGACACGGCTACGTACTCGCGATCACTGCCCTTTTGAACCTGGAGAAAGAAGTCGTTTAATGGAACCCCTCGATAAGCTGCGCGCCCGCCTTGCCGATAACGGCCTCGATTCCGTGATCGTTTCTGACCTCAACACAATCGGTTGGCTCACGGGCTTTACCGGCACCTTCGCCCGCGTCGTCGTGTCGCCTTCGAGCGCCCGGTTCATCACCGATAGCCGCTATACGATCCAGGCCGGCGAGGAAGTCTCTGGTATCGATATCGTTTCCTTCGCATCCCCGACCGACGGCGATGAGTTCACTGCCGAGCAAGCTCGCGATCTAGGCGTGAGCAAAGCCGGTTTCGAGTCCGCCTCGGTGACCTACTCGCAGTGGCAGAGTTGGAGCACCAAGATGGAAGGGATCGAACTGGTCCCTCTCAAGGACCTTTCCGATCTTCGGTTAGTGAAGTCTCCGGCCGAGGTGGCGAAGCTACGCAAAGCCTGCGGCCTTGCCGATGCCGCGTTTTCGCACATCCAGCGGCTCGTGCAGCCCGGGGTTACCGAGTTGGATATCGCGCTCGACCTCGAGTTCTTTATTCGTCGCCAAGGCGCGGAGATCGCTTTCCCGAGCATCGTGGTGAGTGGCGAGAGAAGCGCGCGACCCCATGGAAAGCCGTCCGAGAAGAAGCTGGAAGTGGGCGATTTCGTCACCTTCGACTTCGGCGCGCGGGTGGAGGGTTACAACTCCGACATCACCCGGACCGTGGTGGTCGGCGAAGCCTCGGATCGTCACCGCGAGGTGTACGGAGCGGTGCTCAAGGCTCAACTCGCAGCGCTCGACGCCATCAAGCCCGGGGTCGCCGCCCGAGACGTTGATAAGGTCGCCCGAGACATTCTGGGTGAGTACGATCTGGCCAAATACTTCGGCCATGGACTCGGTCATGGCTTGGGGCGCGTGGTTCACGATGGCGGCCGTCTGAGCCCGAGCAGTTCGGACATGATCGAAGTCGGTCAAATCTGGACGGTCGAGCCCGGCACGTATATCCCCGGCTTTGGCGGCGTTCGCATCGAAGACGATGTGGTGGTCACCGAAGACGGCATCGAAATCCTTACCCACTCCACGAAAGAGTTGCTTGTGCTGCCGTCTCGATGAGCGAGATTCTCGGGCTCGAGCATCTCGCGCTTCGTCCCGATGGCCCAACACTGACGTTGAGCGTTTCGAAGGGCCAGTCCGTCGCCGTCGTGGGTCCGGCCGGAGGAGGCAAATCCCGCCTCCTTCGCACCCTTGCTGGCCTTGAGCGACCCGCTCAGGGCGTCGTTCATTTGCGCGGCAAGGCATCCTTGGCCGGGCATTCGGCTTTGCCCCGGCGAACTCGCGTGCAATCTCTTGCGCGCCGGTCGGGAGTGAACGGCTCGGTTCAGCCCGCCACCGAAATCCTGACCGCGACGCGGCTGTGGGATGTGCGCCACGAGACGGTAGGGGAACTGACGCCAACCCAGCTGGCGGCGTGTGAGCTAGTCGAGCCCTTTGTGTCAGAGGCCCAGATCGTTTTCATCGACGGGCAACTTGACCTCCTCGACCCGTGGACGCTCAAGAGCGTGCTGGACCTGATGCGGGTCCAACTTGCCAGTGGCCGCACCTTTGTCGTCGCCACGCACCGCCCCGACCTGATGCGAGCGCTCGACGCGCTCATCTTGGTGAGCGATCTGCAAATCAAGTTTGCCGGCACGGTTGAAGACCTCCTACGCGCCGGACCTCCGCATTCCGTCGAGGTCAGTACCGAGAACGTTCCGGGGGCACGAGCTCTCGTGGCACCTTTCGAGGTTCGGATTACGACCAGCGAGAACGGGCTTCGTATGGAAGCTCCCGAAGGGCAGGAATTGGCCGCTCGTCTTCTGTTGGATGGCTACGGGGACGTGAAGTTCGTGGTTGTGCGGCCGCCGACGATCGAGGAAGCCTTACGCACCCTCGTCTAGCTTCTTCCGGTCCTTCAATGCCTGCTCGATGATCGCCGCGACGGATGGAGTGACCATCCCCGCGTAGTCTCCACCCAGCACGGCAACCTCGCGAACGATCGACGAACTGAGGTAGCTATGCTCCCACTTCGTCATCAAAAAGACGGTGTCGACCTTGTCGCTCAGGCGGCGGTTCACCATCGCCATTTGAAATTCGTATTCGAAGTCCGCCGTGGCGCGAAGGCCGCGCACGATCGACTTGGCGCCTTTTTCAAGCGCGTATTGGATGAGCAAGCCGGAAAAGCTCTCGACCTGCACGTGCGGCAGGTGAGCTACGCTCTGCCTCAGGCCTTCCATCCGCTCCTCTGTAGATAGCAACGGACGTTTCTGGGAATTTACGCCGACTGCGACGATGAGGGTGTCGAACAACCGCGCCGCGCGCTCGACGACATCAAGATGGCCCAATGTCGGAGGATCGAAAGAGCCGGGGTAGATGGCAAGCGTCCGCACCAAGAAATCTTACTCTGCCGCGCCTCAACCCGGAGCAGTTTCAGGTCCCGAAAGGACTCCGGAAAGGCGCCTGCGGGATCTTGCTCGATAGCGATTTGTTGAGCGGATCTTGTCTAACGGTGCGATACTAAGATTGGGTAATCCCCAAACTTCTGGTCCATTCGGAGCACCAAGCTGTTTTTTTACAATGCACCTAAGCAAACGGAGGTCGATGACTGGTGTGATGTCGTGGTTCAAGATAACGACGAGATCGCGGCGCGACAAGTGCAGTCAATATTGAAAGCTCATCACTTAGGTGGTGAGTATGGCGGTCATATGTTCGGTCGCAACGGATACCTCGCGCGCGAATCCCCTAAAAAAGTTGCGGCCATCCTTGCGGTCGAGGCTCCCCTCGACCTATATGATATTTATATCTCTGGACACCGGAAGTTTTCCGAGGTTCAAATCGGTTGGTCGAAAGGTAAATCTATAGTCGATCTGGATAGGCTGTATCCATCACTAAAAGTTGCCGCCCATTGGCCGAGACAAGATTCGTTTGCCAAAGATAAGCGTAACTTCGAATTTCGTGTTCGCGACTATCAGAGTACGGATCAGAAGACCCACAAGGCATTGGAGCTGAAATTCAAAGACGACGCCGACATGTGGCATTGGCGCCAGATTCTGGAGGATCCGATCCCTCAACCTGAAAGGAAATAGGGTCGGGTCTATTCCGCTGAAACCTTCACATGCTGCATCTGCCCAAACAGGTTCGTCTGTAGGTTTTTCAAACGAGGGCTGACCAGGACGGCTTCCTTCTGGAAAAAAATCGGCACGCGCGCGGCGTCTTGGACGGCGATGTCATCTGCCGTCGCGTAAGCCTTCGCCCGGACCGCCTCGTCGGGCGTGGTGTCGCCGATCTCGCATTGCCGGTCGAATTCCGCGTTGAAGTAGCTGTCGTAGTTGTGGGGCGAGCTACTGGCGAGGAGAATGCTCAGGAAGTTTTGCGGGTCTAAATAGTCGGCGCCCCACCACAGGAAGTAGCTCTCGAGCTTTCGCTTGTTCCGAGCATCCAGGTACGCCGACCATTCCTTTTCGGCGAGCTGAACATTGACGTTCAAGTTCTGTCGTAGGTTGTTCGCCACCGCCTCGCAAACCCGCTGGGAGTCCGGGGTTTGGGTTCGGAAGGTGAGTTGCAGGGTGGGCAATCCTCGGCCGCCGGGAAATCCGGCCGCGGCCAGTTCCTTGCGCGCGTCTTCCGGCGAGTAGGGAAGTCCTTTGTAGCCTTCGACATAGCCCGTGACCCCGGGAGCGATGAACCCCTGTGCCGGCGTGACGCCGCCAAGAATCACATTGCAGATTCGCTCCCGGTCGATCGCCATCGCGATGGCCCGCCGTACGCGGCGGTTTTTTAAAGCGGCCACATTGGTCTCATTGAAGCCGATGTAGAAGATCTGGGGCCTCGCCTCAAGTGAGAGTTGCGGGGCAAGTTTAGGGTCTCTTTGCACCGCCGGAACATCTTGCCGATCCACGGTCAAGGTGTCGAGGGCGCCCGTCCGGTAGAGATTCAGCCGCGTCGACGAGTCCTTCACGATCGGCCAGACGATTCGTTTCAGGTTCGGCGCGCCGAGATAGTAATTCTTATTCGCGTCCAGCTCGACTCGATCTTCCGGAACGTAACGCGTGATCAAAAACGGCCCCGTCCCAATGACCTGCTTCACGTCGTTGATGCGATCTAGCCCGGCTTCCTTCGGAATAATGCAGGCGCAAGTAGAGTTGAGCTTCTTCAGGAAGTAGGCTCGCGGCTTATCGAGCGTGAACTCAACGGTAAGGGGATCAAGAACGCGGATTCCCGAAATCGCCGCCGCCTTCCCCGCCATCATGTCATTTGCGCCGACAATGTCGCAAAGGTAGTTCGGCGCGTTCGGGGAGTTTAACTTAGGGTTGCAAGCCCGCTCGAAGGACCATTTCACGTCGTCGGCGGTGACCGACCGGCCGTTGTGAAACTTAGCTTCGGGCCGAAGTTTGAACGTCCAGACTTTGCCGCCCTCGGTCGCCGTCCAGCTCTTTGCCAAAAGTCCGGCGATCTGATTCGTCGCGTCGTAGGTGACGAGACCCTCGTAGACGTCGCCGAGTACCGCGTTCGTGTCCGGGTCTTGGACGATGGCCGGATCGAGAGTCGTGAGCGACGTGGAAAGCGCCTCCCTTAGGACTCCGGCGGTAGCAGAGTGGGCGTCGCCGCCGAAATTCTTCGGCCCGCAACCCGCGAGAACAAGAACCGCTAAGATCCCCACAGAAGCCAGTCTCAAACCTAGTCTCCGAAATACACGTTCCGGCGGGGAAGGTTCCCGAACAGATTCGACTCTAGTCCTTTCACCCGTGGACTGATGAGAATGGCGTCGCGCTGATAGTAGATCGGGATCCGGGCCGCATCCTGAATGGCGATGTCTTCCGCATCCTGATAGTATTTCAGCCGCTTCGCCTCGTCGGTTGTGGTGTCGCCGAGCTCGCACAACCGGTCGAACTCCGGGTTCTTGTAGCCGTCATGGTTGAGCGGCGAGTTCGACGTGAGCAGCAGGCTGAGGAAGTTCTCGGGGTCCAAGTAGTCGGCATACCAGGACAGGAAGTAGCTCTCGAACTTGCCCTTGTTGCGCGCGTCGAGAAAGGCCGTCCAGTCCATCGTGGATAGCTGGACGGTCATGCCGATGTTTTGGCGGACCGAGCTCTCTACGCCTTCGCTCACGTGTTGCGAGTCGGGGGCGGTCGTCTTGAAAGTGAACTGGACGGGCGGCAATCCCTTGCCGCCGGGATAGCCGGCCTCGGCCAGAAGTTTCTTCGCGCCCTCGG
>Ga0105239_10002980_pt1 | contig 21126 bp, 14 predicted proteins | sample KBSC44metaG_FD_92761 | JGI IMG/M metagenome (GOLD analysis project Ga0105239, IMG submission 92761) | Corn rhizosphere microbial communities from Kellogg Biological Station, Michigan, USA - KBS C4-4 metaG | ecosystem: Host-associated > Plants > Roots > Rhizosphere > Soil | place: Michigan, USA... | reverse complement strand
TGTGCAGAACAGCAATGCGCAATTGGACGACAGCTTGACCGCGGTCGTCTGGGGCGGTGGGCAGTTCGTCGCCGGCGGCTCGTCGATCGGCTTCCTCGGCGACTTCGGTCCCGCACCGATTTTTACGTCCCCGGACGGCGTCGTGTGGACACGAAGCGTGCTCGGCAACTATCCGGGTCAGGTGATCCAGGGCCTCAGCTGGAACGGCAGCGTGTATGTCGTGGCCGGCGCTTTTCCTCAATCGAACGATCAGCGTTTGTTGGCGACATCCACGAACGGCGTGGACTGGACCTACGACATTCCTCCTCCGGTCGGCACCAACGGTGGACTGATGAGCGTGACGTGGATCGGTCACCACTTCGTTACGGTCGGCAACTTCGGCACGGTGCTCACGTCGACGGACGGCTCGACGTGGGTCAGCGATTTCACCGGCACGACGGCTGGCTTCACGTCGGTTGCGTTCGCGAACGGCAATTGCGTCGCGGTCGGCTTTTCCGGCGTGATCATGAGCAAACCCTTGTGCGACGAAGCGATCTTCTCGGACGCTTTCGACTTGCCGCCGGCATTCTGAGCGCAGCACCAACGCCGTCGTGGCGTTGGTGGTCCATTCCAAGTGAGGCGAGTGTCGTGAAAACGGCACTCGCCCGCGAACTTCGCTGGTGAGGCGATCGGACCTGATTGACTTACGGAACGAAGTGCCCGCCCGCCATGCAGATCAGCGTAAACACCATGAAACAAATGGCCACGCGACCGACGTTTTTCATGCGCGCTTTGAGAGCCTCGATGTGGACCTTGGACTCCGGCGAACCGTCATGTGCCAGGGCGGCAATGTTCACGGCCGCGGTACCGATGACGTTCTTGCCCAGAATTCCGGCCACGACGGCCGAGATTCCGCCGAGCAGATAGACGATGGCGTGCGACGTCTTCAGCAGTGTGGGTTGCAGCCCGCCGGTCATTTGCCAGAACAGGAAAAATCCGGAGAACAACGTCGTCGCCGACGCGATGAGCATGAAAAAGTGCAGCTCACGACGCGCCACCAGTCGGGCAATCACGTCGGTGCCCGCTTGCTTCACGTCGATCAAGACAGGCGCGAGCAGTATCGAAATTTGAAAAGCGGCGCCGGCCCAGAGCGCGCCGAGAACGATGTGCAGCGTGCGGGCAATGGGGTAGGCAATGGTCATATCCATGGGTTTCTCTCAAACATTAACAGGGGTTCGAACGGATACGCTCGGTCGCGACGGGCCGTGACATCGCAACGCGTTGCCGTTTCGTTGTTACGGCGATGTCGTCTCGGTTCGCACTCGGGCGTAGACAACATCCGATTCGGCGGAACGCAATGTTCCCGAGAAAACGACGATGCGTTTCAGTTTCGGCAGTTTCGTGGTGCGTGGCCTGTTCGCCACGCTGGTGATGGATGTTTGCGGCGCGCTCGTGCGCAGCACCGGACTGACGGCCGGATTACCGCCGCGGCTGATTGGCAAGTGGTTCGCCTATCTGCTGCATGGCCGTTTGATTCATGACGATATCGCTGCCTCACCCGACATTCCCGTGTCGCTGGCACTGGTGGTGGCCATTCATTACGCGATAGGAATTTTGCTTGCGAGCATTTTTACGCTGCTGACGAGCCGCATGAGCCGGCCGCGCTCGATGCCACTGCTGGCACTTGGGTTTGGCATCGTCACCGTGGCGCTGCCGTGGTTCGTGATGTTCCCCGCCATGGGCTTTGGAGTGGCCGGCACGCAAAGTCCGGAAGAATTTCTTCTGACCAGGACCAGCGCCGTCAATCACGCGTTCCTGGGTTTTGGCTTGATGCTGTGGCCGGCAGTGGCGCGATGGTCGAAGCGAAGGACGGCGCTGCGTCAGTCGACGCTGTAAATCCACACCTTGCTGATCCGGTCGTCGTGAATTTCGTACACGACGATAGCCGCCGTGTCGTCTTTGGCGATGCCGTGAATCAGCTCGTGATCGACCACTTTGTTGCCGGCAACCATGCGACTCAAGATTTTGGCGTGCAGCGTAGGAATATTGAAACGCTGGGACTGGTAGAACTCGCCCATTGCGCGCTTGCCGGATAGCGTCGGCTGCGCCGCCGGCATGCGGTAGACCATGACGTCCTCGCTGTAGACATCCAGGAATGCCGCCAGGTCGCGCGCGTTGTAGGCGTCCACTTGGCGCTGCACGACGGCGCTCACGTCGTACGTCGGGGGCGGCGATGCTCGCACGACCGTCAACATGCCCGATATCAGTGCCAGCGCAACGAGCGGCCAAAAGGCGACCCATCGTATCCGTTGCGTGTCGGACGGCGTCTTCAACCGCGGTGCGCGATCGCGTACCGCGTACGGATAAAAGGCTGTGCCGGGTTGGAGCGGCGGTGCGAACAGCTTCGAGTTCATGGCGAGGTCTCCGTAAGCGTCTGCCCGCCGCGAACAGGAGGGCGGGCGCGCTGCATATTTACGCACTGCGTGTGCTCTATCGGACAGTCCCTCGTCCCAATGTCTGCCCCGGCGCTCGTGGTGCGTAGACCGACGAATGCCGCTCAGAAGGCGGCGTTGCTCATGATTTCGACAAGGGGGTCGCCGTGTCCATGGTTCGATGTGTGTGCATGCTTGCGCTCGTGCTGTTCGTGCCGTGCGTCGTTTTCGCGCAGTCGCCGCCGCCACCGCTGCCGAATGTTCATCCGCGCCTGCTATTGGATGCTACGACGCTCAACACCCTGCGTGCGCGCGCCGCTGCCGGCGACGCGAATTGGATCAGCCTCAAGCAGCAGTGCGACGCCTATCTCAACGGACGGGTATTCCTGCCCAACAGCGGCAAGGATTCCAGCAATCCTCCCGACGTGGGCCCTGGCTATCAGGGACAAACCTATCCGCCGGTACTGCTGGCAGAGGGGCTGTGCTATCAGGTCGGCAAAGCGCTCGGCTTGCCGAACGCGACGCAGTACGGCGACAAAGCGGCAGCGATCCTCGTTGCCATGGCGACGCCGACAGGAAGTGGCGGTGAAGATCCGTGCACCGACGACGGCTGGGTGATCCGCATGTACGGTGTCGGCTTCGGTCTGGGCTACGACTGGGCCTACGATCGCCTCACGCCCGCGCAGCGCACCGCCGTATACACGACGGCCAACACCTGGGTGGATTCCTTCCAGCACGCGAGTTGCTCGGCGTACGTCTATGCGCATCCGGTCAGCAACTATTTCGCCGGATTCTTCCACGCGCAGGCGGTGATCGCTCTGGCGACGTATGACGAGAACCCGAGCGGCCCCACCTTGTGGAACGACTGGTTCAACACGCAGTTCAATACCGCGGCCAGCAGTCCGCCGCATGTCGGCGTATTGCCGTATTTCACGAGCAATCTTGCCGGCGCGGGATGGCCGGAAGGTTTCGGCAGCTACGGCCCGGAAGCGACGTTCAATATGAGCACGCCGGCGATGGAAGCGAGCACTGCGACGGGACGCGCGCTGGACATCGTCAACGGCAGCAGTGCGTTTCGCTATCCGGTCGAGATGGCCGATTATTTGCTGCATTTCACCTGGCCGTCGCGCGACTACATCGACGACCGCGACGAGAACCACAGCAGCGGCAATGCGAGCGCCCCGCCGCCGGGCGAGTTGGATGTCTCGATGCTCGCTTCCGTGCTCGGTGAGCTGCGCTATTGGGGCATGCCGAACGCGCCGGTGTTTCAGGAGTTTCTCGACGAGGCCAACGTCGCCACCGGCGGTTTCGGTGTCGGCGACCGACTTTCGGCCGTACCGAATCGCTGGCGCTTGTTCCTGTTTTGGGACCCCGCCGCGAGCAAGCAGCCGCTCGACTCGCTGCCGCGATCGTACTTCGCTCGCGGCATGAACGCCGTTGCTGCACGCGCCGACTGGTCGCATGGCGCGTCGTGGATGTCGTTCCGCGCTGGCCGCTACGTGGAAAATCCCGATCACGCCGAAGAACGCTACGATCAAGGCAGCCTGGCGCTGGTGCGCGGGGGCACGCCTCTGCTGGTCAACGGTACCGGCTGGATCGTGCACGAGCCCGACGGCAACGCCGGCGAAGACGGCGTGTTGGGCGACACGCTGGGCTACAACAACTTCTGCAGTGGACAGCGCAACCCAAATATCCTGTGCGCGAACAATCAGCTCAACAATATCTTTTATGTTCGCAACATGAGCGGCGCGACGCTCAACGATGAGTTCGGACAATACGGGAACACGGCGGCATCGACCAAGGTCAGCACGTTCGAGGATGGCTACAACTATGTGTTGGCGCTCGGCACCAGCATCGAAAAGATGTACAAGAAGTTCGCGGCCGGCACGGCGGTTAGTTGTTGATTTGCGCTCTGAACTGAGCCGCGATTTTCACAGAAAGTTGAGCCACGGCGCGCAACGAGTATGCCTTAGTTGGCAGTCATCGGTCTTCGAGCTTTTGTGCTTTTTTGGGTCGCTGCGGTGCTGTCCTTAAACCGATAACTATCGTTGCCGGTCTCGACTATTTGGCAGCGGTGCGTGATGCGATCCAGCAGCGCAGTGGTCATCTTTGGATCTCCGAACACCGATGCCCATTCGCCGAAGCTCAGGTTGGTGGTGATGATCACACTGGTTCGCTCGTAGAGTTTGTTTAGAAAGTGGAACAGGAGCGCACCTCCCGTTTGGCTAAATGGCAGATAGCCTAGCTCGTCCAGAATGACCAGATCGCAGTATCCCAGCCGCATGGCAAGCCCGCCGGGTCGGTTGGCAGTCTTCTCGCGCTCCAGTTCGTTGACGAGATCTATCGTCGAGTAGAAGCGCACGCGCAGCCGCAAGTGCTTCACTGCTTGGATACCTAAGGCAATGGCGAGATGGGTCTTGCCCGTTCCCGGTCCGCCCACCAGCACGACGTTGTGGCACTGCTCCATGAAGGTGCCGAGACAAAGCTGCCGCACGACGGCTTCGTCGACCGGGGATTGAGAGAAGTCGAAGTTCGTCAGATCACGTACGACGGGGAACTTCGCTCGGCGCATCTGGTTGGCAATTGAGCGGGCTTCGCGTTCGGCCACCTCAGCCTTCACCATCGTTTCGAACATCGGCTGTGCGTTCTTGAACGCGGGCGAGCCCTGAGCAGCCAACTCCTCAATGGCTTGCGCCATGCCGTGCAGGCGCATCGTGCGCAGCGTGAACGGTAAGCTTTCATGCAACATCGCGTTTTTTCCTTAGTGAGTCATAGCGGTCGGTGTTGGACTCCGGCTCCTGATCTAGGGCGAGATGCGCCGGGGTGTTCATCGGGCCGGGCGGTGCTGCGCCTACCAGGCGACCCAGCAGGTTGAGCACATGGGGTTTGGACGGGGCGCCAGCCTCCAAGGCCATTTCCACTGCGGCCAGCACAGCGGCTTCTTCGTGATGAAGCACGAGCGCCAGGATCTCGACCATCTCGCGATCCCCACCTGGCCGCTTCATCAAGACCGATTGCAGCTTTTTGAAGGCCGCCGGCAACGAGGCGAACGGTGCACCATTGCGCAAAGCGCCCGGCTTGCGCTGAACGACACTGAGATAGTGCCGCCAGTCGTAAACCGTGGCCCCGGTAACGCTGTGACTGCGCTCGAACACCCGCTCATGCTCTGCAATGACGCGTCCCTCGGCGACGATCACCAGCCGGTCGGCATACATGCGCACACTTACGGGACGGTTGGCCCAGGTTGCCGGAACGCTGTAGCGGTTGCGCTCCATGTGAATGAGGCAGGTGGGCGTGACGCGTTTGATGTGTTCGACGAAGCCGTCGAAGGGCCGCGGGAGTTCCATCAGTTGGCTGCGTTCTTCGGTCCACACCTCCGCGACGCTTTGGCGCGCACGTTCCGGGTGCCGGATATCGGCCCACATGGCAATGCAGGCGTTCTTCAACCAGTCGTTTAGCTCATCCAGAGAAGCGAACGAGGGCGCCTTAGGCCAGAGGCGGTGTCGGGCGTCTTGTACGTTCTTCTCGACGCGCCCCTTCTCCCATCCGGAGGCGGGATTGCAAAACTGAGGCTCGAAGAGATAGTGGCTCACCATCGCGGTGAAGCGCAGGTTCACCTCCCGTGCTTTGCCTCGGCCGATGCGATCCACGGCCGTCTTCATGTTGTCGTAGATGCCGCGTCGGGGTACACCGCCAAACACGGCGAACGCGTGGTTATGGGCGTCGAACAGCATCTCGTGGGTTTGCAGCAGGTAGGCGCGTAGAAAGAAGGCGCGGCTGTGGCACAGCTTGAAGTGGGCGATCTGCAGTTTGGTGCGAACGCCAGCGATCGTGAGGTGATCTTCGCTCCAGTCGAACTGGAACGCATCGCCCGGTGCAAACGACAGAGGCACAAAGGTGCCGCGTCTTGTCGTTTGCTCCTCCCGCTCGCGCTGCCAGGTTCGTGCGAATGCGGCGACGCGGGCATAGGAGCCGTCATAGCCACGCTGCACGAGCAGCTCATACATCCGCCGCACGGTCAGATGCTCCTTGCGACCACGGCGGGTATTGAGTTCCAGCCAACCCGACAACTCGCTCGCAAAAACATCGAGCTTCGATGCCATTCGCTTGCGGCTATAACGAGGTACGACCACATCACTCGCCAAATACTTGGTGATGGTGTTCCTCGACAATCGGGTGCGTCTGGCGATCTCCCGAACAGAGACGCCATCACGAAAGTGCCAGCGTCGGATAACACTGAGTAAAGCCACGTCGATCACTCCGTAACTCCTGCTCGAACGACGAGCAGGAACTGGTTCGAGTGGCTCAAAATTCGATGAAAAACTTCCTCGGAAGTGGCTCAGTTTTCAGCGCAAATCAACAGGACGTCTCCTTGTTTTCTGCAAATGCCGTCTGGAGTCACGGTTATGTGTTTTGCATGTCGGATACCAGCAACGGTGGGCGCTCGTGCGCGGGATCACCGACGAGCGGCAATACGTGGATAGCTGGAGGTGCGGGTACCTCGTTCGCAAGCCCGATAGTGGCGGGTATTCATGCGCTAGTGAATCAGAAGGTGGGCTCCCGTACTGGAAACCCAAACCCGGTCTACTACGCTCTGGCTAACGCGCAATTCGCGTCGACCGGGAGTGGTGGATGTGACGCCAACAAAGGAAATGCAAGTGACGCGTCTTGCGTCTTTCATGATATCCGCGGGCTTTCCGTAACGCTCGGAGGCACGACATACACCACGGGAACCGCCGTTCCTTGTCTGCACGACACCCCGGATTGTCTTACGCCAAGCGGAAGCGGCACCTACGGCATCATCTCGCAGTCCGCCTCCAGTTTTTCGCAAGCGTATCCCGCGGGCATTAGCTGGGACTATGCAACAGGCCTTGGTAGCATCAACGCTACCAACCTCGTGAACAATTGGCCGCATGACGCAGCGACACAGCTCGCCTTCGTCGTGCAACCCGATGCGAATTATGCTCCGGGTGCGCTGATCGAAGTGGAAGTCGTCGCAGAGGACGCCAATGGACTCCCTGTCGACGCCGACGTAACCCTGAGCCTGCAAGGCGGTGACCCCACAGCGGTGCTGAGCGGGTCGCACTGTTGCAACGTAAATACGTCCGGCGGTGTCGCCACGTTCGACATGTCCGTCGACAAACCGAACATGAATTATCAGCTGGTCGCAACTACTGGTAACCTTACGACTACGAGCACGGCGTTTACGATCGCCACTTCGAATCTTAAATTCACTACGCAGCCGGCGAGCAGCACGAAGGCGGGCGACCTTTTCACGACGAAGATTTCGATCGTTGATGGCAACGGTAAGGTCGTTACGGGCAGCAACGCGTGGATCTACCTAGGGTTGACCGGGGGGGCTCCGGGCGCGCTGCTGTTTGACAACGTGAATGTGCCTGCGTCGGTGGTGTCAATACAGGCTGTCAATGGCGTCGCAACAGTGCAGCGCTACGCCACAGTAGCGGCAAAGAACTATCAGATCGAAGCTGTTTCACCGGGTCTAAATGGCGCGAGTAGCAATGTTTTCGCGGTCACGGCGGGCACTCCAACGGGTATTGTGTTCACGGCCCAACCTCCTACGAGTTGGCCCGCATCGGAGTCGTTTAGTACCACCGTTGCGGTTCAAGACAAGTTCGGCAACACCGTCTCTCCCTGGAATTTTTCGGCTAGGGTTGCCTTGTACGATGCATCCGGCACCGGCCAAAAGACGATCTCTGGCACGCTTACGCAACCAATGTCCACTGGCACTGCGACATTCTCAGGCTTGTCCATTGCAACGCCTGGGTCTTACGTGCTCAAAGTATTTTCTGGCAGCTACACCACTACCTCGACGGTCATCAATATCACCGCGCCGGCCTCATTGGTTTTCGACGAGCAACCGCCGAAAACCGTCAACGCAGGCGTTCCGTTTGAAGTCAAAGTGGCTGCGGTGGATGCCTCCGGAGTCAACAAAATAGCAAGCTTCAACGGTCCGATTAGTTTGTCCTTGGTCGGTTCCGGAGCGACCCTTGATGGTACGACGACGGTGAACGCTGTCAGTGGCGAAGCAACCGTCGGCGGCATCTCCGTAGGCACGCCAGGAACCTACAGGCTGAAAGCTAACCTCACGGACACCGTTGTGTTCAGCGACAGTTTTACCGTGACTACGGCTCCGACGTCGATCACTCTGAAGTTCTCGACGGTTCCGGCAGCGGTGCAAGCGGGCAGCCCGTTTGGCGTCGCTGTCTCGACGTTCGATCAAGCGAACAACCTGATCACGACGCCAACCACGATCAAGTTGAAGCTACTTGGCGGTGGTGACCTTGGCGGTACGCTATCGGGTACTTTGCAGGCGGTCACCAGCGGCGGAACGGCGCAATTCAACGGTCTATCCATCAACACGGCCGCTTCCTATCAGTTGGAAGCCTCAGCTACGGGAGCTGTTTCTGCGACGAGTGGAACATTGACTGTCGTTCCCGCCGCCTTCAGCAAACTGGTCTTCATTACGCAGCCGGTGGGAATTCTGCAGGATCGGCCGCTCAGCGCTATCGCGGTGGCTGAAGAAGATGCCTTCGACAACATCCTGACTCAGGACGATACATCGAGCATCAGCTTCACGGTTCCGGCTTGCGGAGGCAACGTTGCTCTCGGTACGGCTACCGTGTCCAACGGAATTGCACTGCTGTCGAACTCGCAGATCAAATTCCACATGGTTGCCAGTGCTTTGCAGGTTACCGCGAGCACACAGGGTGTGAGCGCTTTGAGTGATCCGTTCGCAGTCGCAGCCGATATTGGCCTCGTCTACTACGGTGGCTTTGAGGGATGCCAACTGTGAGCAACGGTAGAACCCGCCGCTGTGGCGGCGGGTTCTCTTTTATCAATAACAAACGATAGCAATACAACGGCGGCAGGTATGGAAAAGATCTACGGCAACATTCTGAACGCTTTACTCCATGTTCTCTCGGGTTTCTCGAGCTGGGCGCGTGCTCTGCAACTCGCCAGTCAGCTGAAGGAGATCGATCGGCTGATCGGTGAGCTCCCAATCGGCGGGCGAGGTGAGCTTGCGAAGCTTGTTCGTCAACGCACGTTGCGAGCCATTCGAACAGCCCGTACCGGCCGGCACAGCAATGCGGGGAGACGTGTTCCCTCATGGATGCATTTGACCGACCTGAGCATGCTGCAAGCACGTTCGGAACATCCGCGGATCCGTCTGTTCGGGCTGGCGCTCTGGTTGACGGCAGCACTTTGCGAAACGGCCACCGCGCACACTCAAAAAACACGCAGTCTCCATGAGGAACTTTGGGGGATCGTGTTTCAAATGAGCGAACAATTCAGACCGACAAGAACACAGCTTCTGCCGGCAGAAAGACGTGTCGCCGAAGTGCGTGTGCACGTGTGAATACCCGCGCCGACAATCCCTAAGCCGCTTCAACATCTCCGGGAACCGCCCGCACATTGGGCTTTTTGTGCGGGCGTTTTTTTTTGAGCATCCGCTGGCAAGGCAAAACTATTTACGCACATGTTTTTTACACCGCGCACATGAAATTCGCATGCGCGTGGAGATGAAGATAGGAAAGATTGCGGCTCCCGCCCCAACCTGTGCCTACCTCACTCCTATGCGGTCCCAAGAAACTCCTCGACGGAAATTCCTGCAAGCTGCGTGCGCTACTGCAGCTTCCGCAATGCTGCCAACCTCGCATGTACTTGCCACCGCATCCCCGATGCCCGTGGCCGGGAGCTACTTGCGCCGAGCGCGTCGCATCGTCGAACAAGCTACGGTAATCGATATGCTGGCGCCCTTGAGGCTCGACCTCAACGACGACGCCTATAGCCGCCCGTTGACCGACAAGGAAGTCACCGCTTTTCACGCCAGCCACATCACGGCGTTCCATCATTCGCTGGGGCTGGCCGGGCCTGACGTTCGCGCGCAGGCGCTCACCTTCCTGGCCGGATGGCAGGGTCTCGTAGGCCGCAACGCCGATCTCTTCACGCTCGTCGGGTCCATCGCAGATATCGACCATGCGAAGGCAAAAAACAAAATCGCCGTGATCATGGGAATTCAGAACGCGGAGCACTTCAAGGACAAGGACGATGTGCAGTTCTTCTACAACCTCGGCCTGCGCTGTGCACAGCTTACCTACAATGCGCAAACGCTGATCGGCTCCGGCAGTACGGAGCGCGAAGACGGAGGAATCAGCGATTTCGGCGTTGCCATCATCGGCGCCATGGATGCCGCAGGCATGCTCATCGACGTCTCGCATTGTGGCGATCGCACCACGCTCGACGCCATCGAGCTCGCCAAGGGGCCCATTGCCATCACGCACTCGAATTGCCGCGCCCTCAACAACCATCCGAGATTGAAAACGGATGAAGCGATAAAGAAGCTTGCTGCCAGGGGCGGCGTCATGGGTATTACCGGCGTCAGAATGTTCGTTACCTCCGCCGAGCCGACCACGATCGAGAGCATCGTCGATCACATCGATCACGTGGCGAAGCTCGTCGGCATCGAACACGTAGGTATTGGTTCGGACTCCGATCTGTTCGGCTACGACGCAATGCCAGCCGAGCAAACGCGCGCGTTGCAGGCGCAGTACAAGGCGAGCTACGGCTTCCGCGCAAAGACCGATATCGAGGGCTTCAACCACCCGCAAAAAGTCTATGACCTTACCGAAGCACTGATCCGGCGCGGCTATAGCGACGAAAACATTCGGGCGATCCTGGGTGGGAATTTTCATCGCTTGTTGTCCAGCGTCTGGCATTGACAAGAGTGGCGGGTCAAGGCGCGCAACGGCGGGTGAGCCGTTGCGGTTTTGCGTGACATAGCCGATCGAAGGCAGGCGGAGTTCGATGCCTTGGTCTTTTGGGGGTAGTGCAAGTGTTGGCTAAGAAGTTGATGGTTTTGTTCTGTACCGCGTGTTTCGTCGCATCGATCGGTCTGGTATCTCGAGCGGTTGCACAGTCGCCAACCAACATAGGTGACGGGGACCAGCAGCAAAGTGACGGCAGCCCAGATACGGCGGAGCACGCGCGGCGCCTCGATACCGTCCAAGTCACCGCCCGAAAACGAACAGAGAGCGCGCTCGACGTTCCGTCCTCGGTCGCTGTAGTCACGGCCGATCAGATCGAGCAGCTGCATGTGACGCGGCTGGCTGACCTCAACGGGTACATCCCGTCGCTGCTGGTGACCGATGGCGGCGGGCCCGGTCAGACGTCCGTGATGTTGCGAGGAATTCCCACCGTCGGCCCGGCCGCCGTGGTGGGCACGTATCTCGACGAGTCCCCGGTTGGATCCAGCAACAACTTGTCGGCGGCCAGCCTGTTCGTTCTCGACCTTCTTCCGGATGACATCGATAGGATCGAGGTCCTTCGTGGGCCGCAAGGTACACTTTATGGTGCCAGCTCCTTGGGCGGCCAGTTGAAATACATTACGGCGGAGCCGGATCTGAACGCCGCGAGCGGCCATTTCAGGAGCGGGCTATCCTGGTTGTCGGCCAGCAATGGCTACGCACAAGACACCGCTTTCAATTTCAATGCGCCGCTGATCCCGGATCAATTGGCGATGCGGCTGTCGTTAGCCAACAATCGCCTGCCTGGCACCATCGACAACGTCGCGGATTCGCGCCGGGACATCAACAACGGTCGTCAAGGAAGCGAACGACTCGCCGTACGTTGGAAACCTTCGGACGATGTCGACGTCAAGCTGAATTTTTTGCGGCAAAACATCGATGAGCACGACAACAACTTTATCGTGGTCGATCCTGTTACGAATAAACCGCTGTTTGGCGATGGCGAAACGCAAAAGCTCGTCGAAGAACCGTTCAAAAAACTGGTCGACTACCAAGCCGCCGTCGTCGACTGGGATCTGCACTGGGCGGATTTCGTGTCCGCGACCAGCCACAGCCGGCTTACGACGCGCTCCACTACCGACACCACGTCGACGTACGGCTCCTCGTTGGGCGTGCCTGCGGGGATTTCTGCCTTTTACCTCTACCTCGGGTTGGATAAATGGACTGAAGAGCTTCGCCTGAGCTCAAAGCAGGGGAGTAGGTTCGACTGGCTGGTTGGGGTGTTCTACACGATCGAGCGCAGCAGAAATGCACAGCGACTCACGGCCGAAGATCTCGCTCACGAGTCGATCCCCGGTGTAGACCCGTTACTCAGTGCTCAACTGCCGTCGATCTACAAGGAAGAGGCACTCTTCGCGGATGTCACCTATCATCTATCGGACAGCATCGATATCACCGCCGGCTTGCGGCATGCGCGAAATCAGCAGCATTTTCATCAAGACGTAAACGGCGGCATCATCGCTCCGCTCGGCGTGAACTACGGCGCGTCGAAGGAGGGAGTGACCACATTCGTCTTGAGCCCGAGCTATCGTTTGGACGGCCGCGCAATGCTCTACGCTCGCGTCGCCAGCGGCTATCGTCCAGGCGGACCCAATATTGCGATCCCCGGCATTCCACCGTTCGTCAAGTCCGACACCTTGGTGAGTTACGAACTTGGCTTCAAGTCGACACTTGCGGCAGATCACGCGCTCATTGATGCGGCAATTTTCGATGTCGAATGGAAAGACATCCAGTACAGCGAAGTCACCTCGACGGGCCTGACTTATTTCGCGAACGCCGGCGCCGCGCGCACGCGCGGTTTCGATGTGTCGGCAAACTACAGTTTTGCACACGGCGCATTTCTGCAGTTCGCATCGTCCTATACCACGGCGGTGATAACGAGCGGGCTTGGGCAGGGCTCGCCGCTTCCCAATGTTCCACGGTGGGTAGCTTCTTTGACGGGCGATTGGGACTTTCCGCTGGCCAAACAATGGAGCGGACGCCTTGCGGGAGGGTACACATGGTACAGCGAGCGCGAGACAGGGCTTGAAGGTTCTCCGCTGAATCATCGTCTGCCCAATGTCACACAAGCCAATGTGAGCGTCGCTTTCTACCGGGCGCCGTGGGAAATCCAGGTGTTTGCAAAGAACGTGTTCGACCAGCGGACATATGTCGGCATGACGGATGTCGTGAATTTGGCGACCGGCAACGTCACGGTCTTTGCCAATACGCCGACGCCGCGAATGATCGGGATCGAGGTCGAGTACAAGTTCTGATCTGCCTTGCGGGCTCGACCGCTCGGCGGTCTTGCTACTCGCAGCGCAGCGCTTCGATCGGGTCGACACGCGCCGCGTGCCGCGCCGGCAACCAGCAGGCGAGCAACGCGATGGCGAACAGCAGCAACGCGACCGCCGCCAGCGTCGAGGCATCCGTCGGTGCGACGCCGTACAGCATTCCGGCCATCGCACGCGTGGCGATCCAAGCGCTGACGAGGCCGATGCCGACGCCGAGCAGCGCCAGGCGCAGTCCACTGCGCAGGACGAGGCCGACGACGTCGCGCACGCGCGCGCCGACAGCGACGCGTACGCCGATCTCACGCGTGCGCTGCGCCACCGCGTAGGCGATCACGCCGTACACGCCGACTGCCGCAAGCGTCAGCGCGAGTGCGGCAAACAGCGCGAGCAGCAGCATGTCGAAGCGGCGCGCCGCGAACGACTCGGCGGCGACGACGTTCATCGTGCGCAACTTGGTCACCGGCAGCTGTGAATCGAGCGACCAGATGGCCTGCTTCGCCGCGGTCGCCAGCGCGAGCGGGTCGGAGCGGGTGCGCACGACGAACGTCATCCAGCGTTTCCAGCGTTCGGTTTGCGAGTAGGGCGAATACAGCGCCGGCAGATCGGGTTGGTCGAGACCGAAGTGGTGCACGTCGCCGACCACGCCGACGATCGTGATCCAATGCGGCTCGTTGTCACGCGCCCAGCGCACGCGTTTGCCGATCGGATCCTGGTCGGGGAAGTATTTGCGCACGAGCGCGTCGTTGACGATGCCGACGAGCGGTGCATCGGCGTTGAGATCGGTTGCGGCGAAGTCGCGCCCGCCGCGCAGGGGCATGCCCATCACCGCGAAGTAATCGCCGAGCACGCTGCGCGTCTCCACACTCGGTTCGTCGCCCGGTGCGACCGGCGGCCAACCTTCGACCAGAAAATCGTGGCTGAGCGATTCGCCGGACAGCGGCAGCTCGCTGATCATCGCAGCGCGCGCGCCGGGCAGCGCATCGAGCTTGTCGAGCGCATCGCGGCGGAAGCGCATCTGCGTGGCAAGCGTCTGGTACTGCGTATCGGGCAACTCGACGCGGAACGTAAGCAATTGCGTCGCTTGGAAGCCGGGATCGACGTCGCGCAGGTTCCAAAACGTCCTGACCAGCAAGCCGGCGCCAACCAGCAGCACCAGCGCGAGCGCGAGCTGCGCGATGACGAACGTTGCGCGCATGCCCTGCAATGCGCGTCCGGCGGTTGCGCCGCGCGTGCCTTCGACGCGCGCGCCGGCGCGCGCCGCCGCCCATGCCGGATACAAGCCGAAGACGACGCCGGTCAACAGAGCGACCGCCATGGTGAACGCCAACACGCGCGGGTCGACGGCGATTTCGCCGAGCCGCGGTAGCCCGTCCGGTTGCAGCGCGACCAGCGCGCGTGTGCCGACCCAGGCAAGCAACGCACCGATTGCGCCGCCGGCCAGCGCGATCAACACGCTTTCGGCGAGCAGCTGACGGATCAGCCGCGAGCGCCCGGCGCCCAGCGCCATGCGCACGGCGACTTCACGCTCGCGCTCACAGGCGCGCGCGAGCAACAGGTTGGCAAAGTTGGCGCAGGCGATCAGGAGCACCAGACAAACGGCAGCGAACAACACGAGCAGTGCACCGCGCGACGCCCCGACGACGCGCTCCTTAAGCGGAATGAGTTCCGTGTGCCGATTGCGGTTGCCGGCCGGATAACTCTCGGCGAGTTGGCGGTCGATCACGTCCATCTCGGCGCCGGCCTGCGCGATCGACACGCCCGGCGCGAGGCGCGCGATCGTGCGCAGGAAATGCACGTCGCGCGAGGTCGTACCGTCGTTCGACACGTGCGCCGGAGTCCACGCCTGCGCATGAATCCGCGGTGAAACGAAACCCGCCGGCATCACGCCGATGATCGTGTAGACGTAACCGGCAAGCGTCATCGTGCGACCGACCACGGCCGGGTCGGCGCCAAAGCGCTCCTGCCACAGCGCATGGCTCAGCACGACGACGAACGGCCCGCCCTGTACATCGTCGGCCGCGGCGAGGGTGCGTCCGCGCTCGGCGCCGACGCCCAGTACGTCGAAGAAGCCGCCGGTCACGTGGCCGACCGCGAGTTGCTCCGGTGCGTCGCTGCCGGTCCACGCCATCAGCGCCATCGCCTCGCCACCGATCGCGGAGAACGAGTGGCTTGCGGCGGTGACATCGTCGAGGTCCGGCGCCGATTGATTCTCGCGGAAGCTGACCAACTCGCCCGGACGCGCGTAGGCGAGCGGCCGCAGCAGGACGGCATCGATCACGCTGAAGATCGCGCTGTTCGCGCCGATGCCGAGTGCCAACGTCAGCAGCGCGGTCAGCGTGAAACCCGGCTTCGACAGCAGCATGCGCAAGCCGTAGCGCAGGTCCTGCAGCAGAGCGTTCAGCATGCGTTGCTCCCCGTCACCTTGCCATGCAGATGGACATTGAGCAGGAGCCGTGCCAACCGGCGCTGTCGGCATCAATCGCTTGACGCCGTGGGCTTTTTCTTCAGCGACGCGACAGGGTTCGAGGGCTGGGCTGTTCGAACCCGAACACCGGTTTGCGATTCCGGGCGTTCGTTTATCGCGGCAGCACTATCCGAAAAAGCGCGCCCGCGGACTTCGGCTCGATGCACTCGGCGCTTCCGCCATGGGCCGTTGCGATCTGGCGCACCAGGCTCAGTCCCAGACCGACGCCGCCATCGGCTTCGCTCGCTCCCGGGAGCCGATAGAACGGCTCGAATACGTGTTCGCGCTCGCTGGCCGGTATGCCGGGGCCCTGGTCGCTCACCAGCAACTCGATCTCGTGCGCATGGCAGACAATGCGCACCAGGACTCCGCGGCCTGCGCCGTGTCTGCGGGCGTTCTCGAGAAGGTTTCGAATCAGGCGCCGCAACAGAACCGGATCGCCGTGCAATCGCGACGGGTCCGCCTGCAACGAGGCGCCGGCCGACGCACATTCCTCTGCCGCGATTGCCGTGAGGTCCACGTCGCCGCCGTCGACGGCTGCAACGCCTTTTGCTTCCAGCCGCCCGGCGAGCAGGATCTCACCGACCAACTCCCGAAGCTCCGCGATGTTCTGCTCGAACTCCGCGCGCAACGTATCCGGCACTGACGCGGGCAACAACTCCGTGGCCATGCGCAGCCGCGCAAGCGGCGAACGCAGTTCGTGTGACGTGTTCGCCAGCAGCGCCTTCTGCGAACGAACCAGCGAATCGATGCGTTCCGCCGAACGATTGAAGTTGTGCGCCAGGTTCGCGACTTCGTCGTGTCCTTCAACCTGCACGCGCTCGGACAGCGAGCCGTGTCCCCAGGCCATCACGCTGCGCTGCAGGCGTTCGAGCCGCCGCGTCAGTCGACGCGCAATGAGATAGCAGCCCGCCGCGATGATCAATGTGAGCAATGCGACGAAGACGACCAGATGGTGTGGCTGCGTATCGCCTTGCAGCCGATCGTGCAGCAGCAGCCAACGACCGTCGCCCAACGGTAGAGGGTAATCGGGCGGCTTCGCTCCCAGTCGCAGCACGCTCAGTGGCGGAACCGCCGAGATCCAAGGTTCCTGCCCGGCGGCGGCGCGCACGTGCCCATCGGCGTCGTAGAGAACCAGATCGAGCTGCATCGCCGACTGCCATCGCGCAATGACGTCGCGTTGTTGAGCGTCCGATGCGGTCGCGGGCGGCAACGCTTCGGCCGCCGTCATGGCCAGTGCCCGCAGTGTCGGATCGAACCATTCCTGCGGTTTGGAGTGCGAATACCACGCGAGCGACAACATCACCGGCATCAGCGCGACGATCGTCAGCACGGAGAGGAAAATGCGCAAGTACAGCCGCCGGAACCAGGGGATGCGCTGCGAAACAGTCATCGCCTGGTTCCGTCGCTGCGGTTTCGCGCGAAGCAATACCCCGCGCCGCGCACGGTGATGATGTGCCGGGGGTTCTTCGGGTCGCGCTCGATCGCCGCGCGCAAGCGTCCTATTTGCACGTCGATCGCCCGATCGGTCGCATCCGTCGTCTCGTCAGCGACGGCCGACATCAGCTGGTCGCGCGAAAGTACCCGGCCCGCGCACTCGGCCATCACGACCAGCAAGTCGAACTGCCGCGACGTCAGCGCAACCGCGCGGCCGTCGATGCGTGCGCTGCGCGATTCGCGATCGATCTCCAGGTCGCCGAAGGCCAGCACCGGCGACGCGGCGTGCGTGCGCGGCCGACGCAGGATGGCGCGCAAGCGTGCGAGCAGTTCGCGCGGCTCGAACGGCTTCGGCAAATAGTCGTCGGCGCCAAGCTCCAGACCCACCACACGATCCATGGGCTCGCCCTTTGCGGTGAGCATCAGCACCGGGATGCCGGCGACGGCCGACGGCAGCGTCCGTATCGAGCGGCATACGTCCAGGCCGTCCGCATCGGGAAGCATGAGGTCCAGGATGACGGCGGCGAGTTGTTTCGACGCGGGACCCGCGCGCAGCCGCCGCAAACCCATCGCTGCCGTGCCGGCGTGTTCCGCAACCATCCCGTTTTGCGCCAGGTACGTCGTCACCATGTCCGAGAGGCGCCGATCGTCGTCGATGATCAGTATTCTCGGTGCGATGGCGCGCATGGGTCGGCGTAGAGGGAGGAGGACACCGGGAGCCAGGGAGCCGGCTCCCGGACGAGGTCACTGAGTCATTTCTGTCCGCAGCAAGGCGCGTTGTTGCGGCGTGAGAACTTCCGCGATGTCGATGAGCAGGTGATCCACGTTGCGGGAGCGTTCGTCGGCGATGTGCAATTCGGCGACTCTAGCACGCTCGAGCGCATCGCGATCGACCCTGTCGGCGAGCAGGATCTGCCCACGCGGGGCCCGTGCATCCTCGGCGCGACGCTCGAGCCTATCGAGCTTCAGGAACGCGTCGTTCGCGAGCCGCTCAACTTGTCCCTTCTGAGGTTCGTTGATCCGCTCCGTCACGAACTGTACCACCGCGCGCAGGTGGTCGTCGTCCATCGCCCTGTGCTGCGGCGTGTGCGGCGCAACGGCGGCATCGGCGGCAACGACCGTGCCGCTGCTGCCGAGAGCGACGAGCATCGTCGCGGCCATCGTCAATTGACAAAGGCGGTGGGTCGAAGTGCTTGCGAGCCTGCGCGTCGTCGAAAACGTGTCCATGAGTTCCTCCGCGGGTTGAGCAGCACGGGATTGCGCTGCGACGCCACCGTACGGCGGATGGATATCGCTATGACCGCGCCAATGTAACGATTTGTTGCTGCCGGCCAAGGGTCCAGCTGCCGCACCGCGAACCGTCAACGCCGGAATCCACTGTTAGGGTTCACAGGTGTCAATTGGAAGGGTTCTTGCTATCTAGGTTGCGGAGGACGCGGTGCCCGCGTCGGGGACATAGCCGAGTTCATCATGCTCTGCGAATCCGTTCGTGGCGGTCGAACTGCGCATCCTCGCGCGGAGGCCGTATGAAAAAATCCGATGAAGGCGAAGAGCTGGCGACGCGCTCGCGCGAACTCGAACAGCATTTCGACCGTCTCAAGCGTCACTATGCGGCCGAAGAAGAAGCGGTGCGGCAGCGGCGCGAACAGGCGTTCGCGAAGACGCGCTTCACAGCCGACGCGCCGCGTGCGGGCCTTGCCTTGTCCGGCGGCGGCGTGCGTAGCGCGACATTTAGCTTCGGCCTGATCCAAGGACTGGCGCGCAACAAGCTGCTGCGCCGCTTCGACTATCTGTCCACCGTGTCCGGCGGCGGCTATATCGGCGCGAGCGTCGCGCGCCTGGTAAGCCAAGTCGGTATCGACGAAGCCGAAAAACTGCTCGCGGACGGCGATTCGCAAGTGCTGAACTGGCTGCGCAAGAACGGCAGGTACCTCACACCGTCGGGCGCGCGCGACATGGGCATGGCGGTGGCGACGCTGCTGCGTTCATCGCTGTCGACGCATTTCGAACTCGGTCTGCTGGCCACGCTGGTCGGTGTGCTGGTGATCCTGCCGCATGCGATCCAGAGTCAGTTCGTGCTGTTCGACTACAGCATGTGGAGCAACTGGCCGAGCGTGTGGTGGCCGATCGCCCTCGCCTTGTGGTGCGCGGCGGCACCGGGCGCGATCCTCGCGTACTGGCCGCTGCGCGATCCGGCCGAGAGTGCGACCCAGCGCCGCGGCGAGCGCTGGTTCGATTTCGGTGTCGCGTTTGCGACGCTCGCCGGCGCGGCGGTGTGCGTGGTCGAGAACTACGTCAAGCCGAGCAAGGGCTGGATCCCGCAGTTCGAGCTCTCGCAGTTCTTCATGCTGGTATCGGCGAGCGCCGTCGGATGGAGCCTGTATGTCGGGCGCGGTCTGAAGAAATTGCGCCGCGTCGGCCCGGAACAGCGCGCCTTCGGCGTCAACGAACTGCGCAACACGCTGACCAAAGCGTTGCGCATCGTCAATGTGCTGGCCCTTCGTCTGATCGTGCTCGGCGTGATCGACGGCGTCAGTTTCGCGTTCGTGCTGAAACTGCAAAACCCGTCGTGGCTGGCGGCGATCATTCCCGGCGTACTCGCGTTCGGCGGCATCGTGGTGGCCGCGCTGCGCAGCGTGTCGGAATCCGCGCAGAAGAATGCCACCTCGACCAGCGCCGAAGACGGCCGCTGGATGGGCGTGCTGATCAACGGCCTGGGCATCGGCATCGGCGCGATGCTGCTGTTTTTCTGGATCTCCTTGCTGCAGTGGCTGGCGCTGTTCGACTCGGATGCGAACGTGCTGTTCCATGGCATCGCGCCGGTGTGGACCGTGCTTGCGATCTTGCTGCTGGTGGCAGGCTGGACCTGGATCACGCGGCACAATCGCGAAGCGGTCAACGTGTCGACGCTGCACGGCTTTTACCGCGGCCGCCTGGTGCGCGCGTATCTGTCGCTGGGCAATGCGGCGCGCTTCAAGGACATCCACAAACCTGCGCTCGGCGTGATCGAGGCGAACAGCAAGAGTGTCGTGGATGTCGTCGAAGGCGACGACGTCGCGATGGAACGTCATCGGCCGGAGGAAAAAGGCGGCCCGATCCATCTGGTCGGCACGACGCTCAATCAGACGATCGACGACCACGGCGATTTGTTCAATGCGGATCGCAAGGGTTCGGCAGCGATCGCGAGTGCGCGCGGCATCGAGATCGGTCCGTCCGAAGCGGGCGAGTGGGCGGACAAGACCGCCGCGACACTCGGCCAGTGGGTGACGATTTCCGGCGCCGCCGCGGCGCCCGGCGCGGGCTCGAACACGACGCTCGGTTGGGCGCTGCTGTTGTTTTTCTTCGGCGTGCGCCTGGGTTACTGGAAGCCGGTATTGCTGCGGCCCGACGAGGCAACGACATCGGGCACGGGTTCCGCGGCCCGCAAGGATTCGATCCGCGACACGAAATCGGGCTTGATCTTCAGCGAAGCGACCGCTTCGTTCCTGGGACGCCCGGCGGGCTGGTGGTATCTGTCCGACGGCGGTCATTTCGAAAATACCGCCGTGTACGCGCTGATCAAGCGCGAGTTGCCGTTTATCGTGCTGGCCGATTGCGGTGCGGATCCGAAATATCTGTTCGAGGATATGGAGAACCTGATCCGCAAGGCGCGCATCGATTTCGACACGGAAATTGCGCTGCTCAGCGCCGAGGAAGCGAAGACGTCGTTCGCGAAC
>Ga0105239_10002974_pt1 | contig 21140 bp, 18 predicted proteins | sample KBSC44metaG_FD_92761 | JGI IMG/M metagenome (GOLD analysis project Ga0105239, IMG submission 92761) | Corn rhizosphere microbial communities from Kellogg Biological Station, Michigan, USA - KBS C4-4 metaG | ecosystem: Host-associated > Plants > Roots > Rhizosphere > Soil | place: Michigan, USA... | reverse complement strand
TGTTACAAACATAGCCCAATGTATACACAAATTGTACGACAGTTATTGCTTATTATGCATCTTTCCGGTCTGGCATTGATGGTTGGATCCACCGTTGCCTCTTTTGTCACTTTTCGTGCTTTCACAAAGAGGTTTAACATAAAAAGTGAAAGCGCAACAGGTCTTTTACAACTCTTGTCGAATCTGGACGCAATAAAAGGAATAGGTGGCTTTGCGCTGATACTTTCCGGTCTTGGACTTACGTATATAACCGGTTGGGTATTCCTGCACATGCTATGGCTTCAGCTAAAACTGTCCCTTGCTTTACTGCTGCCGGTGAATGAAATTCTTTTAGGGAAGAAGCAACTAAAAAAATTAAAGAACGCTTTTTTTGAAAATACCCCCGATAGCTCTGCCGTAGTAAAAATGGCAGGATCTAAAATCGCTATCTTTTATACGATTCAACTAACGCTGTTTTTAGGAATCATTATACTGGCGGTTTTAAAACTTAATTAACCCGGCTTATCAAATATTCCCGATGTTGAGCCTTCCCGTTAAAATTCGGGAGGGCTTATTATTTCCCCAACTATTCATGAAGCGCTGGCTGACCAGCCAGCATTCATATTAAGTTTGTTTAGATTATAGTCAACGCAAAATGGAATAGAAGCAACTAAGCATTAAAGATATTGCCTATACCCTTTGTGTCCCTATAAAGAACGGTCAAAAGATTTGAGTTCCATATTTTTTTATCTTCTTTTGCGGCGTGCTTTAAAAATCATCCAATGAAAAAAAAACGTATTAAACCCTTTCAGTATGTCTTACCCCTATTGGTAATGGCATTTTCTTCATTACATGCACAGACTGTTTCATCATCTATGCCTAAATATGGCATTGACGTCGATTTCGGCGTTACAATTCCCACGAACAAAGACCTTAACAGCGTTTTTTACACCGGTGCCGATCTATCGATGGGCTTTAAATTCGCGGCACTACCCACCAAAAGATTATGGATTAAACCAGTGTGCGACTTGTCGTTCTTCTGGAAAAAAGCCGATGAGGTTGGGTCAGGTGTAATGGAACGGTTAGAGGTGGTAAAAGCTGGCCTGGAATTGCAATACAAGGCCGCAACCATGAACAAGTTTTCGTTGTACCCCATGCTTAAAGGCAGCTACGGGTGGGCGTCCAATTATTTTTCAAAAACCGGTCCCACCGAACAAATCGGATCGGTTACCGTTCAGGAGATCGACGAATCTGACCGGTATCTCAAGGGCGGCGGAATGGCATACGACGCCGGCCTCGTGCTGGCCCGGTCCTTTTGGTACCTGCGCGCCGACTATTCGTATTTTAAGCCCTCATTAAAAGTGCATCCCGATATCATCAAGCAAATGGCACAATCAGGGGTCAACATCGCGAACAGCTACTCGCCCGACTTCAGCACGTTTAACATCAGCCTCGGCCTTAACTTCAATTTCAAATAAACCAAGCACTATGAAAAATACATATCTCCTGCTTTTATGCAGCGCCATTATTTGCAGTTGCGGTAGTAAGGACAAAATACTGCTGTCGCAGGCGCCTATGTCGCTGGCCGTTAACCCGGCTGTGAAACCGCTGATCGTATCCAACACCTTATTGCATGTGTGGATTGACAATAATAGCGCCATCAGTGGGCTTACAGCCAACGGCGCCTTTAAAACAACCGATTTATTTGCACATTTCGATATGACGACGGGCGCAACAGGCACCGTCAACACGCTCTATAGCTTTAATAAGGACACACTGGCCTTTGCATCGGGTACCGCTTTATCGCCTGTAGTGCATTATTCAGAGAACGATGGTTTCATCTGGACCTCTTTTAGTCCCTCGTTTAGCCCCGCACTTTCCAACTCAGGCGGAACGGAGATCCTCGTAGCAGTGACCTGCAACGACAAGCAAAGTGTGCTGGCATTGTACAATCAATACTATGGAAGTAACACGCGTACCTTGTACAAAATAAATACTACCACGCAACAAGGTAAGGCAGTGTATACCCAACGTGACGGCTATTCGCCGCTGGCAATGAAATTTACTGATCCCCAAACGGGCTGGATGCTACTGCAGTCGAGCGGCACTTATCTGTCGAAGACCACCGATGGCGGCATTACGTGGAGCACACCGGCGCTGATTGACAGCCGGTACATGTCGAACCTTGAAGTAGCCACAGGCGGCGTGCTGGCCGTGTATAATAATTCTGGTAGCAACTGTTTTTCGACCGACGGTGGCGCAACCTGGAAAAAACCAGCCGCCAACAATTATATCTCCACCGTTGCTATTGCCGGTAACGGAGTTATCTATGCATTGACCGCCACGGGGATAATAAAAAGCGCCAATGGTGGAAGCGACTGGGCTACTGTCTTTAGTTACAATGGCGCGCTCATGAACAGCCTGAAACACCTTTACTTCCGTAATGAACAACAGGGGTTGGCCTATGCCGATCAGCAGTTATTCCTGACAAATGATGGCGGCAGTACCTGGAAAACTTTACTGTACCCCTTCCCCTATGTGATACAATAACCTTGTATAGCCAGGGCGGTCTAAGAAGGAGTATCTGCATTAAATATTTACAGGTTACAATAGGCAAGTCCGGCTTATAGCCGGACTTGCTATTTTATAAAAAACCACAGATTCAATTTTCCGGCAGGCTCTGTTCCAAAATATTCTTTCGGCTCCATTCTGATAATAAAGACATGACTTCCCGCAGGGATTCTCCTTTTTCACTCAATGAATACTCAACCCGGGGAGGAACTTCGGCATAGGCTTTACGAACGATGATGCCATCTGTCTCCAGTTCTTTTAAATGCCTTGACAAAACTTTGAGTGCAATACCAGGCATCGTTTTACTCAACTCTCCAAACCGCATCGGCCCTTTCAGCAAAAGCCAGATAATAGGTGGTTTCCATTTTCCACCAATTACGTCGATGGTAGCTGTTATCGGGCATTCTTCAGCGCCGTGAAAAATTCTTTCACTTTTTTTTGCTTCCATTTTTTCAATCTCCTTAATAATTACAACCTTTTGGTCATTAATTGACAAAAAGGTAACTACTTGACAAAAGTATAGTAATGGGATAGTTTTGTCAACAAAATTTATAAAATGAAGATCATTATCATTGGCGCTACGGGTACAATTGGCAAACACGTGGTAAAAGCATTGGAAAAAGATCACGAGGTTATTAAAGCAGGAACTAAAACCGGCGATGTGCAGGTTGATATCAGTGATCCGGATTCTATTAAGGCTATGTATGAAAAAGCCGGCGCTTTCGATGCCCTGATTTGTATAGCGGGCGATGGGCATTTTGGTCCTTTGGAATCAATGACCGATTCTGATTTCAGAGTAACCGTTAACAGTAAAATGATGGGGCAGGTGAACCTGGTGCTGATCGGGCAACACTATATTAATCCGAACGGCTCTTTCACTTTAACTTCCGGAAGTCTGGGGGAAGATCCGGTTATGTTAGGCGCATCGCTCAGCGCCGTTAATGCGGCCATAAATGGATTTGTTTGCGGCTCGTCCATTGAACTTAAAAAAGGAATTCGCATCAATGCGGTGGCTCCCGATGTGGTGGAAGAATCACCTGTTTATTTCCCATTCTTTCCGGGCCGTATTCCCGTTACCATGTTTCGGGTAACCCAGGCATATATCAGAAGTGTATTGGGTGCGCAAACAGGTCAAACTTATAAAGTAGCTGGTTAATATCCATAGCCATGTTACTTCAACCGGCACAATATCGGTTACGGATCGGAATAAAGCAAAACAGGACGGCATAAAAACCGTCCTGTTTAATTTTGTTGGGCATCTTCATAAAGCATTGGCACGGCGCCTCTTATGGCCCAGGCAGGCCTCAAAATGATACAAAAAGCGAATATCCATTTTATTTCGTATCTTCGTTCACCTTATATTTCCTCCTGCACCTATTTTGATTTCCGCTATACTCAATGTTTGTGAAGGTAAGATCATAAGCCAGGTAATTTGTCATCGTTTGACAGCTTATCATTATTACTAAATATTTAAATTTTAATTATTGTCATTTCAGCAATTACAGGTTATTGAGCCCATACTAAAAGCGCTCCATAACGAAGGATATACTAATCCTACACCAATTCAGCAACAATCTATTCCAGCCATACTGCAACGCAGAGATATATTGGGTTGTGCACAAACCGGCACTGGTAAAACAGCGGCTTTTGCCATCCCTGTTCTTCAGTTATTGTATCAGGATAAACTAACAAAGGCTCAACCAGGTATAAAGGCATTGGTATTGAGCCCTACCCGTGAACTGGCTATTCAAATTCAGGAAAGCTTTGCAGCTTATGGTAAGTTTACAAATCTATCCCATGCATGCATTATTGGAGGCGTATCCCAGCACGCGCAGGTACAGGCAATCAGAAAAGAGGTAGACATTTTGATCGCTACACCTGGCCGCCTGTTAGACCTGATGCAACAAAACCTGGTCAGCCTGCAAAACTTAAAGTTGCTGGTATTGGATGAAGCAGACAGAATGCTTGATATGGGTTTTGTACATGATGTAAAAAAGATCCTTACAAAGGTTCCTGCCCAAAAACAAACCCTGTTCTTTTCTGCTACTATGGCCCCGGCCATTATTAAACTGGCCAATACTATTTTGCGTAACCCCGTAAAAATAGAAGTGGCGCCTGTTTCTTCTACCGCCGAAACCGTTCAACAGGCGATCTATTTTGTAGAAAGAAGAAATAAACAGTCTCTGTTAAAGCACTTGCTAACAGACCGTACCCTTCAAACGGTATTGGTGTTTACCCGCACTAAGCACGGAGCCGACAGAATTGCCAAAGCACTGAACGTTGCCGGCATCAGGGCAGAAGCTATCCATGGCAACAAATCGCAACAGGCCCGTCAAAGATCATTGGTACAATTCAGGTCAGGACAACTGAAGGTGCTGGTAGCAACGGATATAGCAGCCCGGGGTATTGACATCGATAAACTTTCGCATGTCATCAATTTCGATCTGCCCGATGCACCGGAAACCTATGTGCACCGCATAGGCCGCACAGGCCGTGCCGGCGCCAAAGGCATAGCGCTTTCTTTTTGTGATCCGGAAGATAAACCTACCCTGCGAAGTATTCAAAAACTGATCAGCAAAACCATACCTGTGGTGAAAGAACATCCTTTCATGCAAACCACAGACAGAGCTCATGCCTTTGCATAGGTAATGGATGTTCTGATTTTGTAGATGATTCGATAATTCTCCAATGTAATACACTAAGCCCCGTAAGTCGTAAGATTTGCAGGGCTTTTTTATTATCCAGGAGTGAATTATTACTTTTTTTCGTATAGTGTTAAGTTAACATTTTTTGCCATTGATTGATTAATATCAAGTTGATATCTTTGAGGCAACACATATTTAAACCAGACAGCATTATGGCCAATACAGTTTTTTCCCAAAAGATAACAATAGACGGTATTGACAGAGAATTCGTTTTCCAACAATCGTTCTTTGGAAATGAACTAATGTATTATATAGAGGTAAATGATGATTACGATAAATTGACTTTTAGAATGGTTTGGAATGACAACAAACGTCAATGGAAGGTTGCACCACAAGTATTACCGGCATGGGTATTTGAAAATGAATTTACCTTTAACAATATTATCGAACAGGATTTGGGGGAAAGAAAATAAGCACAATAGGGAGTAAACCGGTACACTCCCTATTGAATATATTCCTTTTTTATTCCCAGTTTTTTCATTTTTGATTTCAATGTTGAAGGATTAATATTCAGTATTTCGGCAGCGGCGCCCGGCCCCCATATTCTTCCATTACATTTCTTCAATACAGAAATGATATAGTCTCTCTCATTTTCTACAATAGTTTTCATAGACGTGTCTTCAGAAACAGATACTCCATCTTTTTTTTCAACTACCGTCAATAGCATGTCTTCGATAACCGTCCCTTTGGCAAGCAATACACTTCTTTCAATCAGATGTTCAAGTTCACGAATATTGCCGGGCCAGTTGTAAATCATCATTTTTCTGAGCACCATTTCTGATATTCCGCTAATCTTTTTTCCGGCTTTATAGTTGTAGTGATTCATAAAATGATAAGCCAGCGCAGGAATATCCTCCTTACGATCACGTAAGGCCGGGAGGGTTATCGGAAAAACATTTAACCTGTAATAGATGTCCAGTCGAAAACGCCCGTCAGCCACTTCTTTTTCCAGGTTTTTATTAGTAGCTGCAATAATACGCACATCAACTTTTATGGTATCTCTCCCTCCTACTCTTTCTATCTCTTTCTCCTGCAGTACCCTTAATAATTTTACCTGCAATTCAATGGGCATTTCTCCTACTTCGTCGAGAAAAATGGTCCCTCCGTTAGCTCTTTCAAATTTGCCAATCCTTTTATCATCCGCACCGGTAAATGCGCCTTTTTCATGGCCGAATAATTCTGATTCAATTAATGTTGCAGGCAATGCGGCGCAGTTCACTTTAATAAACGGTTTTCCTTTTCGGGATGACAGGTTATGTATGCAGCTGGCAATCTTTTCTTTACCAGTGCCACTTTCTCCCAGTATAAGAACAGAGGTATCTGAAGGGGCAACCTGCGAAATATGATCAAATACATTTAATAAAAGATGGCTCTTACCAACGATCCCTTCAAATCCCTCTCCGGCATTTGCATGTATGGCTGTTTTAGTGGCGGATTGAGGAATATTGTTATTTTCATTCATTTCTCCGTATAGTATGCTCTCAATACTACGGATCAATGAAAACTGTAATTGTTCAAATAAATCAACCTGCTCTGTAGTATAGGCTTCCGGTCTTCTGCTATATAAACCAAAGCTAAAATGTCTTCCATTCAAAATGCTCATGGGCATTCTCAAATATGATTTTAACTGGAAGGTATTGACAAATAATGCTACCAAAGAAGGCTGTTGGCAAATATTTTGAAATGCGGCATCATCATAAAAAATTACATTTTCCCCCGGCGTTTGTTTTGATTGCAGCGCAATAAGCTCTTCTGTTGACTTTCCTGTAATCATAGACAGCTCATGTACTCCGATCGTTTGATATTCATCGAACCCTATCCTCAAAAAACACATGCCTTTAAAATAGGGTTGCTCTATATTGTCAAAACCAGCAGCAAGGAAATCAAATGGAATCAATGTTTGAAGAGCTGAAACTATTTTCAACAATTTTTGCTCCCAGGTGCCGGCGTCGCTGGTAATTCTTTTTAAGAGTTTGCGAAAGTCAGCTTCCCTGCGATACCGGCTTTCAATACTATGTGTATGTCGATATCTGGCGATTTCAAGTGCTACGAGCAGATCTTTCTCTCTGAAAGGTTTTACAAGAAAACCATAGGGTTCCGTTTGCTTTGCAGTGTTCAAAATATCTTCGTTTGAATTGGCTGACAGGTATACAAACGGAATACCGTCAACGGCGAGCAGCCTTGCCAGATCAATTCCCGTTTGTTTTCCCTTTAAGAAAATATCTATAAGAACAAAGTCCGGCCTTTCGTTCCTTATCATGTTCTGCGCCTCGGGAACTGAGCGTGCAATGCCTGTAATGCTGTAGCCAGCCTGCTCCAGCAGCAGCCGCAGATAATCTGCTTCAACAAACTGGTCTTCTACTATCAGAATTTGCTCTTTCATATTTAAATTAGTTAAGCTTTGGTTGAACCTTTTTAAGAAGTAGCGTCATCACACATAAAATCCAACACGATTTCGGTACCGCCATTATTTTTTATCTGAAATGTTGCATCAATATCGCCACTAAGCCCACGCATCAGCTTCATTCCCATGGAAGCCTGTTTTTTACTGTCGATTGTTTCAGGCAGGCCAACGCCATTATCTTTGATAGAAAGCTGGAAATGATTTTGCCAGGTCCTTTTAAATGAAATATTAATAACGCCTTCTTTTTTATCCGGAAAAGCATGTTTAAGGGAATTGGTAATGGCTTCATTCAGGATCAGTCCAAGTGGAACGCAATGCGAAACATCCAGGTTTACCGGTTCAATTTGCAGATTGAATTGAATGGTGCGGCCGGTACGAAAACTATCTTTCAGATAGTCTACTAATTCATGAATATAATGTGCCATATTGATTGCAGACAGGTTATCTGATTGATATAACTTCTGATGAACCAAAGACATCGCCTGAATGCGTTGCTGGCTTTCGGTTACCGCCTGTATGGCTTCTTCGCCCTGCAGGTATTCTGACTGTGTACGCAGCAACCCCATTACCATATGGAAATTGTTTTTTACACGGTGATGGATCTCTCTAACCAGCCATTCCTTTTCGGCTACCAAACCCTGTAGTGAATGATTTTTCTTTTCAATTTGTTTTTGCTGAACCTGCAATTCCCTGTTTGTTCGCTGTTTTAAGCGTGAATGATTTATAAGCAAGCCCACTATAATCATAAGAAGAATAGCCACACCCAGAATCCAGCTGCCCGTGTTTTGCACCTGAATTAACCTGTTTTGCTGAAGACGCCCTTCTTTCTCCAGAAACCTGATACTCTGCTCTTTTTTTTCGGTTTCATACTGTATGGTCAATTCTTCAATTTGCCTGCTTTTTCTTTCGTTGAAGATTGAATCATTGAGCACCTGGTATTGCCTCAAATCTTTAACAGCAGCGGCATAATTTGCTAAGGCAGAATCTGCCGTGAACAGCATTTGAAACAAATCTCTTACGTCCAGCAAACGGTCATCCGCTCTATATATCAAAGCGGTATCGAGATATGTGTGCGCTTTCTTAAATTGCCCGCGTTGCAAATAAAACCTCCCCAGATCCATGTTGGCAATGGAGATAATTTCACGTTCCACGGTAGTGCCTTTGTAAAAGGCAGACATAGTCAAAAAATATTTCTCGGCCTCCCTGTACCTTTTCAACCCATCAAAACAATAGGCATAATTTTGTGCAATGATGCCTTTTTCCAGTGAGTTTTGAGGTGACTTCACCGCGACCACGCTATCCATCAATGCAAGGGCCTCTTTGCTCCTTTTTAGTTTTATTAATTGCCGGATAAGAAAACCGGCAGTTCTGAATATAATATTCCCGTCTTTTTTGGTCTGTATTCTTTTTTCCAATGTCTTCCGGTACCATAGGCTGCTCTCTTCTGAGCGCCCTAATTCGTCGTAAACCAGGGCAATCTCACCATAAAATATACCGGTATTAGCTGTGTCTTTATATAGTTCTGCATTTTCAACACATTTTGTGGCATATAAAAGCGCCTTTTCATAAGAACCCCGATACCTGTTCATCTCGGAAAGAGTAAGATACACATGGCAAACCCTGTCATTACCTGATTTATGAAGTATGTCAATAACCTGCAATAATTCGTTATCGGCCAATGTAAATTTTCCAGAAGAATACAGGTAATCGGCCAGTTGTTTGCGGGCGGCCACTTCACTATCGATATTGCGGGCCTGCCTGTACAAATTAATTTCCGCGCGCAATTTATCCAGTGACTTATCAGATAGCGGCTGTGCGAATGCCGGCACAACAGCCATTATAAAACACATATATATCAGCGCCTTTACCATTCCTGAAAACCTTTTACCTAAAGTTAGAAATAAACGACCGTGATATTTCACGGTATCATTAATCAAATCGTGAAATATCACGGTCGCCGTCCGGCTTTTCTTAAATAATCTATTGAGTTGCATCTCCTTATAAAATGGGCATTTTAATTGGCATAAAATAGCCATAATTCATACTTATGGAGAAAACTCATTCAAAAACAGTCGTGTTTATTACCGGGGCGTTTGTTCATCATAGTTGCTGGGATGACTGGAAGATCTATTTCGAAAGTAAGGGATACCAAACAATTGCACCTCCGTGGCCGCATAAAAATGCGTCGGCTGAAACGCTGCGCAATAGCCATCCCAATAAAGAAATAGCTGCCAACCGGCTTCCGGCATTGACTGACTACTACGATAATATTGTAAAACAACTTCCTGAAAAACCCATATTGATCGGTCATTCTATCGGTGGCCTTATCGTTCAGCTGTTATTGCAAAGAGGATCAGGGGTTGCGGGGGTTGCTATTCATTCAGTACCGCCACAGGGAATAATTACTTTCAAACTTTCTTTTTTGAAAGCCGGCTGGGGGCCGCTCGGATTTTTTACTTCGGTAAGGAAATCATTCCTTATGTCATTCAGCCAATGGCAATATGCCTTCACCAATGGGATGGATACTGATTCGCAGAAAGAAGCATATTACAAATTTGCCATACCCGAATCGAAATTAATTGTAAGAGATACAATAACGAAAGCAGCTAAAGTTCATTTTGAGAACCCACACGCGCCGTTGTTATTGACGTCTGGCAGCGATGACCATACGATACCATCTTCTTTGAATTATTCCAATTATAAAAAATACAAAAAAAGCAATTCGGTTACCGATTATAAAGATTTCAAAGGCAGGAATCACTTCGTTTTAGGCCAGCCGACCTGGAAAGAGGACGCAGATTACATACTGAACTGGCTTGGTAACCTCCCATAACAAACGCGTAACATTAAACTCACCATATCATTCAAAGCAATTCTGATTATGAAAAAACTGATCATGGTTTTATTTTCTACATGCTTACTGGCAGCCTGCAATAATCAACCAAAAGAATCAAAACCGGTCACCGGAATTACTATGGACTCCACCAGCAACATATCAACCACTCCGCCAGCGTCTCCACCGTCAAATTTCAAACATGCCTATGCGAAAGTAAACGGTATAGATCTTCATTATGTGATCGGCGGATCGGGCGAACCGCTGGTTTTACTGCATGGCTTCGGTAATAACTGGTATATGTGGAACCGCCTTTTACCAGAATTTTCAAAGCATTTCACCGTAATAGCGCCTGATCTTCCGGGGCTGGGTGAATCAGGCAAGCCCGACAGTGGATACGATAAAAAGACAATGGCCGGTTACATACATGGGCTTATAAAGCAATTGGGATACGACCACATAAATCTGGCGGGACACGACATTGGCCTGATGGTAGCCTATGCCTATGCAGCTCAATTTTCAGGCGAAGTAAAAAAACTGGCGTTAATGGATGCATTACTTCCGGGCGTTGAACCGGTTTGGAGCCAGGCTAAAGCATCTGCCTGGTGGTGGGGCTTCTTCGCCTTTCCCGCATCCGGAGAATTGGTGACCGGGAAAGAGCGCTTATTTCTTACCAGCTTCTGGCCAGAGGTCGGCCACGTAAAAGATCCGTTCACCACTGAAGAGGTTAATGAATTTGTAAGGGCTTATGCAGTAAAAGGGGCTACCAAAAGCGCTTTTCACTGGTTCGCTGCTTTTGAGCAGGACGCAAAGGATAATAAAGCCTTTATGAAAAACAAATTGAAAATGCCATTGCTGGCGATGGGTGGTGAATACCGGGGCGCCAGCTATCTTGTAGATCACTGCAAATTGGTTGCAGAGAATGTGAAAGGCTCCAATATCAAAGGAGCCGGGCATTGGATAGTACAAGAGAATACAGCACAGGTACAAAAAGACCTGCTCGATTTTTTCCTCGACATACAGCATTAGTAAATACCTAAATAAAATGAAGTTTATGAAAAATCTTATCTATTCCGCTTTAATAATTTTTTCACTCCTAAACATTTCAGTTATGTCAAACGCACAAAGTGCAACGAACATCAAAAATATTGTGATCGTTCATGGGGCTTTTGCCGATGGTTCGGGTTGGCAAAGCGTATATGAAATACTTACAAAACGCGGTTACCATGTTAGTATTGTTCAAAATCCTTTATCATCTTTAAATGATGATGTTGCCGCTACCAGCAGAATACTCGATAAACAGGATGGGCCTGTGGTATTGGTAGGCCACTCCTGGGGTGGAGCGGTAATAACACAGGCAGGCGTTCATGCTAAAGTGGCGGCGCTCGTATATGTAGCGGCCTTTGTTCCCGACGTAAATGAAACCGCACTTGATCTTATCAAAACTGCTCCACCTGCAGCGGAGAATGGGATTCTTCCTCCCGATGAAAAGGGATTCGTGTATTATGATAAAGAAAAGTTCCATGCTGGTTTTGCCGCTGATCTTCCTAAAGAAAAAACAGATTTCATGTATGCTTCACAGGGGCCTATTGCCGGTCAATCGTTTGTTACTCCGTTAACGCAGGCGGCATGGAAAACAAAACCGTCTTATGCTATTGTTGCCACTGAAGATAAAAGCATTAATCCCGATATTGAACGGTTTATGTACAAAAGAGCAGGTTCAAAAGTTACAGAGTTACACGGCAGCCATGTCATTTTTATTTCAAAGGCCAAAGAGGTAGCCGATATAATTGAAGTTGCTGCAAAGGCCACAAAGAATTAATAAGCTGCTTATCAGCAAATACAAAAATATCCCGAACAAAAAGAGCCTTCAAATTGAACGATCTGAAGGCTCTTTTTTATTTTAATTGGTACTTTGCTTAGGTGTAAATAACTTCCAGTATCCTTCGGAGATAACTTCAACGGCGCCGTCGGTCACTTTAATGGCGGTTTAATCGTCAATCGCATATGAAGGCACGGGAATCGTGGCAGCTAACTTTTTCAGATTAGCCAGGGAATTATTGGGAAACGACTCATGATCCAGATGCGGATGGATCGCAAAGTCAACCAGCCCCAACGACTTATCACTTTCCGGCTTTCTTGCATACACAGAGAATTATATATAAAATCAACTCCATTCAACATCCAAGTATTTCGATAACTCCATTCTATCATAAGAAATACCTTGCGCGATTCGCAAAAAGGGATAAAGCATAAACGTATATCCATTTTTGTAATTGAATCCAAACTTCCTTACCCCGAAAAACATTAACAATGTTCCGTACTCTAAGCCATGTCATGCTTTGCATGTTGCTGATATTTGCTTGTTTGCATGCGGCAAAAGCCCAATGTCCTGCCAGCACACCGCTCGTTATTAATTCAGTTTCCGTTACAGAAAGTCGCTGTAGTGCTTCCGGAACTGCTACCATATCAGCATCTGGCGGTTCAACGGCTTATATATACAGCATTATTGCAGGCCCTGCTTTATCACCACCGCAATCATCGAACATATTCCAATCGCTTGCGCCGGGCAACTATACTGTACAGGTGACCGATATTTGTAATACGTCTGTTACCAGTAATTTCACGATTACAGGCAACTATGCGCCTCCGGCGCCAATTGTTACAGCGCAGCCGACTTCCTGCCCCAACAGCAACGATGGTTCCATTACAATTAATTCCAGTGGCCGGGGGCCACTCAGCTATTCAATAATCAATGCTTCGCACGATACCACGGGTCCGCAGGCAAGTAATGTATTTACCGGTTTGCCGGCCGGCACCTATAGTTGTCAGGTAACCGATTCGTGCGGCAATTTTCAAACCAGAACGGCCACTGTCGCCAGCGGTAGCGTCGGTATACTGTCCGTTTCGGGCGCCTGGCAGTACGCGGCCTGCGATTCTTTTGACTATACAGTTGATATAAGTGTGTCTAACGGTTTCAAACCGCCTTATACCGTTACAGTGATGTTGCCCGATGGCACCGTTCAGTCGCATGTGTTGAACACTATTAACAATCCTCCATTCGTTATTCAGGATACCTATCACTTCAGATATCATCATACGCCGGGCAATAGCGAAACGTTGAGTGCAACCGTGACTAACAATTGTGGCGGTTCGAAAAGCACCGTCACCGGATTCGGTTACTATATCGACATGCACGTGAACGTTACAACACCTACAACCTGTAGCGGGTCAGCTATTTATACTTTTGATAGTGGTGAGGATAATAACGGTCCTACTTCACAGACACATTGCGGTACTATTACTTATACACTGGTGAGCCCCCTGGGTAACATCCTGGCCACGCAAACCAATAACTCAACATTCACAGGGTACCCTCCCGGCCCGGGGTATAAGGTGATACGACAGGATTGTTGTACAAAGGATTCGCTGCAATTCGACTGGGCCGCTCCGTCTGCCCCTAAAATAAACGGTTATATGCCTTTTGTATATTCTTCCTGCAGGGAAGGATTATCAGGCTTGCTGCTTGAAATAGACATAAGTAGCGTAAAATATACTGTATTGGCATCCGGGCCTTCTTCCGTGACATTTATGGATGGCACGGTGCATACTTATACTTACCCGGATACAATGTATATGCCGTCTGGCGTTGGGGGTGAGGTTACCATAAGCGGGCTTGCAGCCGGCACATGGAAGATCTACACGTTCGACGCCTGTGGAAACAAAGACAGCATTACAGCTACATTAGCGCCTTCGGATATGCGCCATTCCACATTTACGGCCTCTGCGGTAAAAGGATGCGAGGGCGCCAATGTCATTAACTTCCATGCCACATCAAATTCATCGTTCAATTCCAGTACCTCTCCCGATGCCTACATAACTGTCAATTCAACAAAATTCACGGATGTGGGTGATTCGTGGTTCAACGCTACGGATGGAAATCTTACTTCAGGCACTTATTACGTTTCATATAACTATAAAAATCCGTTGACAGGTGGTGTGGAATATCCCAGGGGAATGGCTGCCGCAGGTTGCGACGTCATTAATGACACAATTGTCGTCCCTGCCTATAAACAACCCCTGTTTAATGCTTCTGCCGTGGTAGCTCTTTGTGGAACTACCAGGCAAGTGGCGCTGGTGCCTGATAGTACCAGTGGTGTTGCTCCTTATCAATACCAGATTTCCGCAGGACCAACAACCACGCCACTGCAGGCAAGTCCGGTATTCTCAGGTTTAACTTCGGGCACCTATACATTCCTGATGTCCGACGCATGCTCCAATAGCTATTCGCGCAATATTACCATCGACACGCTAACTATGCCTAATGTGGTTACTACCGGCAACACGTGTGTTGGTGGTTCCGCCACTTTTACGCTGCCCGCCAGTCCTTTTTACAGTTATACGTGGCTGCGTCCTAATGGCAGCACGAGCACGGGGAATGCGCTTACCGTCAGCCCCGTTACGGTTTCAGATACGGGAACATATAAACTATCGGTCACCAGCACTATCGGCGGCTGTACCAACACCCTCAGTAAAAGCTATAAGCTGAGTGCCTGTCAGGCACTGGCCGAAACCATGTTGCGTTTCAATGGTCAGTGGAAAAACGGTAACATTCAACTGATCTGGCAAACGGCTGATGAAGTAAATATGAGTTATTATATCGTAGAGCGAAGCACAGATGGTTATGTGTTTACGCCGGTACAGGAGGTTGAGGCTAAAGGAGGAATACAGAATACCTATACAGACATTGACACGCACGTTCCTTCCGGAGTTGTTTACTATCGTATACAATCGGTTGAAAAAGGCGGATCTGTTAACTATAGCAGCATTATTTCTTTCAAAAAAGCCAATGGGCAGTCATTTAGTGTATATCCAACGCTTATCGCCGGCAATACACCAGTTACAGTTACCCGTTCGGCCGCCAGCCATACTACCTTTATCAAAGTGATTGGTGTTGATGGCAAGGTATGGCAAACTATTCCTGTTGCGGCAGGTTTAACTCAAATGAATATTAACCTCTCCAATCTGGCAAAAGGCAGTTACTTCATTGTTTTCACCAGCGACGACAATGTGGTAACGACAAAGGTTTGGAAAGAATAGAAAAATACTGCCATATGATTTATGTGAGGATCACGCCCTGCAAGTCGTAAGATTTGTGGGGCTTTTTTATGTGTTATAAAAATCCAATTATTACTAGGGAACAGTTATCCTGAATAACTCAACTTTACTGAACGGCCTTCTTTGCCCCATAATTTAACCCCATTCGATAAAAATTCTGTCAGTTCCGCCATACATCGGAATTGTTATCAATCTGAAGATACAGTTTGTTCTATAGGCCGTTTCATCACGCCTGCGAAGAAGCAAGCCAGATGAATGACAAGCATAATTTTTCCAGTCAAATCATATAAAATAAAATTTATGCTGTTTTACTGGTATAATGTTATTAAAGCATTCCTGTTACGATATTTCAAAAAGAGACTTGATGTTAACAAGCCTTTTATTAAAAAATTCAGGGTAAAAACATTTGATTGTGATGCGTTTCGGGTAATGGCTGCCTATAAATATTTTCTTTATATGGACTATGCCCGGTGGGAGCAGTTTGCAAGAACAGAGTTATGTCGTGTAGTACTAACGAAGAAGCTAGCGCCCTCACTCGGCTCGCAAAAAATTATTTATCGCAAACCGATCAAACGCGGCGCACGGGTTTCAATGCATGTGGAAATTGTCGGTTGGGACAACCGCTGGTTTTATCACGTTCATACTTTTATACACCAGGATGAAATAAAAGCCATCGGAGTTACCAGAGGACTGTTCTGGCGAAAAGATAAACAGAATGCCTTGGAAGAAATTGTACAATCGGCCGGTTTTTCAAATAGTAAGAAAACACCTCCCGATTGGGTGCTGAAGTTGTTTGAAGAGGATGGTGAAATAATCCGTAACATAGGGGTGCAGTTGTATGAACCGGGAACAGTTCAGGAACGCCTCAGCTTTATTGATACCCCATAGCCTGCAGGTTGAACAACTCTGCATATCGTCCGCCTTTTTTTAATAAGTCTTCATGACTTCCAATTTCCAGCAGTTCGCCTCTGTCCAACACTAAAATCCGGTCGGCCATTCGCACCGTTGAAAACCGGTGTGAAATGAGAACGGCGGTTTTCCCTCTGGTAAGTTCAGCAAAACGCTGGAATACTTCATACTCGGCTCTTGCATCGAGTGCAGAGGTGGGTTCATCTAAAATCAATAATTGAGCTTCTTTCATGTAGGCTCTTGCCAAAGCAATTTTCTGCCATTCACCTCCTGACAATTCCACACCCTGATTAAATCGTTTGCCCAGTGCCTGATCGTACTTGCCTGCTAATTTTTGCACCAGCCTGTCGGCCAGACTTTTCTGTGCAGATTGTACGATCAATTCTCTGTTTTCTTTTTCATCAATATTACCTACAGCAATATTTTGTGAAACAGTCATCTGATAGCGTATGTAATCCTGAAAAATAACGCCCACATTTTTTCTTAATTCTGCGAGATTGTATTCACGCAAATCATGACCATCCAACAAAATTCTTCCTTCGGTAGGATCATACAATCTCGCGAGCAACTTTACCAGCGTTGTTTTACCGGCGCCGTTCTCTCCCACCAATGCCAGCTTTTCTCCTGTATGAAGTGTAAAACTCAAATTGCGGTTAGCCCAGCTATCTGAGTTCATATATTTGAAACTTACATTCTCAAAAACAAAACCATGCAGAATAGGATCAGGAAAAGGCAATCCTTTTGCTGAAGGAGTTATGGTTGGTTGAATCTCAAAAAAATCAAAGAAGTCTTTCAAATAAATGGCTCCCTGCGATACAGCGGTAAAACGCGATAAAATTCCGTCGAGTAAACTCCTCAACTGACGAAAGGACCCTGCTAAAAAAGTTAAACCCCCAATGGTAATATTTCCATAAATGGTTTTATAAATAATAAAAACGTAAGCGCCGTAATAACCCAAGGTTCCAAACAGTGAAAAAGCAATTCCCCAAAGAGATCTTTTAAGCGCAAGTCTTTTATTATCCTGATAAAACCTATTTGACAGTTGTTTAAAGCGATCAATTAAAAAACCTGACAGATCAAACAGTTTTACTTCTTTTGCTGTTTCATCACTTGCGCCAATGTAGCGAACATAATCAAGCTCCCGTCTCTCAGGCGTTTGTCTTCGGCTAAGTGAATAGGTTTGATCGTTAAAATAAGCTTCTCCCATAAAAGCCGGCAGCACAGCCACAAACAGGATCACAATAAGCCACGGATTAAATACGATCAACCCTGCCGCTAAAAAGACCATGGTAATTAAATCCTGCAACTGGCTTAATACCTGCGTAAGTAAAATAGTTCTACCGATCGTTTGTTGTCTTGCTCTTTCAAGCTTGTCGTAGAAGTTGGAATCTTCAAACTGCTCAAGGTCCAGGGTAGCCGCATGTTCCATAATTTGAATGGAAGTGTAATTGGAAAACAGATCCCCCAACAAACTGTCAATTAAAGTTGAAGCCCTTCCCAATCCATCCGACAAAATTGCCAAAGCAAACTCAATAGCCACCAGCTCCCACAGATAAGTATGATCATTATTTGTTTCCCGGCTCAACTGAACAACCTGATCGATGATCAATTTTCCGACATATAAAACACTGACGGGAATTGCCGAACGAACAATCCGTATCAGTGCTGTAGCAATAGTAAGAGACCGGCTCGTTTTCCAAACCAATCTGAAAAACGATGGAAGATTGCCTAAAGCTGAAAACCGTTCTTTTAATGAAACTTCTGCCATTTATAAAACAGATTATTTAATGTAACAATGCCAATGTATTTATTGTTCTGTTTAATAAGCATGGTGGCATTTTCCATTGCAGTGAGACAAAGAGAGTTTACAAACGATACAAAAAATAGAAGGGAATATTAATTTCATCTGCCATTTAGTAGCTTTCATAGAAAATAGCGGAGTGGGCGGCTTTGCGTTTTTCCCATTGCAAAAGCTCCAGTTCAGGTTGCGTATAAAAACCATCTGTATAACCTACGCACAGGTACGCAACCAATTTGTTATCCTGCGGCGCCTTTACAATGCGCTTCACTTTCTCCGGATCAAGAATACTTACCCATCCGATGCCCAGATTCAATGCCCGCGCCATCAGCCACATGTTTTGAATGGCGCAAACCACGCTGTACAACCCCGCTTCCTGCATTGACGTTTGCCCCAACACGGGTTGGGCAGAAGGTTTGTAAAAAACGGCTATGTTGAGCGGCGCTTCCATAATACCTTCCAGTTTCAGGCGCGTATAAGTTGCCTGTTTCTCCTGTTCAAAGACAGGGGTTGCTTTTTCATTTTCTATAATAAAACTTTCCTTTACCTGTTGTTTAATGCAGGGGTCTTTTATCAATACAAATTCCCAGGGTTGAGAAAAACCTACCGACGGCGCGTGAAAAGCAGCATCTAACAACTGCTCCAACACGGCATTTTCCACCGGTTTGTTAAGAAATCGATTGCCGCGAACGTCGCGCCGGTTACAAATAATGTCGTGCAATACAGCCGCTTCTTCGGCTGTAAATAGTTTGCCGTTTAATGCATGCATATAGAGCCGCTAAAATACCCAGATTTTTCATTGCAACAGGCATTTATTGTAGCAATTACACCTTTTGCTTATCCAGGTCAACACACCCGGCGCGGCATCCAGCAAACTTTTTCGTCATCACAATATCACTTCCCATATTGTTCATCAGAAACCTTTTCCATCCATTCCACTACTTTACCATTCACTTCTTCCTGAATGGCAATATGTGTCATTGCTTTATTGTGTGAGGCGCCATGCCAATGTTTTTCGCCGGGTTCAAACCAAACCACGTCACCGGGCCTGATCTCTTCAATGGGCCCACCCTCACGTTGTACAAGCCCTGATCCTGCTGTAACGATCAGCGTTTGACCGGCAGGATGCGTGTGCCATGCTGTTCTTGCGCCGGGCTCAAATGTCACCAACGCTCCGGCAGCCTTTGTTGATTCCGTTTTCTGAAACAACGGATCAATACGAACGGCTCCGGTAAACCATTCTTCCGGTCCTTTTACAGACGCCTGCGTTTCGTTTCTTGTAATCTTCATAACAACTTAATTTATATCAACCACTTCTGTTAAAGAAGTGCAAAGATAGTCAACCGTACAACAACTGCTTTTTTATCTACTCCTCTGTTTTTTTAACCCTTCTGTTCGTTTTCACAAAGCTTTATGAAAAAAAGAAGGCAAAGTGTTGTCATGCCCCGCAGGTATGATCACCCATCATACTAACCACCCTTAACAAAAAATAAAAAGATTTACAATGAAGACTACTGTCGTTTATTTATTGGCTCTTGCCATTGCAACCGCACCCATGGTGATTATTCCGGCATGTACCAAATCACCGTCCGGCTCCGGCAACCTCATCGGAAACTGGGCAATCAGTAGTACTTATTTCGATGGCCCCGCCCGTAGTGAAGCTGTTACCTTTAGTATTAATGATACTGTGTATGTGGGCACAGGCTCAGGAAGCACAAAACGACTTAATGACTTCTGGAAATATTCCCTCGATAAAAGCAACTGGACCCAGATAGCCGATTTTAGAGGAGGCATTCGTAATTCCGGAATCGCCTTTGCGGTTAATGGAAAAGGATATGCCGGTTTGGGCTACGATGGCGATAGCTATTTAAAGGATATGTGGGAATACAGCCCGGATAGTAATGGCTGGGCTCAGAAAAAAGATTTTGGCGGAACAGCCCGCATCGAAGCCGTTGCATTTGCATTGAGCAATTATGGATATGTTGCCACCGGTTACGACGATAATTATCTGAAAGATAACTGGCAATATGATCCTGCTTCAGATACCTGGACGCAAAAGGCCGGCGTATTGGGCGCCAAAAGAAAATCAGCTTCTGTATTTGTCCTGAACAACCAGGCTTATATAGTAAGTGGTTACAGCAATGGCGCAGCCCTGAACGATTTGGAAGTATACGACCCTGTTACTGACAGATGGGCTACCAAAAGAAAAATAACGAACGTAACGGATAGTAGCTTCGATGATCAGTATACATCAATTGCCCGCTGGAATGCGGTAGCCTTTACCATGAACAATAAAGCCTATCTCGCCACTGGTGAAAATGGCAGCATGAATACACATACGTGGGAATATGATTATACCGCTGACCAATGGACAGAAAAAACCGGTTTCGAAGGAACTGCCCGTACCGGCGCCCTGGCCTTCACGCTGAAAAACAGAGGCTTTGTATTAACAGGCCGCAGCGTTACAGACGTCTTTGATAATGTTTACGAATTTCAACCAGATGTGCCCGTTAATGCTAATGATAATTATTGATAAGCGTTTTTTATAACAGCATCGTACGCAATTCTGTGCATACCAATTCTAATTCTTCTTCAGTATTGTAATAATGTACAGATGCGCGTACGATGCCATCCAAACCTTTACGGTCCATATAATAAAGGGTGGCCTTAGCGAAGCCGATATGCACATTGATATTTTTTTCTGCGAGCTTTGATCTGACTTCGGCCGCCGATATACCCGATACAGAAAAGGTGACGATGCCACAAAGCTCATCACCCTGATCATGCACTACAATACCATTGATCCCGCCGAGGCGTTGTCTG
>Ga0105239_10002971_pt1 | contig 21143 bp, 15 predicted proteins | sample KBSC44metaG_FD_92761 | JGI IMG/M metagenome (GOLD analysis project Ga0105239, IMG submission 92761) | Corn rhizosphere microbial communities from Kellogg Biological Station, Michigan, USA - KBS C4-4 metaG | ecosystem: Host-associated > Plants > Roots > Rhizosphere > Soil | place: Michigan, USA... | reverse complement strand
CCGACCTCAACCGTTTCTTCGGCGCCCGCTTCGGCATTACCGCCGGCCTTGAAGAAAAAGAACGTGATTGCCTCGTCCTCACCCGCATTCCCGGCACCGCTTCCATCGAAAGCAAAGGCGGCAGCCCCGTATTTTCCGTGCCCCAAAAAGGCATCGAACTCAGGAACCTGCCCGTCAGCAGCCTCGACCAGCAGCTCGCCCGGCTCTACCGCAAACTGCCAATGCCCTTCCTGGACGAAACCGGCTACGGAAACATCGACATCAAACTAACCTGCGACCTGGCAAACCTTGAAGCGCTGAAAGCCGAACTGCTTAAATCCGGGCTGTCACTAGCCAGCAAAAAACGGCCGATAAACATGCTGGTCATCCGGCAGCTTAGCCCCGGTCAATTTTAAACTTACCTAATCTTTATTTTATGAAATTTACCATTTACAGCATACTCTTTCTCCTTCTTTCCTGCCACGTTTTCGCACAGGTCACGGTAAACGGCCGGATCCTCACCGAAACCCGGCAGCCGGTACCCGGCGCCACCATCAAACTGGCAGGCAGCATCGTTGGCACCCATTCCGGCACGACCGGTTATTTCAGCCTCGCCCTGCCAAACTTAAAAGGAAAGCTTGAAATTTCGTTTACCGGCTACCTTACCCAGGTTATACCCTTAACCGATACCGCAAAACTCCGCACCGTCGTCCTGGTATTTGACGAAAGCAAACTGCGCGAAATCACCGTCTCCTCCGGCTACCAGCAATTCAACCGCAGGCAGGCCACCGGCGCCTACGGGCAGGTCGATAAAACACAAATCGAGCGCAATACCGCCACCGATATCATCTCCCGGCTCGACGGCATCACGCCCGCCCTGGCCTTTGACAACCGCGCACCCGGCGAACAAAACCTGTCCGTCCGGGGCCGCAGCACCATCCTGTCCAATAACTCGCCCCTGATCGTCGTCGACAACTTCCCCTACGAAGGCGACCTGCACAGCATCAACCCCAATGATGTCGAAAACATCACCATTTTAAAAGACGCCGCCGCTTCCGCCATCTGGGGCGCCCGCGCCGGCAACGGCGTGATCGTTATCACCACCAAACACGGCAGATACAACCGCCCGGCAAATGTCTCCTTTAATTCCAGCTGGACCCTAGGGCAAAAGCCCGACCTGTTTTACAGCCCGAATTTCCTCCCTTCCGCTGACTTTATCAGCGTGGAAAAACAACTTTTCGCGTCAGGCTATTATTCCGCCGCCGAAAACGACCCGGCGAAACCCGTGCTAAGCCCTGCTGTAGAACTCATGAACCAAAACCGCGACGGCCAGCTCAGCGATGCCGCCTTAGCCGCGCAACTCGAGGCGCTCAGTAAACAGGACGTCCGCAATGACTTTGAAAAATACTTTTACCGCAAAAGCCTCAGCCAGCAGTACAGCATCAGCCTCGACGGGGGCGGGGAGAAGCACAATTACCTCGTATCCGGCGGCTTTGACGCCAACCGTTCCAACCTCACCGGCAACAGCGACAGGCGCTATACGCTCCATGTCGTCAATAATTTCCGGCCCATCGAAAGCCTGGTGATCGGGACAGATATTTCCTATGCTTCGTCGCACGCGGTTAACGACAATCCAGGGTACGGGCAGATCAACAGCGGCAACGGCAAGGTCCTGTACCCCTATGCCCAGCTCGCCGATGCCTCCGGCAAGCCAATTGCTGTTGCAAAAGACTACCCGCTATCCTTCAGCGCAGCTGCCCCCGCCTCCGGTTTCCTCGACTGGCAGTACCGGCCGCTACTGGAACTCCAGCTGGCAGATAATGTCACCGGCCTGAACGACATCCGGCTGAAGTTCAATGTGAAATATGACCTTACCCCCGGGCTGAGCGCCGAAGCCATTTACCAGTATGAGCACACCGGTCGTTCCGGCCGCTTCCTGTACAGCAAAGACAGCTACTATGCAAGAAATTTAATTAATGAGTTCACACAGCCCGGTAACGACTACGTGGTACCCAACGCCGGCATCCTTGACAGCCAGGACGGGACCCTGGATGCGCGCTCGGGCCGGTTCCAGCTAAACTATGGTCATGTTTTCGGTGAGCGCCACCAGCTGAATGTGCTTGCCGGGGCAGAAGTACGCGATACCCATACCCGCAGCGCCACGACGCGGCTCTATGGCTATGATCCCAATATATTGGTTAGCCAGCCCGTCGACTATACGACCTATTATACCGTCAACCCCGGCGGCAATTCGCTGACCATACCTTATGTTGCCAATCTGAGCGACCAGACCGACCGGTATGTTTCGGCCTACCTCACGGCAAACTATAACTATGCGGGGCGTTATTTCCTGTCGGCCAGCGCCCGGAAGGATGAGTCCAACCTCTTCGGGGTCAACACCAACCAGAAGGGTGTGCCCTTATATTCTTTTGGCGGGGGCTGGGAAGCAAGCAAAGAAAGCTTTTATCACCTGGAGGCGCTGCCTTACCTGAAGCTGAGGGCCACCTATGGCGTAACAGGAAACGTGAACAAATCCGTCACCGCTTACACCACCGCTGTTTACGCGACCGACCCTTATACCAACCAGCCTGCCGCAATTATCCTGACCCCGCCGAACCCTGATCTGCACTGGGAAAAGGTAAAAACGATTAACCTGGGCCTGGATTTTGAAACGAAAGATAACCGTTTGAGCGGCAGCCTGGACTTTTATACGAAGAAGGGTACCGACCAGATCGGCAGCGTGGCACTCGACCCGGCCACCGGTTTTTTTGTAAGTGACCGCTACAGCTACAGCCTGAACAGCTCCGCGATCTCGGGCAATGGCGTTGACATCGAGCTCAACATGGTCAATGTTAAAGGTAAGATCGGCTGGCAGACCCGGATGCTCTTCAGCTATGCCACCGATAAAGTCACCAAATACCAGTACACCAGCCCGGTCAGCGATTACCTCTCACCCAGCTCCCCGCCAATGGCGGGGAGGCCGGTGCTGGGCATTTACAGTTATCAATGGGCGGGCCTTGACCCTTCGACCGGTGACCCTATGGTTTACCTGAATGGCGCGCCCAGCAAAGATTATGCGGCCATTGCTGCCAATGCGACCGTGAAAGACCTGGTCTACAATGGCCCCGCGCTGCCGCCCTTGTTTGGCTCGGTCATGAATACTATAACATGGAAGCAGTTCAGCCTGAGCGCTAACATCACGTATAAGTTCGGCTATTATTTTCACCGCAGCTCCATTTCCTACAGCGATCTCGTCAATACCTGGAGCGGGCACCGCGACTTTGACCAGCGCTGGAAAAAACCGGGGGATGAAGTGTACACAAGCGTTCCTTCCCTGTCGCTGACCGGCGACGGCGCGCGCGATGCGGTTTACCTGCGTTCCGGCGTCCTCGTCGATAAAGGCGATAACATCCGCCTGCAGGATATCCGCCTGGCCTGGACACTGGAACGGTTGCCGGGCCGCCGGTTCCCCCTGAAAGACCTGGCCATTTATGGCTACGCCAGCAACCTCGGGCTGCTTTGGCGTGCCAATAAGGACGGCCTGGACCCGGACTATATGTACGGCAATTCTGCGGTTAAACCTGTTCAAACCTATTCCCTTGGCGTAAGGACACACTTTTAAATCTTTTATTATGAAAAAGCTGAGTTATATCTTATTTTTTGTTGGCAGCCTGCATTTCAGCTGTACCAAGACTTTCCTGGATAAAAAGCCTGACCAGTCGCTGGTTGTCCCGCAGACCCTGCAGGACTTACAGGCGCTGCTCGACGATGCGAACACCATGAATATCAACCTCCCGGCATTGGGCGAAGTGTCCTCGGATGATTATTACGTGACCGACGCGGCTTTCGCCTCGGTAACGACCCCCATGTTCCGGAATGCCTATACCTGGAACAAAGACCTGTATGAAGGCAGCCCGGACGTCATCGACTGGAACTATACCTACCAGCAGGTCTTTTACAGCAATGTCGTCCTCGAAGGCCTGGAAAAAATGAATGCGGGCCAGCGTGCCGAACCGCAGTTTGCCGCGGAAAAGGGCAGTGCCCTGTTTTTCCGCGCTTTTGGTCTTTATTCCGCAGCGCAGTTGTTTTGCAAACCGTTTAACCCGGCCACCGCTGCCCAGGATATCGGCATGCCCGTTCGTACGTCTTCAGATATCAATCAAAAAAGTTCCCGGGCGTCCGTCAAAGCCACCTACGGGCAGATCACCGCCGACCTGCGGGAAAGTTTAAGTTACCTGCCGCAGACGGTCGGCATCAAGACACGCCCCAGCCTCGCGGCCGGTAACGGCCTGCTGGCCCGGGTGTACTTGTCCATGGGCGACTACCCGCACGCCTTTCAATATGCCGGCCAGGCATTACAACTGTACAGTACCTTGCTGAACTACAATACCGCCAGTACCACCAGACTCCATCCTTTCCGGAAGTACAATGACGAGGTGATTTTCCATAGCCGGATCTATTATACGGCTTTGACGAACAACACTTCCCGCCTGCGGATCGATACCGGTCTCTATGCGATGTACCAGCCGGGCGACCTCCGGAAGGTATTGTTTTTCACGCCCGCCGTGCCCGGGCAGACTTTTAAGGGGAGCTATACCAGCACCGACGACCTGTTTAACGGTATCGCTACGGACGAGCTGTACCTCATCCGCGCGGAAGCCTCCGCCCGCATGGGCAATAAGGATGCGGCGATGAATGACCTCAATACGCTATTAAACAGCCGGTATAGTACGGGAACTTATACCCAACAGACTGCCGCGACTGCCGGTGAAGCATTGGACATCGTACTTGAGGAAAGAAGAAAAGAATTGTTGCTCCGCGGTCTCCGCTGGTCTGACCTGCGGCGGTTCAATATGGAAAAGGGCAGGGAAGTCACCTTAAAAAGGCACCTCAACGGACAGGACTATTTCCTACAGCCAAATGACGCTAAATACATACTGCCTATCCCGGATATCGTAATCCAGCTTGGCGGAATTCAACAGAATCCGCGATAAATGGCAAGGCCCGCCGCGCTTCGGCGGGCCTTGCAAAGGCAATTAGTTGCCTTTACGCTCGGCAAGGATCTGCAGGTTCTCCTGGCCGGCCTTTACGCTAACGGGAACACCGCCGCTGAAATTCAGCTGGCTGGCAGCGTACTCCTTCGAGCAGTAATCGCCGGACGCCTGTGAACACTGCGCGCCATCCGGGTCATAGCTGGTCGGAACACCTGCAGCAGTGGTGTCGAACCAGTAGTTGGTGAACGATTTGTTAGCGCGGGCATTGAAGCCCAGGGCTACGGTTAATCCAAGCGCCAATGCGAACATGGATACGGCTTTTTGAACACGTTTCATAATGAAAGAAAATAAAATGAAAAAAAACACGCCGGCTGTGGTCAAGGGTTACCGGCTGCCCCTTTTTGGATTATTTGCGGACAGGTCTAGTAAAAAGCCGGTTGTCATTAAAATAAAACCGCAATGCGAGCAGATTAATGACCAGGAAGGAGCAGTTGAAAACCAGGTGTGCCGTCCAGTCCATGCGACCCAATATTCCGCCGCAGGAGCAGGGTACCTTTTCCCAGTAACCCAGCTTGACCAGGCCAACATAGCCGGTAAAAAGCAGCAGCAGGAAAAGGGATGTTTCCAGGCCAGCAAGCAATGTCCGGTCAAACAAAAGCAGCGCTGCCGCCGCCAGTTCTGCCAGGGGCAGCAGGTACAGCAGTACATCCGAAACTCCATGCGGGAAAGGTTGCCGGTAAAGTTCCCGCCGGAACGCCCAAAAATCGATCAGCTTGCTGAAAGCCGCGTAGACAAAAAGCAGTATCAGCAGCGGGATTAACAGTGATTTAATAAATGTTCTCATCGTGGTTGCAATTGATGGAACAAAGTAAGGTCGCCCGGAAATGGCAAAACAGTATGAAATAGGTAGTATACCCTTATGAATTATGGATACCGATTATCAATTCTTACCCGAACTCTTCCTCAGGGCACCGTATTACAGCTTTGCAGGCTATGACCTGGAACGCCTGCCCGAAGTCCTGGCCACTACCGTTTTCCGGAACGCCATTTACCTGGCCAGCCCGGATTTTTACCGGGTACTGGAAGCTAAGGCCTTCGACTTTAACCGCCTGGGCCAAAAGGAAAAACATACATTGTATAAGTATTATAATCGGATGTGTTTCCGTCCGACGCCATTCGGAAGCTTTGCGTCGTTTACGATGATCGAGTGGGGGGCAGGGGAAACGATAAGGCTGGCGGATGATGACCAGGCGCTACTGCACCTGCTGCCCGACGAATCGTTGCTGACGGCGATCAGTAACGCCGCTATGTTGCCCTCAAGCAGTGATCTACTGATCAGTAACCCAACCCTTTACGGTTTCGGAAAGGAATACAGGTACATCAAAACTACTGCCGATGCTAAAGGCCATTACCAATTCTCGATCGATGCGCTGGCCGGTGGTAAGTTCCACCGGGCACTTTTTAGCCAGTTGCGGAATGGGCCCGTGGCGACCGGCACACTGCTCGCGCTCATCCAAAAACATACGGGCTGTTCTGCTCCGGAGGCGGCGGACTACCTGACGTTCCTGCTCGCCGAACAGCTTGTTTTTCCGCCCTCCCGCAGGCACATGATCGGCTCGTCGGCCTCTCGTCATATGCCGCTGACCGGTACCGGGCCGTTACAGGAAGGAAAACAAGGTGAAGAACCAATATTTTATGCGGCTCTGGAACGCAAACACGAAACCGGTGGACCGGGTGAAACGGACAAGGAAGCACTCGCGGTCGCCGTCGCAACCCTTCAAAAACTTGCCCTGCCCTTTATTTCGCCTAACATGGAACAATTTGCAGTTGCGTTCAAGGCACGGTTCGATCTTGAGAAGGTCCCCCTGCTCATCGCACTGGACCCGGACGCCGGGATTGTATATGGTTCCGAAGGGATATCGGCGTTAGGGGCGGACCTGGACGAGTTGCGTTTTCCCGCCGTACCGGCGAAAACCGAAGCTGTTGAATGGACGCATGCCCACCGGTATTTGTTACGGCTCTGGGGATCGGCACAACAAAAAAGCCCCTGTGCCAGCCTGCAGATCAGCCCGGACGAAGTATCGGATATTGCCGGGAATTTGCTGCCGCCATCAACCCTCGCCCTGATGTTCAGGAAAACAGAAGACCATCTGCTTGTCGATTATGCAGGCGGAACGGCGGCGGCCGTGTCACTCATCGGTCGCTTCACCGCTTTCAGCGACCGGGTGGCAGGCTTTTGCCGGAAATTGGCGGAACTGGAGGTGCTGGCCCACCCGGACATTATTTTTGCAGATATCGGGCAGCTTTCCGATATACATACGGACAATATCAACCGCCGGGAACCGGTCTATGCTTATGAAATTCCTGTTAATGTGTATTCAAGACGTCCCGTTGAAATGCAGCTTCCACCAGGTGACCTGGTGATTTCCATAAGCGGGGGGCACCTTATCCTCGAATCTGTGAAGCTGAAAAAACGGGTGGTACCACGCCTGGCTACCGCGTATAATCACCGCCGGAGCAGCTTGGCCATTTTCAGATTCCTTGCCGACCTGCAATACCAGGGCTTACAAGCGAACTTAACGTTTAGCCTGGAACGTTATTTTCCCGGCCTGGATTTTTACCCAAGGGTGCAAGTAGGAGAGGTCATCATCAGCCCGGCAACATGGCACTTTGACGAGGCACAACTGGATAAGTTGTTAACTGAGGATATGACGGATCCATTGGTAAAGCTTCGTCGGTTCAGGGCTGCCAACCACCTGCCTCAGCGATTGAATGTGGGTCACACGGACCAGCAACTGGTTTTTGATCTCGGCGGTCGGGAGGACGGTTTGTTTTTTCTGCAATGTTTGCGGGGCTTGAAAAAGGTAAAGCTTACCGAATATCTTTTGCCGGGGCGCACCGTAAAAACAGGTCACGCGCCGCTCTCATCGCAATACGTAGCATTCCTTTCACACCCAGAGAAAATTTACGCTGGAACTTCACCGGCTGGCTCCCCGATCCGGGTAGGGAAGACCCGGAGCTTTCTGCCTGGCGGCGACTGGCATTATATTAAAATCTACTGCACACCTGAGAGTGCTGATACCTTACTTACGGAGGTGATCTGGCCGGTTGTTAAGGCGAACCGGCATGTTTTTGTTTACTGGTTCTTTATCCGGTATTTTGACAACGGCCACCATTTGCGCCTTCGTTTCCGGATGACGGCTAAAAGTACCGGCAACTTGCAGGCTGAACTGAATTCTGCACTGCGCCGGACGGGTAGCGATGTTTTGGTCAGGGATTATCAGGCCGATACTTATCGGCGGGAGCTGGAACGTTACGGGGCCGGCATTATCGATGAAGTTGAAGCTTTTTTTTGTGCAGGAAGTAATTTAGTCGCCCTTTTTACAGAGCTGAAGGCTGGCGGGAAGCTGCCCGGTTTGACGGATTTCCTATTGGGCATACTTACAACTTACCGCCTTGCCGCTGATTTCATTGGCGACCTTGGACAAATGCTTGTTTTCTTCAGATCGGTAATTGCCAGATTTCTGGGTACCATGGCGGAGGATAAACAATTAAAAACAGATTTGAACAAGAAGTACAGGTCACGGAGAAAGGAAATAAGTGACATCGTCGAAAACGGGCTGACGGTTAAAACACTGGGACACGCTTTTAATGAATTGATGCAGGCAGTTTCAGTGGTCAGGGCAAAGCAAACGGGTCCGGGACAAACCCTACTGGCTGACCTGGTCCATATGCAACTGAACAGGACATTGGCCAACAGGCATCGCGAACAGGAAATAATAATTTATTATTTTTTAGAGAAGTACACGCTTACGAAGCTGGCACGGCAGGCAATATCGGTCAGCCCGGTTGAACCACAGGATGAGTAAACGCTTCGGTGATCTTGTTTCGAAAGGCCGTTTTAAATGCGCGGCCGACCGGAAGCGTTGTCTGGTCCCTAAGTTTTACCTGCCCGGGTTCCAGCAATAAGATAAATGCGTGGTTAACAATATAAGATTTATGGATCCTGGAGAATTGCTCAGTCGGCAATTTGATTAATATTTCGCTCATTTTTAGGTAGGTAACGACTTTTTTATCGGAAAGGTGAATTTCAATATAATGATCGTAACCTGCAATATAAAGGATATTTGAAATGAGGACCTGGAGTAGTTTTTCCCTTGTTCCGGACCTGACAAAGATATAGGGCAGGGGAGTGACGGCTGCCGGTGTTCTTATGGCCAGCTGCCGTCGGATCCTTTGGATACAGCCGAGGAACCTTTCGTAACCGATAGGCTTCAGGAGGTAATCAGCAGCTTCGCGTTCAAAGGCTTCCGGGGCATATTCGCGATAGGCGGTGGTAAAGACAACAGTCGTCTGGGTATTGACCAGTCCAGCAAACGTAAGTCCATTGAGCTCCGGCATGTCCACGTCGAGGAACGTAATGTCAGGGCGTATAACGGGAATCACCTCCAGAGCAGCTAGCGGGTCTGTCGAGCTGCCGGACAACTGTAGCCCGGGTGTCCGGCGGATGTAGCCTAAAAGAACCTCCACAGCGTGGGATTCGTCATCAATAATATAGCAGCTGAGGGTCATAATTGTAAAATTAAGGATAATTCGAAATATTCGCCGGTTTCGGCAACATCAAGGCTGTATTTGCCGGGGTAAGCAAAGTCCAGCCGGATGCGGACGTTTTGCAGCCCGGTCCCGGAACGTTGCGAGTAACCGCTCTTTGACTTTTTGAGGTTCCGGCTGAAAAAATGCAGCAAACCGTTATCGTCCACCTTTAGCTGCAGTTCAGCGGGGTGTTTCTGGTCCCTGACGTTGCCATGTTTGAACACGTTTTCGGTGAGCGTGAAAAGAATGAGAGGAATAATACGTCGCTGCTCAAAGCCGCCCTCGAAGTGAAACCCGGCAGCCAGCCTGCCATCGAAGCGGTAATTATTGATCTCCAACAGGCGTCGGATTTGGGCGACCTCCTCCTCGAGCTGTACCTTGCCGTCTGCCCCGGCTTCCTCGAGGCTAAAGCGTAGCAGGTCAGCTAAAAGCATAACGCATTTTGAGGCATCCGGTGAGTGGCGGTAGACAATGTTGTAGATAAAATTCAGCGAATTAAAAAGTAAATGCGGGTTGACTTGCTGGGTAAGGTACGCATTACGGGATGCTGCAAGTTTTGTTTCCAATTCTGCTTTTTCCTTTAGGGCCCGCAGTTCCGCCTGTTCCGAGGCTGCAGCTTGCCGGCGGAAAAAGGCGATGTGGCCAGCGGCCCAGTAGAACGTCGATAACAGGACAAAGTAGCCTGCCCGTATCGTCGTACTTGCCAGGGTCCTTCCTTTAAACTGGTATAGATAGGCATTCAGGCTGATTTGATCAGATTCGACCAGCAGGTTGCAGATAAATTTAACGGATAGGTAAACAATAAATAACAAAATGTAATACAGCATCCCGCGTAAGTATTTTGGTGCAGGGGAGGTAAATAAGTAGCTTAATAGTGACGTATGGCAATAAAAGAAAATGATATTCAGCGCATAAAAGCAGACATATACGCTTATGGGTTCCAGTCTTCCGTAGGTATAGTAAAGCGATCCCAACTCATAAGAAATAAAAGCGGCCCAGCAGGCCGCGTGAATCGCAAATGATTTGACAGGGTATGTTTCCGTTTTGAAATTAAAGATTTGCATAACCACAGGTCGTTTACGAAGTGAATAAGGTCGTTGGCGAAAAAAATGGTTTCAATAGTTAAACCAAAATTAAATTTAAACAAAAATCAATAATTATGAATAAACCAGGTAAACTTCCAAAACAAAAAACGACAAAAAGGTATCATTTCCGGGAAAGTTTTTTAAGTTGTACGGGAATTTCGGACCCGGACACCACCAGCCCGCTTACGCTGACCACAACGCATATTTCGAAAAAATAGGCTGTAGCTGGGCAACGTGCTTTAAATGTATGTAACATGTTAAAAGATGATCTATACAGTATCCGGCAACTTGGCAGTTATTTTATGACCAGTGGCGTTTCCGGTTTTCACGACAGTGCTGTTAAAATTAGTGCGGCCTGTACTGGACTTGCTGCGCGCTGGAAGACCGCTGTGTATTCAGATTCGCCTGATCATTCCCTGAAGCGTTATTTTACTTACCATCTTGAGGGTATCCGTGAAATCTCGGATACCCTTTTTGAATGCCATAGCCATCCCGGGGAAATTCACCAACTGCAGCAGGAGCTGATCGCGCTCGTCGACTACCAGCGGAAATACTTCCGGAAGTTCTTCGATGCGGATGCGGTCACACCCATGGCTTATTACCGGAACGTTGCGGACACACTCGGTGCTGCGGTTTCAATGCTGACAAAAGAACTGAAGGCAACCACTGTCAATGAAAATCTGAAAAACTGTGTTTTATCTTACTTAAATGAAATGGTAAGTGCCAGTGGAAAGACATCATTCACCTTCAGGGCGCTCTTTTACTTCGAGTCCGTTACTATCGGGCTGCATGAAATGAACCTGGCCAAAACAGCCGGAAATACAGAACACCTGCTCAGCGATAAGCTGTCACTGTTAAATTTTAACCACCTTGGATTTTTTGCTTTTCGCAGGGAACAGATACTGGTTCAAACAGATGATACGGATCCGTGGAAAAAGCTGAAAAAACTGCAGGACGAACTGATGCGGCTTAAATACAACCCGCATCCGAATTTATGTTACGACCCCTGCTGGCCCCCGCTTAACGAAATGCTCGCCGGCTGGCTTACCGAAGAGATCGGCCGCGCAACAGCCAGCTTGCATTCCCAAGAAATGCTGTTGGTTGAAAAACTGCCACTGAATGTTTCCATGGCACAGCTGGCCTTCCTGCTGAAATTGTTGTTCCTGGAAAATATTTACCATAAGCCGAACTTGAGTCAGATATTTAAGTTCTTCTCCCGCAACTTTGAAACCAAAAGGCAGAAATTCATTTCCGCCGGAAGCCTGAGCAAAGAATATTACAGCGTTAACCAGGTTACTGCCGCGGTCGTACGCGATTTGCTGCTTAAAATGGTCTCCAGGATCAACCGTGATTTTTTCCCTTAATTACTGTAACAGATACAACCGGAATATCTATTACCTATACGGGCGCCATCGGGAACAGGTCAAGCATATCGAATAACCCGGATGGCCTGGCAGAAAAGGATTTTTTTGTATTACCATCAAAATAATAAGAAGCCCCGGAATTTACAGGAGCGGTCATCGCGTGGCAAAGCCAAAAGATGTTGAAGCGTTCGAGACCGGTCAATAGCGGCAAGAATACCAAATTAAGCACATACGGAAGGCCAATAAACCGGCATTGAAATCAAACTACTTCGCTAAATAGTTCAATACCATTAATTGCTGGTCCAGGCGTACACGGAACTTACCCTAATCGCGTTCCTATTATACAATTATTTCCCAAACTTTTTGCGGCGGACCTCACAAACATACGCTCGATTAAATTAACAAGGTGAAAAAAGCCGCCTTCAGCACGGGACACCTGCTAAAATGATCAACATGATCAATCATGATTATTTCCCGGTAATGGCTGCAATAGGTGTATTAATTCATGGTCGTTGAGAAATTTCACCAGTTCCCCAAGCCAATTATAATTAAAACCTTCCTTATCTACGAGATCCACCGGCTCTACTTTCAGCACGTCCGCTATCGTGTCTAGTCTCATTATCTTACTGGCCTTTAAAAAATCTTGGGTAAACCCTAAACGTGCAAATGGTTGCCTGACCAGGTTTTTTTCGTCGATCATTTGAACATTATTATTTATCATTAAAGATACAAAACAACGCATATATGCGTCGAAAAAAAATCGGGATATAGCGGATTTTCGACGTTGTTATGAACCTCAGGAACGATCGGGTAGTAGATACGCTTGGAAGAAGGGTGCATGAGCTAAGAAAGGAGCGTAAGTTATCACAGCTCCAACTTGCCAACCTTGCTGATATGATGGTATCCCAGGTCAGCAGGATCGAAACAGGAAAGAGCAACGCTACAATCAGCACGGTTTGTGCTTTGGCTGCGGCGCTCGATGTTGATTTGAATACCCTGGTACCGCCATCTTTTTACGGGCGAACTGCTTAAATTAACATAGAATAATTGATGGTTTATATTTACGATAGTTAATACACGCATTACATAATTTTTTTTTAAGCGTATGCTAACCTGCCTTATCTATCATCAACAAAATCCCCCGCTTATTTACCGTTAAAACACCCGTTGCATTTGATAAAAAAAGTTTCTATTTTGTCGCCGAATTATTTTATATTTAATATAATGTCACATTGCTTAAAATATATGACCAATAATCAATTTTAATTAACCTATAGACAATATACTCCTGACGCATTTGCCGGGAATTATTGTATTTAAAAAATAAACATCACCTTCCGCACGGGGAAATCTGGTAAATTTTATGGCACGGAAGTACAACAGGACGCTGGGACGCGGGCCTGTTCGTGCTGTGCCTGGCCCCACCAGAGCCACTACCGTGCAGCACCGGACGGCCCGCGTACCAGTTTATTTTAGACACCCATTACAGGCTTATATACCTATGATAAAAGCAGTAAAGTCGGACCGGGCATTAGTTGTAGCCATACTTGCCGGTTCATTTGAAAATAACAAAAGCGTGAATTACATCGTCCAGCAGGATAAAAGGCGGCTGGAACGTATGAGGGCATTAATGGAATACTCTTTTGATGTTTGTTACCTTTTCGGGGAAGTCTGGTTATCGGCAGACCAAAAGGCCTGTGCCCTAATTTTATTCCCGCAATTAAAGAAAACTACGCTGGTTTCAACCTGGCTGGACATTAAACTGATTTTTAAAGCAATAGGCATCGGCAGGATCCAGACCGCCCTGCAAAGGGAATCAAAGATCAAAAAGCTGCAGCTACCTGGAGAGATGTGCTACCTGTGGTTTATAGGCGTATCCACTGAAAGCCAGCACCAGGGGATTGGCAGCAAGCTATTGGCAGCGGTATTATCCTATGCTGATCAAAAACGGCTGCCTGTCTGCCTGGAAACATCAACCTTGAAAAATATACCATGGTATGAACATTTTGGGTTTAAGCTTTACAACCAGTTAGAGCTGGGCTACACTTTATATTTTCTAAAAAAGGAACCCGGAAAATAAAGCGATGTTAGTATTCGGCACCCAGATACATATTATAACTTTTATTTTTATTGCGCTCGAATTCGGAATGTTCCTGTTCCAGCTGGCTTATTACGCCATCCGGCCGCAGGACCAGAACAGGCTGTGGTATTTACTCCTGCTGCTTTTAATGCTGATTTATAACATCACCGGCGGGCTTTTCCCTGACCCTAAAATACACCTGCCGGTTCCCATCCAAGTAATGATCGCCTACGGGAGCGGATTTTTAACCGCGTCCTATTTCCCTTTTTATTTTTATAAGGCGTTTGAGCTTAAATCCCTCCGCTGGCACGCACTTTTCGGGGTGCCATTATTCCTGATGTTGCCCTACCTGTTTTTTTTTATCATCGTTTACACCATCAACGGTAACCTTGAGGCCGACATCCAATACGGAATGATCCTACCATTTATTTATGCGCTGGTGCTGCTCTGGAATATTTTTCTAGCTATCCGCCGGAAATATGAACGGGAACGGAATAAAAACAAGTACCTGGAAGAAATCGCGATGAATTTCGCGGTCATTCCCTGGGCCTCCCTGGCCTGCTTTGGTTTCGTAGAGAAAAGCCAGGTGGTAGAGGTATTATGTTCCAATACCGGCATTATTATTATCACAATACTTTTTCTCCGGAAAACAATCCGGGAGTCACACCTCGAGTATCAGCTGTTGCAAACTGTTAGGATTGACGGGGCAAACCCGGGACGGTTCCGCGAAAATTGCCAGAAGTGGGGCTTAACCAAAACCGAAACCAGGATAGTCGAACTGCTTTATAAGGGTTTATCAAATAAAGACATTGCAGACCAGGTTTTTATATCTGAAGAAACGGTTAAAAAGCATATCCAGAATATATTCCGTAAAACAGGTGTAAAAAACAGGACGGCACTCGTTCATGTTCTTCAGCGCTGACGCCCCCCGGGTTTTAAAGGCATCTCCTGTGCAAAATACCACTTTTTAAGTATAAAAAACCCCCGAATTGGGTATGAAAAGTGCGCCGCATCCCAGTAAATTTGCCCTTTTTAATTGTAATCAGTATGGGAAGGCAATCAGCGGATAGACAGGTATACCCTTTTGCCTGGCTGGATGAAACGGTAGAAATTACGTTAAACCCGGACCGGGGAATCGTGTACCAGCTTCAAACAGAAGAGCTGGGCCGGTTGCAGGAAAAACTGGACGTGGAAATATGGCAGGTATACAGCCAACTGAAGACGGAAATATTTTACATCTTGTCGCCAAAAAAACTGGGCGCAATCGTGCGTAAATATCAAAACGAACTTTTACTTTTACGGCAACAGGCGAGGGCCAACCTCGAGAAATATCCGGAATTCAATACCTTGAGAAAGACCGGGAAAATGGTTATTGAGACCCTATCAGGGCTTTCAATGTCCATTGAGGAGAGGTTTCCAGGTTTCCTGCAGGAAGCCGGGAACCCTCAGGAAAATACCACAATCCAACCCGAGGCCCACCTTTTTAAAATACTTTGCACGCTTAGCGTCGACCAGATCGGAATTATATTAAGGGCCGCAGATGATTCAAAACTCATTCTATCCAAATCATTAAGTCTGATTTTTAAATTGATAGTACCATATCTATCCACGCAAAATAAAAATGATTTATCCTGGGACAGTATGCGCAGCAATTCTTATCATCCCGAAGGGCGGGATAAGGAAGTTGCAATAGAAGCGCTTGAAAAAATGGTAGAGAAAATTATGGAATATTAGATTTGTTCCACCAGGCATTAATTACCGAAGTTTGGATAGAGAGGGTTGAACTAATTAAGTTGCCATTAAGCCAAAGCTGGAAAGTCTTCAATAAGTTTACATGAGTTCGGGTTAAGAGAAGTGTATAAAAAGAGAGTAAAGAGCATGGTTTTTACTTATAAATAGTTGACAATCAATTCGTTAACAACTATCAAACCTCTATGCTCAGCGATAAAATTATAGAAATTTTTGTAAACGTTGACGACTTTTGCAAAGAAATTTGCGCCTGATCTTGAGAAGCAGCTTATCGAAGACCACACTTTAGGTAAAAGGAACATGAAAACAGGCCTGTGCAACAGCGAGGTCATCACGCTGATGATAGCATTCCATTACGGGCAGTTCACCAACCTCAAATCATTTTATGTCCATTTCGCTCGGCCACACCTGGACGACCTGTTCACGGGCCTGGTATCTTACAACCGTTTTGTCGAGCTGCAACCGCGCTCAGCCGTGTTGTTCATGTTGTTCGTCAAAATGAACTGCCTGGGCGAATGCCGGGGACTAAGCTTCATCGATTCGACGCATTTGAAAGTATGCCATAACCGCAGGATACACTAGCACCTGGTGTTTGAGGGGCAAGCCGAAAGGGGGCAATGTTCAATCGGCTGGTTCCATGGGTTCAAACTGCACCTGATCATCAACGACCAAGGCGAAATACTGTCTTTTTACGTTACAAAGGGTAACGTGGACGACCGCGACTGGAAGCATTTCTCAGATATGACAAAGGCCATTTTCGGCAAATTGTTCGGTGACAAGGGCTATGTTTCAAAGGCGCTGGCTGACCTGCTGTGGGGCAATGGCATACAGATGGTGGCCAAGCCCAAAAAGAACATGAAGCAGGTAAACCTCGGCCAGGAAGATAAAATCCTACACGCAAAAGAGCCATTATCGAATGTGTCAACGATGAACTCAAGAACATCTGCAAGCTCGAGCACACACGCCACCGATCCGTACATAACTTCCTGCTCAATATCATGGGCGCTTTGGCTGCCTATTCTTTCTTCCCTAAGAAACCTTCCCTTAATATCGTCTTTGAAGAAAATAATAAACAGCTTTTATTGGCTGCTTAACCCGAACTCACGTTAAGTTAAGTTGTAATTCGTTCAATTAATTCTATTTTTCCTGGCAATCTGACCAAAGTTGTTATCAACTGCAATAGCCATTTTTGTTGTAAAGCGAGCTACCTGAATGCTGTTAAAAGCGCCGGCTACTTAGCGGCGGATCACGAGAATCCCACCTTTTTTGGCTTTGTGCAGAATTCTCGGGCCTGACTGGGGCAGGTGTACGCGTTATATTTCTGCCATTTCGAAACCGCATTTCACATTAATACTGTCGAAGCAAACCATCGACAAATCGTCCATGTTCGAATTTGAAAATATTTCTGTATGGTAATGGGTTTTTGTTATCAGTGGAGGTCGTTGGTTTTACGATCACGACATTTATAGTATTTATTTTTTCTGTTTTAATGAAAAGGTTAAAAGGTTCTTCTTCGCCTGCTAGAAATACTTCACTGCCATGAAAATCAAAATATCCACGTAACTTAATATAGGTTGTGTCGAGGCTAATTACTGCCCCTTTGTTTGCCAGTTCGTATAACGAAAAGTTATACAAGTTATTTAAAGCAGGAATTTTGGTTATGCGTATTAAAAAAGGATTCTTCTTTTTTCCTAGTTTTTTAAGGGTCGACTTGATTAATGAGTCTACCTGAGGACTTTCTTTATAATACGGTATTGATATACTCTGCTTAGTTTGGCCGACAGACAGGTGACTGTCTTTGAGCGTGCATTTACCCCACAAAACCACGCCAATTATAAGTAATAATGTTAGTTTCATTTGATTGACAATTTTAATAATAATGTGACTATTCTTCAGTTTTTTTTAATACCCAGCCCTCGTCCTAACTAGTGTAGCATCGTCAATCACTCCACCATCATCATAGGATGTAACCTTTCCCGAAGGACCAAAAAATTTAGAAATATAAAAAATTTGGAATCGAATTTCATTATTTGGATGAAGTTGATTTATTTGTTGAAGGACTCCCCAATCACTATCGAGATGATGGTATTTAAGATCGTTTGTTTTAAAGCCTGATGGCCCAGTATATCCTTCAACAGGAAAATTGATATGACTATGCATAGCTAAATGAATATCATTAGCTTGAGCCAATCGATTAATGATGATGTCTGGACCGCCAATTTCGCTAGAAGCATCATGGCTCGTTGCAATATAATTTTCGCTTGCGCCCCTTTGAACCCTAGACCATTCTACATCTGAATTATTGGCTACGAATCCGTAAAAAGCCTCGGCTTTGTCATTGTCGTTGATTTGATACCAATCATAATTTACACCAGCATTACTTCCTGTATGTCCGGGAAGTATGCCAGGGTCGACAAGTATGCTCGGATTATCCACGTTAAATATTCCATTAGCATTCGTCGATATTAGTTTATCGTGAGGGCCGGAATAGTCGCCGTAAACCGTGATTGACCCATCTCTCTGAAGCTGATATGCATGGTTACCTGTTGCCGAGATTGGAGTTCCAAAATCATTATACATGTCGGAGGTAATATCTCCACTATCTTCGGTTGTGCCCTTGAAATTGCCTTCTCCGTCGTTAAACCAAGTCCCAGAGCCTCCTGAAGCTAGAATTCCTTCTAATAGATTAGATAGGCCTGAAGTTTTCAGCGTATTTCCTACCAAATCTCCTAATGGGTCATTATAAAGAATCGGATTCAAATTACCATACTGATAAACCGTCATCGATTCTGTTCCCTCTGCCATAGGGTCAACAGCCACAAATCTACCTAAAGCAGGGTCATAATTCCGATAAAACGTCTGGTAAAAATCCGGTAAATTACCATAATCCTTCTGCCATTCGCTGCCCCCGTTATACAGGTGCTTGTTATCGTTTCCAGGGGTACCCACAGGGCTATTTGGCATTACCAGGCCAAAGGCATAGTAGCTGTTTTCCTGCGTAACCACGGCTACGCCGCTTCCATTGTCCTGGAAGCTTATACGGGCATTACCTTGCTGATCGCTAATGACAAATTCAGGCTTTAACGTGCTGCCCGTGTTGATCACCCGGCCCTCCGGCATCGGGAAGTAACTCAGCGTAGCATCAAGGTAAGTAAATCCGTCCACATAGTCGGTTGTGTGCACGATCGTCCCACCGTTGTACTGCTGCTTGCGAATAAGCTGTCCGGTGCCGTCATACGTGTAGTAAATATACTGGCCGGTGCCAGCTGTAACCGTAATCTTGTCCGTGCGGTTGAGGTCATTGTAAAAAATTTGTATTCCCTTGTACGGATCAGTGGATAAACTGCCATTGGCATAGTAGCTGTAGCTTGCCGCTGTTGTTGCACCTGTTAGGTTACGGAAACCGTAGCCGGTATAACTGGCCCCGGTACCATCGCTTATCTTTAATAGTTGGTTAGGGTTGCTGCTGTCATAAGTGTAGGTCAGCTGGTCTATACTTGCCATAGTAGCACTATTTCCCTGCGTTGAACTATTGCGGTTTAAATGCTGGATGTTCCCGTTGTCGTCATAATCAATCCCGTCCTCGTTAAAGCCACCCACATTGTAGTTAAAGGCCGTCGTCGCGGTAGTTGCCCGCTCGGCATAGCTGGCGGCGGTAAACCGGTCAAGGGCATCGTAAGTGTATTTATAGCTGCGTTCGTAGCTTTTGGTACCGGCCGCATCCGTGCTCATCCATTTTACACCCCACAGTTTTCCATTGAACAATCCCGTAGCGCTACCCATGTTGGCATCGCCTTGGTCGTACATAAACTGCATGCCAAACAGGTCGGTGTTATCGTTGTTGGTGTAGCCACTACCCGGGCCCCAGTCGCTGCTTAGCTTGCTATTGTTAATGCTCAGCAGCTGCCCGCGTATATTGTACCTAAAATCCACCGATTGCAGGAATCCCGTCGAAATAAAGGCCTTAAACGTTGACCCTGACGAAACCGTCGTGCCGGCGGGGAACGTTATGCTGTGTGTTGCAATTTGGGTGCTGGTGCCGCTGTAAGTGCCCGACAGGGTCAGATCGGCAGGGATAGCTATTTGCCCGAGTCCTTTGGTTACTACCTGCCCCAGCTCGTTGTAAGTGTATGCAGCAATGTTAACGGAAGGTGCAGTATTGTACTTCTGGCTAATTCCGGTTACCCGGTTCATCTGGTCGTACGTCATATAGGTGTAAACAGTGGTGGTCACCGATGCCGAGGTTTTTTTGAATACTTTTGAGGCCTGCGGCACTCCGGCAAAGTCGTTTACCACGGTTTTTGTGTCGGTTAGTTGCGCGGCAGTCGTATAGCCGCTGTAATAGAGATGGTTATTAGTCTGCACCTGGATGGGGCGGCCATTGCCGTCGTAAAAGGTAGCAGTGGTAAGCCAGGTGTTGCTAAGGCCGTTACCTACTGCCGCTTTGCAGACAATGGTTGGCATGCTCCGGGTATTTAAACTTGAAGTATTTTCCGTCGGCAGATTCGGATCGGAAGCTTGTGATCGATAAGCAAAATCGGCAGTGCCGCCGTGGGTCATATAATAATTGTCGAAATACAGGTAAACCAGAGGTACCAGTGTGCCTGTTGTCGCCGTAGGAAAAATTGCGTTGGTGTAGTATCCACTATTGGTAACCGTGTTTGTTGGTTTTTCGTACCAAATAGTATTATATGCCGAGGCTAGCCCGTTTACATAGGTTTGCATATTGAACCTGCCCAGCCGCGTTGCGTCAGTATATACACCCTGGCTAATCACCCTGCCTTTTACATCGTATTTTACGTAGTTCCATTTGTTGGCGGCCAACATGACGGCATCCTGGCTAAGTACCGGGCGGTTAAGCGGGTCGTAAACAATATACGTAATGCCTTTTGAGGGCACGGTTTTTTCAATAAGCCGGCCCAGGGTATCGTAAGTGAAAAGATAAATCAATTTGCTTATTGCGGATTGCGACGGGGTAAAATTCGAAACCCCTTTCATCATTGCCAGTGCGTTCGGTGGTATAATGTAAGTTATCATTCCCGCACTGTTATAAATATAATAGGTATCAATATAAACCCCCGATGTAGCGGTTAACTGACGTTTTAAAACAGTATTGCCTGCTATATCTTTAAAAACCCTTATTTCCACATTATCCTCATCTTTTACATCGCTTACCGACAGTTGCCCATCACCATAATTGGCAACGGCGTAGCTGTTATCGGGGTTCCAGGCAATAATGTTTCCATCAGCCGCGGCACTATTATAACGTTGTATAATGGTTTTGTAGTGTTGCGTACCT
>Ga0105239_10002970_pt1 | contig 21143 bp, 19 predicted proteins | sample KBSC44metaG_FD_92761 | JGI IMG/M metagenome (GOLD analysis project Ga0105239, IMG submission 92761) | Corn rhizosphere microbial communities from Kellogg Biological Station, Michigan, USA - KBS C4-4 metaG | ecosystem: Host-associated > Plants > Roots > Rhizosphere > Soil | place: Michigan, USA... | reverse complement strand
GCATAGTGCAAAATATAAATAGACAGGCTGCACTGCCCTAAATACTGCCAGGGTTTCCACAATTGAGAATATTGACTTCTTTGAACCAGTGAGAAAGCCATTAAAGCCACACCAATGGCGGTAAGGCAATATCCCAGTGTGGGTGGATAAAAAAGCTCACTGTAACCAGCTCGGGTATAAAGTGCTCCGGGAAAATTCATCCACACCGCAATACCAAACAATAAAACAGGCAGGCTGTAACGTTTCAAAGCGCTGAAAAAAGCCTCTCCCTGTTTCTTCCAAAGAGACCCTAAATTCATACCCAATAGGGAGAATCCTGCCCACGGGAAAAGTGGAAACCACCCATCAATAAAAAAGCGCTTTGTAATACTTACACTGTTTTGGAAGAGCGATGGAATTGGGTATTGGGCCAAAGGGTAATCGATATTGCTGAGTTGGTATCCAAAATAATGTTGGAATAAAGGTGCCACCAGGAAAAAGAGACAAGTCACTGCCCAGCGAGTTGAGTTCGGTAATTTGGACACCCCATAGGATAAAGAAAGAGAGATTCCGATGAGGTACAGCACATCAAACGATGTGAAGGGACATTGCTGCCAGATGAAAATATCAATGGCGCTCGCAATACTCAGTATGAGTCCAGTTCGACCTAAATAATACCGGAGATTATGGTGGACTCTGTGTTGATTGAAGCCTACCATCATACCCGACAACAAAATAAAAACGGGGGCGGCAAAGGTGCCATAAAATCGAAATAGAAAAGGATGAGGTTCTTGGAGAATACTGCCTGCCAAGTTCGCAGCCACCATGCAGAAAACGGCGAGCCCTCTCAGAATATCAATGCAGGGTTCACGATGTTTCGGTGAAATCTTAGGCAAGGCTTGTGAAGTTGAGTCATCTAATGCTGCGGCATCAACTGTAAGCGTGGACTGTTGCATTAAAATCGCTTTTCCAACCAAACAATGACAATTGATTATGAGGACATACTGGACCCAAGCGCAAGTGTTTTTTATCCGCCCCTAAAAAATGGAATGTCCCTGGATTAAACGTGATTAGTCGTTCCGAAACCCTGTTGATGCAACAGGTGGGTGTCCTCCGTGGCAATCGAAGTTTCCAACAGCAGGGTTGGTATACGGTGATGCCATCGCGTGTTCAGAACTCCCTAAATTCATGGGTAGAGTCGAAACAAACCAACCACTCCAGGGACATGAACATTATCCCAAAGCACTGGCAAACCGACAATAGTGAAAGTGGATAAATCCCTCAAACAGGCGACTATTACGTTGAAGGATAGACAAGAGTTTTCACTGGTAGGTCGTCTAATAGTTTTTCTTCAAAGATTGTTATAAAGGAGATTTCTATACGGGTTTTATGTGCCGGGCGGTTTCGAGAGATAATGCATAGAGTTTATGCGATATGGAAAGGTTCTTAGTTTATGCCCCACATCATTATTGAGTGTTCTCAGAACATTGTGTCTGAATTGGAAGCCGTGGATGTTTGTAAGTTAACCTATGACATGTTGGTGGATGCTAACTTGTTTTCACCCAACGATATTAAAAGTCGTATCCATTCCGTAAGCAACTTTCATGTCGGGCCAAAAGGTAAGGCTGGCAGCTTTGTGCATGTGGTAATTCAAATTTTAGAGGGGCGAGATCTGGCTGTTCGGCAGGAACTGGCAAAAAATATGTTTAACAAACTGAACCAGCTCTTTTCTCATTCGGTTACGGTCGATTTGGAAGAGTTGAGCAAGGATACTTATCAGAAGCGTAAACCCGCTCAATAAGAACTTGTGAGTTTACTATTAATAAGAAACAACTCGTATTCCATTTTCAGGTAAGAAGGGGATATGAGCTTCTGTTATTCGTTCCCCGGGCATTAAAACAGGGATACCAGGAGGGCAACGGACAATCATTTCATGGGAGATGCGGTTCAGCGCCAGCTGAGTTTCTATATGCTCGCTTTCACTGAAGAAGGCTTCTCGGGGTGCGAGCGCTATTTCTGGGAGTAAAATTGCAGGGTTCTGAGCATCTAACATTGCAGCGATAGAATTGTCCCCTCTCCCCTGGAGGGGGAGGGTTAGGGTGGGAGGGGACTGCTGCGCAATTAGCGTTTCCCCTTCATGCATTAAGTCGGCAAAAGTTTTGAAATCATCGTTTTCCAGGCCCGGATTCATTAAATAGAGAACGCCATAGGGGGAGGCCGATTCATAGGCCAGTTTGAGTTCTTCTTCAAACTGTGCTCCCCAATCATCCCCTTGGATTTGAGGGTGAATCCAATAGAGTTTTGACGGATCACAGAGTTGAGCTTGCTGTGAGTTTTCCCCCTCGAACAAGGACAGTGTTTTTAATCCTTGAGCGAGCTGAGTCCGTAATTCCGCAACCTGATCGAGCCAGGTATTTAAGCGCGCTTGTCCTTCTTCTCTCTGCCAGAAATGACAACAAGCCTCAATACTGGCCATCAGTAAATAAGAAGGACTGGTGGTTTGAAGCAGGTTGAGTGCTTGCTGATAGGCTGCCGAGGAAATTCTGGAATGGTGCGGCAGATGCGCTAATGCGCCTTGGGTCAGGCAGCCTGCACTTTTATGAATGGAGTGAATGACGCAATCCGCTCCCGCTTGCACTGCTGATTGTGGAAGGCGATCGCTTAAGGGCCATAAGGAGCCATGCGCTTCATCAACAATCAGTAGTACATTCTTGTTTCGACACAGCGTTGCAATCGCTTCAATATTGCTACCTATGCCTTCGTAGGTGGGGGAGGTGAGCACAAGTGCGATAATATCAGGCTGTTTTTCCAGCTCTTGCTCAATACTTTTAATTGAAACTGCTCCCCAAAGCCCCCATTGGCTGTGTCGTTCGGGTAAAAACCACACGGGTTGAGCCCCTGTTAATATGAGTCCGCTTACCACGGAGCGATGCACGTTGCGAGGTAGTAAGACTTTATCGCCGGGTTTTAGAGCCGCGAGCAGAGCGGCTTCAATACCGACTGTCGCACCATTAACAAGAAGAAAGCTCTGAGCCACGTTAAAAATGCTTGCAATGCTCGCCTGGGAATCGGCTAAGCAGCCTTCCGGATCAGAGAGAACATCGAGTCCATCCAACTCGGTGAGATCGTACCGGTACGGATCGCTAAGGAGTGAGCTGGCTCCCAGTCTTTCTCCATGTCCGGCATGGGCGGGTACATGAAAGCGATGTCGGCCATGGCTGTCGTAATGTTTTAAGGCTTGGTCAAGGGTTGGGTTTGTCATTGTAATTCTCGGTACTGTCATTACTATAAGAAGGCAGAAATACCATTTCTATTATGTGAATACGTCATCCCCGCGCAGGCGGGGATCCATTGCAAGTAGTGAATGACTATCTGGAATTGCCAGGAAGTTATGGGGGTCATGATTTTCAAAATTCATTGAAAGGTGAAAGTGTTTGATTCAAGTTAAAGTGACTTTAAGGCTACTGCCAAAATAAGATCCCCGCGCAAGCGGGGATGACGTGTTTTAGATAGTCAATACCCGTTTCAAAATAGTAGTGATTTTAAAAGAGCTGCCTGATTAGGGGCAGCTCTTTTAGATTTTTAAGAGTCCGTTATGAACTAAATGGTTGCGCCGGCAGTTGATGACAATGGCTCTAAGCCGTGTTGCGCACGCTCTTCATCGGTAACACCTTTCATGGTGAGGTTGATGCGGCCACGTTCATCAATGTCTACAACTTTTACGAGAACTTCGTCCCCTACTTTAACGACTTCTTCAACCGTTTGTACACGGCGAGGCGCTAACTGGGAAATATGTACCATTCCGTCTTTTCCGGGGAAGAGTTCAACAAAGGCACCGATAGGAATGGTTCTGACAACCTTACCCATCACCAACATGTTGCGTTCAATTTTGCGGGTGAGGCGCTCAATGATTTCTTTCGCGCGTTTCGCACTGTCGCCATCAACTGATGTAACGGTAACCAAACCACTGTCTTCAATATCAATGCTGGCACCGGTTTCTTCGATGATCGAGCGAATCATTTTACCGCCAGGGCCAATAACAGTTCCGATCTGATCTTTATCGATGTAAAGCGTCAAAATGCGTGGTGCGTAGTTGGAAAGTTCTTCACGAGGTTCAGAAATGACATTGGTCATTTGCTCGATCATGAAAAGTCTGCCTGTTCGGGCCTGCTCAAGCGCTTTCTTCATAATTTCGAGTGAAATACCGCGAATTTTGATGTCCATTTGAAGCGCGGTAATACCTTCGGTGGTTCCGATGACTTTAAAGTCCATGTCACCGAGGAAGTCTTCAACACCTTGGATGTCAGAAAGAACAACCGCTTTGTCGCCTTCTTTGATAAGACCCATAGCGATACCGCCGACAGGCGCTTTAATCGGAACGCCGCCATCCATTAACGCCAAGGTGGAACCGCAGGTGGAAGCCATACTGGTTGAACCGTTGGATTCAATAATGTCGGAGTTGATACGGATGGTGTATCCAAAGTCTTCTTTGGAAGGAAGAACGGGAGCAATACCGCGTTCTACCAAGGCACCGTGGCCAATTTCGCGACGGCCGGGACTGCGCATAGGACGAACTTCACCAACCGAGTAAGCGGGGAATGCATAGTGATGCATCCAGCGTTTTTCGGTTAAGGGGTCAACACCATCCAGTTTTTGAGCTTCACCGGGAGAGCCTAAGGTTAAGACGGATAATGCCTGGGTATTACCACGGGTGAACAGACCTGTTCCGTGAACACGGGGTAATAAGCCGACCTGGCAGTTAATCGGACGGATGTCGGTAGAGCGACGACCATCGGCACGAACACCTTCATCAATAACCATGGCACGCATTACTTTCTTTTCGGCTTTTTTGAAAGTTTCGGCCAGGTAATCGAGGGGTTGTTCTGCTAAGAATTTTTTCAAGCTGTCGTCATCAGATTTTGCAGCAAGGGCTTCTTTAAGCTTTGTTTTTGCATCGTTGAGAATTTCTTGACGTTTTTCACGATCAAACTCGTGGTAAGCAGTCGCAATTTCTTTTTCAACGGTTTTAACAAAAGCTTCAACCGGTGTAAGGTCATGTTCAAATACGAACTCTTTTTTGACAACTTTGCATAAAGCGGCAAATTCTTTTTGGATCTTAACTTGCTCTTTAATGTTTTCGTGAGCAAGCGCTAAGGCTTTTAACAGGTCGTCTTCGCTGACGAAGTCACAGCCTGCTTCTACCATCATGATGGAGTCTTCGGTACCGGCAACAACTAAGTCAACATCACTCTCTTTGCTTTGTTCAAATGTGGGGTTCACAATGAACTGGCCTTTAATGCGTCCGATACGAGCACCGCCAACAGGGCCGGAAAAAGGAAGGCCTGAGAGCTCTAATGCCATCGAGGCACCAAAAATGGCCAGTACATCGTACTGATGTTTCAAGTCGGCACTCAATAAGCTGGCAACGACTTGAACATCGTTACGGTAACCGTCAGGGAAGAGAGGACGGACAGGGCGGTCGATTAAGCGAGAAATTAAAGTCGCTTTTTCGGAAGGACGACCTTCCCGTTTTAAATACCCACCAGGCAAGCGACCAACAGCGTACATGCGCTCTTCAAAGTCCACGAGAAGTGGGAAGAAGTCGATACCAGGACGAGGCGTGCTGCCACCGGTTGCAGTCACCAATAAAACGGTATCGCCACAACGTAAAACAACCGAACCGGTCGCGGCTTTTGCCATCACACCCGTTTCGATCGTAATTTCCTGATTGCCAATTTTGAAGGTTTTTGTCTGTTGATTCGGGAAAAGAATCTTTTCGTTCATCTTGCCTGCTTATCTTTTTAACTTATACTTCGGCCCTGGTACATCGCCGAACTTGGCCTTGTACTGCTCAATGCTTCAACTAAGCGAGCCTGATCACATTTATAGTCGAGTATTTCTTTTATTATAAACGAACCCCATGAAAGCGAAAAACGGGCACAAGGCCCGTCTTTAACTTATTTACGAAGTCCGAGCCTCGTAATGAATGTTTTGTACTCTTCGGGAGTAGCGTGTTTTTTAATGAAGTTCAGAAGACGACGACGACGACCAACAAGAATCATCAAACCACGTTGGCAAGAAAAGTCTTTAGGGTTCGCTTTTAAGTGCTCAGTGAGTTCACTAATGCGGGTTGTCAATAAAGCAACCTGGGAAGCTGAACTGCCAGAATCTTTTTCATTGGCGCCATATTCAGTGATAAGCGTCAGTTTGCGTTCTTTGGTTAAAGACATCGTGAAGTCAATCTCTTACTTATTTATCAGAATGCACCTATTATGTACACTGATAGGAAAATTACAACAAAAAACGTCTAAATCGTTTCACTTAGAAATTTTCAGATACGCAGTATTGTAATATGAATCCACTTCGATCTTCAATCATGACATTATTACTGGTCGCTTCCAGTGTTTGTTTATTGGCGTGTAATGCCTCTAATAAGCACAACTCTGAAGTGAACCTTGAGGAAGCCCGGCAGCTGATTAAGCAGGGGAGCTATGCGGCTGCCTTTCTGCGTTTGAATCATGCGCTTGAACAAGCACCGAGCGATCCGGATGTGCATCTTAACTTAGGCTGGCTCTATCTCTACACGAATGATGATGTTCGTGCTGAGGCCGAGTGGAAAAAAGCCGATCAACTGGCACCGAAGCGTTCGGAAGTCGCTCATTTGAGAGGCTCAATTTTGACCGATCTGGCGCAACGGGCACAGCAGAAAGGCCATGAGGCCGAGAGTAAACGCCTCTACGAGCAATCCATAGACTACCTGGATCGGGCTATCAAAGAAGATGGCAAAGAACATCAAACTTATTTCGACTTGGCGAATGCCTATATCGCAGCCGGAGATTCTCAGAAGGCTTTGGATGTTTTAGATACCGGATTCGACCATATTCCTAAACAGGATTTGGAAACCCAGGTTGAATTTGAGATTGCCTCTTGTGCAGCGCATGCCAAGCTGGGCTTGTATAGCGAAGCCATTGAAGACTGCAAGCAGGCGGAAGAGTTTACCTCTTCGGAGGATAGCAAGCAACGGATCCGAGATCTTATAGAAAATATGAACTTGTTGAATCCTCCCGCTGAAAAACCTCAAAGTGGCATTTTAAGGACAGAGCCGATGCAAACTAAAGTACCCAGTGTGGATGATAATACGGGCTCTGATTAGTCAGTTAAAATCTTAAGGTGTGTCAAATATCTTTTGTTGACGCCCCTTGGATTTTGTTATTCTGCGTCGATTTTGTGCCATACGGCCTTGAAGTTTTGCAGCTTTCTGAGTTGTTTTACCTTTACTTTTTCCGATTGCGACTTGATGTTTTTGAATTTCAGCTTCAAGTCTTTGAGTTTGAGCTTCAAGTCTTTGGATACGTTTTTGATCGTGAGTTAATCGAGCCATTCGGGCTTCTCCTTTAGTAACAGCCCCAGATTTTAGATATGTGCTCATAATATCTATATTTCTAGTTTGTGCAGCCTCTACAAGCCTTTGCCTTAGAATCTCTGGATTTGTTTTAGAAAGAGGAGTCTGAACCAAAGCGCCTATAAATCCTGAAGCCTGATTTCTTTCAGCTATTTGAAGAGCTAAATTTAAGTTTGCTTTCTTTTGGAGTTTTAATGTCAATGTCTCTTTTATGGAATCGAAGAGATGCTCAGTTCCATTTCTCTTGCTCTGCGCTGCAGCTAGAGCCTCATCTACATCTTTTAAAGCCATGTCGAGTGATCTTTTACTTAGGGGAAGCACACGTAAAAATGGCTTGACCAAGTGATGAGGTTTAGATTTTCTTTTAGGCCAGATGCGTGCCAAGCAATCCTCTGCAGCTTTTGGAGTAATTTCACCTGTTTCTGCTAACATCGCAATGGTATCTAGGCGCTGATCTGTTACTGCTGTTTGCAAGTATTCATCTACAGTAGGTCTGATATGTTCTAATTTTCTAGGTAATGATAAAAGAGCTTTTATAGTTTTAGGATTGTGTTCTTGACAAGCTTTTCCAAACTCTAAGCGAATATAGTCAACTGCCTGGTCAAACGGAGAGCCATGAAAACCGAATTCTGACTCTGAGTCCGTATCATGTGCACTGGCTGAAAGTTTTGCATTAGCGGCTTTGATGCCGGTTAATATTTTAAGAACTTTTTGAGTTTCACCATCCTGAAAGGCTTTTTTGAGAGCATGGATTTCAGGAGGGATCTTAGGTTTAAAACTGTCTGGGGAAGATGGAGCGGTGCCGAAGCAGGGGCTCTTTGTTTTTGAGGGGGACTGGATTGAGGCTCTGGAAAATGGAGTTAAAGGTAAAGTATATATACTTTGCATTGCAAAAAGCTTTCTTGAAAAGAAGGTGAATGAGGCATTTAAAAATACAAACCTTATGCATCAATTTTTGTGCTTAATTTCGTCGATTTTATTTACCCCACTTCTGCTTTGGTCGTATGATAAGAATTAATTAGAGTCAAAAAGAGAATCATCGTGAAGACAAAACTGAGCCACTGGATTCATCAACTGCAACAGGGACGTGTTCTCGTTGTCGGGGATTTAGTGATTGATGAAATGGTATACGGCACTAGTCATCGTTTGTCTCGTGAAGCGCCTGTGATGATCCTCCGCCATGAAAAGGATGACATTATTTTAGGCGCGGCCGGAAATGCCGCTCATAACGTAGCTCGTCTCAATGCTCGAAAAGCTGCCATTGTGGGTGTTGCCGGAACGGACTACTACTTTTCACATCTCTCAAAAGCCTTACAGCGGGACGGGATTGAAACGGAGGGTTTGATTCAGGATCCAAGCCGGCCAACCAGTACGAAAACCCGTATTTCAGGAATTGCGAACCATTCTGTAACACAGCAAATTGTTCGAATCGATCGGGAATCCAATGCCCCGCTTTCTCCTGAAATAGAAGGAAAAGTGTTGGAAACACTGGAACGGCTTGCACCTCAATTCGATGCTTTGCTGTTGTCTGATTACGGACTGGGTGTATTTACACCGAACGTGATTAACCGGTGTCGCCAATTAGCTCAGCAACATCAGCTTTTGATGACCGTGGACAGTCAGCAGGATATGCGTTTATTTCAAAAGGCGACAGTATTAACTCCAAACCAGCCTGAAGCGGAAAAACAACTGGGTTACAGTATCGATGATCCCAAGGCACTTCGTTGCGGTGGGATGGAACTGTTAAAGCAAACTAATGCCAAAAGTGTTTTGATTACCCGGGGAGCTCAGGGGATGAGCTTATTTGAAGCACAACCCGACGGCATGTCTCCCACTCAAACGGATATTCCCGTGTTTAACCACAGCGCCGTTTTTGATGTGACGGGTGCGGGTGATACGGTTGTTGCAACGTTTACCTTAGCGCATGCAACAGGTGCCCCTTTGGTGCAGGCCGCCATGCTGGGAAACCTAGCTGCCAGTATTGTTGTGAAGCGTTTTGGCGCTGCTACTACGACCCCTGCCGAACTCCAAATGGCCTTGGATGATTTGGATGAAGATCTCTTGACGGTTACTTCCGTTCCATGTGAGTAAACATGATTGATTGCCTCATTCAATCCTATGGGGGCTTAGATAAAGAGACGAAGGCACAACGGCTTTAATTCAACGATAGAAGTTTTAATAATTAGTACAGGATTTAAAGATATGCTCATTAGTCCGTCTGGCAAAATTTTGAATCGCTTCAACGTGATTGATTTCTCCATGATTGCTTTGGCTTTGCTTGCAACCTTGGGTGTGATGTTAGTTCAGTCGGGGCTATATCGAACATCGGGTCAGGTGATTAAAGGTGAAGGGGATATTGAGTACACCGTCTATATCCGTAACCTGAAATCTTTGAAACCGGATCTCTTTGAACCTAAGCATAAACTGTCAATCACGATTCGGAACCAACCCCGTGGTGCCGTTGAAATTACGCAAGTGGATAATCGCCCCAAGCGCGCTTCTTTTATGGGTTCGAATGGCAAGCTGGAAACGATTCAAGATCCTGCTGATCCCTATGGCTACGATACGCTCGTAACCTTAAAAGACCATGCCATGTTTACCAACGATGGCTATGTGACTGAGGGAATTAAAGTGAAGATTGGTTTGCCAATTGAAGTTGAAGGCCACGACTATCGTGTTTCCGGTGTCATTGTTGATGTCCATGAAGCTGCCAATACGGCTAAAGTAGAAACTCCTAAAAAGGCATCATGAGTCAATTGTTAACTGAGAGCCTTGAAGGCTCAATCCTTTTACGACCCTGGTATAAGCTGGCGACAACCTCTTCGGCCACTTGGCGAACATGGTTTAAGGGATCGTTTTTGCCTTGCTGTGCTTCTTCATCTGAAGCCGATGACAACGTCATTGCTTTGAAGCCTACGGTGTTCCAAAAAACACTTTCAAAACTGTTTTTTGCAGGAGTCGTACTTCTATTGGTTTCACTGGCTTTTATGGGAACAGGAATGATTGGTGCGGGTGTCGTGCTATTGCTCGCGCTGGGTTTAATCGTACGCTTTGCTTGTAAAAAAGCGATTAATCCTTTTCAAGTCACGTCGGTTGACATATTGGTAATGGCATTTATTTGTTCTGCAGCGTTGTCAACGGCTTTTTCCTCTTACTGGCATACCAGCCTGGTTGGTTTAGGCAAGTTCTTGATTTTTGCGTCCGGGTATATCGTATTTCGTTGGGCAAGCTTGGTTTCGGGCCCTCGTAAAACAGTGACTCGTCTGCTTTGGGTTTTGGCTCTTTTGGGTTGTTTTGAGTCATTAATTGGTTTTTATCAATATGTAATGCATGTTCAACCGCTGGCGACCTGGAGTGATGTCAACATCAATTCCGAACTCAAAATGGATCGAATTTTTGGAACTCTGAAACCGTCTAATCCCAACTTACTGGCAGGTTTTTTGACTCCCTGTTTGGCTGCTGCTCTCGGCTTAACCATGTTGTACTTGAAGAGAAATACTTGGGTTCTTTCTCTGGGTATGGCGCTGGTGTCTCTTGCAATGGTTGTTGCGATGGTATTGACGGGCTCTCGCGGAAGCTTTCTTGCCCTCGGTGCCATGTTCATTTGTGTATTTGCGTATGCAGGACACCTGGTTTGGCACGAAAAAGTTTTACAGCCTTATCGCAAACTTCTTAAAGGTGCATGGATTGGCGTTATCGTTATTTCTTTGTTGGCTGGAGCTGCGGGTGTCTTAGGATCTGAAAAAATTCGCGCACGTGCGGCATCTATGTTTTCCGGTCGCGAAGATAGCAGCATCTCTTTTCGGATGAATGTATATCAAAGCTCCATGAAGATGGCTAAAGATAATATTGTTATCGGCATTGGTCCCGGAAATAGTACTTTTAAGTTGGTCTATGGCCTTTATATGGTACCGGGTTACAGCGGCTTGGGTGCTTACAGTGTTCCCCTGGAAATCACGGTTGAGCAAGGGTTGATTGGTCTTATCATTTTTCTTTCTTTGCTTTTTGTCGCTAAAATTCGAACGCTGCTGGTGATCGACAATCCGGCTTGCAGCATTGAGAAAAAAATTATTCTTTGTACTTTATTTACAGGAATAGCAGGATGTATGGCCTATGGGATTTTTGATACAATTTGGTACCGTCCTGCAGTGAATCTGGTGTTTTGGTTCTTGATGGCCTCTTTGTCTACCCTGAGCGAATCACAACCGGATTCCAATATTTTTAAAGGACTGTTGTAGCTCTATTTTCTTCCTTCCATACGATATCCTCTTGCGATTAGGCGGGGTCCGTTAGAAGTAAGGGGCTATGAGTTCAAAATTTTATTCTTTTTGTTATCGGTTACTGCCTTATTTAGCTCTGAGTAGTTTTAAAGCTAACTGCCAGAATGGATCCTCGCTTTCGCGGGGGTGACGTATAAGAAGCATAGTGATTTCTACAATCAACGACTTGAAAACAGAGGTAAGTGCTTGTTAAAGAAGGACAAAATTAAACGCATTGCCTGTGTTAATTTTGGTGGGATAGGGGATGAGGTTCTTTTTGCGCCTGTGATTGAAGCGCTTCATAAAGAGCTTCCAAATGCTCAGATCACCTTGATTTTAGAAAAGCGTAGTCAATCCGTTGTTGAGCTTTTACCCAATATCGAACATTCGATTGGTTTGGATATCCAAGGGATCTCAGCGTTTCAGCGCTTTATCAAAATGCGGGATGCCTTGACCTCTCATCCCTACGATCTGGTTGTTTCCAGTGGTAGTCATCCGTTGATTGCAATTTTATTGGCGAGTACAGGTATTCGTTATCGAGTGGGGTTTGAAAATGGAAGTGTCACTCAAAAACTTTTAACGGTGGCGGCGCCTTTGGCACCGAAAGCGCAACGTAATGACTATGCAGCATGCATGTATTACTCGCTGGCAGATGCTTTTTTGAAAAAACTGAGTCCTGAGTACGAGACTCCTGAACAAATCCTTCCACATTTAAAGTCATCCGGTTTGGAAGAGCTGCTGTGGGCAAAAAGCTTAATTAGAGCAGAAGATCCCAGGAAAAAAATTCTGATACATCCGGGTGTAAGTCAGATCAGTGTGCAGAAAAATATCTTAAAAGGATGGCCCGCTGAGTCTTGGGTGGATTTAATTCGCCTTTTATCCCAAGCGGGACATCAGGTTTTCTTACTGGGTGGTCCGGATGATGAGGTGATTGTCCAGGAAATCCGTCGCTTATTGCCTGGCAGTTTGGCTAACTATCAGGATCTGTTTGGTAAAACGACGAATTTAAAGCAACTAGCAGCTCTGATCCAAGCCAGCGATCTTTTGGTGAGTGTTGATTCATCCCCGATGCATATTGCGGTTGGCTATGGAAAGCCGATGGTTGCCATGTTTGGTCCAACGGATGAAAAGACATTGTTGCCTCAAAATGATCCCCGTTTTCAGGGGGTTGTATTACCCGGTTTAGCCTGTCGTCCTTGTTTGTGGAAAGTTCGAAATGACAGTTGTGACAATCCGGTTTGTTTAACCGTTTCGGTTTCTGCAATGCGAAGCGCGATTGATGTTGCCTTGTCTCAGTCGTTGGTGTGAGTAAAACATGGAACCTTTTTGGGAAGGTTAGGGAACAGTTCGTAGGTTGAAGTGGAGAGGAAAGCCTAAGGCTTGTAAATCCGTAAATACTTGTGTCCTCTCGGGTAGGTTAACGTATGCCCCTCCTTTACGAGCCTCTTGGACCCCTGTTTTATAGCTCTCTTCTGCTGAAGATGATGTATTTGCGAAAGTGAGTTGTGAACCGTTCGGACCACCGTAGGTGAAAGGGCCATATTTTTCAAAGCGGATAGTACGCCCAATTGCACTGGCGAGTGATTCTTCATTTTTGGTGTCATGGCGTCCATGTCCTGTTGCATGGGTCATTTCATGACCGACGATTTCTGTTGCGTAAGGTAATCCTTGGTTAAAGAGGTATTCATCCAGGTTAATAACACGACCGGAAGCGTTAGCACCCCCGATACTTCCCTTGTGATAAATAAACCGTTGTTTTGTTGTCTGGAAATGATGATATAAAATGAGTCCTTCGGGTGAGTGCTTGATATTGTCTAGCAGAAGTTTCATATTTTGGACCCAGCGCCCGTTAGTCGGAATATCCGGAGGCAGATCAATGGGAATCCCATCAATAGAAACAGAGTGAGTGCCCGGTATCTGTTCGGGAATGTCGGGAGCAATTACAAGATGAACAGACGGATCCATGCCCCAGCCAAGTAATTGCGTTGCGTAGGCCATGCCTTGATTAAAGAGATATTCGTCGACGTTTGCTTCGAGGTTGCTTCTGGAAACGCCACCCATCGATCCGGGATGATATTTGATGTGAGCCCCTCTATTTTTGAAGGCAGTATACATAGCAAGCCCCTGAGGAGTAGCTTTGATGTTATCCAGTAACACTCCCATTTTTTTTAGCCAGGGTTGATTGATAGGGGTATCGGCAGGAAACTCTATGGGGATACCACGGCAAATGATGATTTTGCCATTTGCGTGTTGAATTCCATTGGTGGCAGTGGGAGTATGTGGAGCTGCCGAAATTAGAATTGGAAAAATTGTCATTTGTCCTGAGAGGATAAGTAGAGTGAAGAGGCTTACAACCGTATTTTTGTATTGGATATATTGTGATCTTTCCATCTTTCCCTCAGCTGTACCTGGCTTCACTTGTTTGAAATGACTTGTAAGCTTATTCCCAAATCTTGGATTTATAGGCCTCTAAAGCAGGAGTTTTTTGCTGCTTCAAGGCCGTTTTAGCATTGATTTCAGCTTTGGAAGCACCTGCTGGATAGTTTAAGGCACCGTCACTGTCATCCGGTGGTTTGATATACCGATAATGCTGAATTACTTTTGCGATACTTGCTGGCGGGTTATCACTCGGAGCGAGGCCGGGTTTAACATCCCCAACCGGGTCAAGCCATGCTGGGGCAATGAGAAGACCTTTTTCAGGATGCCACTGATATTTTTCTTTTTCAATTAAGCGCTGGATGTTTTTTTCCGTTCCAAAGAAGGCTTGGAACTTTAAATTTCCGGCAGTATCTGAAGACCAGGTTCCAACTCTACGACCTCCAAGGGATTCGTTGTCCCATAAAGGGCCATGGTTTTCCCGTTTTTGAGACGCTTGCCATCCTTCTAAAAAGTACTGTCGTGCATGGGTAGTTCCGCCGTTTCGGCTTGTATCAATGCGTACATCCAAGTGATGATTATTGAGTAAAGGAAGTAGCCGACTTAAATAGTGCCATTCGGTATTGGGGGTTTGAAGTGGGTTTCCATATATCGCTTGTCGATTTGAAACATTGGTTGCCAGTCCGTCAGCCTCGGTAATACCGGCTTCATTCAAGCCTTGGGCGATTCGTTGTATATCGGCATCGCTATAATCGAACCATCCGCTATGTCCTCCTTCCAGATAAACTTTGACACCCTGGCTTTTATAGAGGGTAATCAGCTTATGAAAGGTTTCCACGCGTTGCTGATAGATGTGTTGAGCTTCAGTATTATCGTTTGTGTCACGTTTGTATTGAATGGCAAGGGGAAGGCTATCAGGCTCCAAGTATAAAATGGGTGACATACCCGTTTGATGAGCGAATACACCGAGCACTTTCGCATTGAGTTGGCTATCGGCGAGGTAATCCTCGTAGTTTTTAAACCCGCCTTCGGAAGATTGACCTAAATCTCGTAAGGGAATGGCGTATAAAACAAACTCTGGAATGGTATGAGTCTTACGAGCTGCATTGAGAGTTTGCTTCAAAAGCGGAAGATTATCGCCCGCATGGCTATAGCGAGAAAGCCAAATCGCATGAGGCTGTTTGTAGAGTTTATAGCTTTGCGTCCACTCGGGTTTAAAGATCATGGTTTGAGTGTTACTCAGTTTTTTACTGTGGGCTTGTAAAAGAGTATTTACAGTAAGAACGAGTAGTAAAGCTAATAATATGATCCAATGCTTTTGGTATGCATTGCAAGACGATTTATCCATAGCAAAGCGTTTTCCCCTTAGTCATCACTTTATTATAGTACGTTGATACTTGCTCCTATAAAGCAGAGCTTTCCACTAAAAGATGGATCTTTTCTTCTTGTCAAAGCGCTAAGGTAAACCCAATCCTTGAAAGCAAAAGAGATTGGAGCCTAAAGTTTTGAGCGAAAATTTGAAGCCTAAAGTTTTGATTCTGGTTAATTGTGTTAAAGAAAAATTACCAAGAGGCAGTAAAGATATTGCTAAAGAGCTATATATTTCTGATTTTTTTAAGAAAGCTAGGTATGTGGTCGAGTTGACAAAGCCCTCAAGTCAGATAAATGCTGCTGTGATGACGAGTGGTTTATTACGACAAACTTCTCTGAATGTATAGATGTTTCAAGAATTAATGAGACGATATCAGATACGCAGCGCGAGCAGCGCAGGAATACTACGTGTGCATCCGAGCAGCACAGCAACAAAGTAGATGATAGTCAGCTCGTTAGTTATGGGAATGGCTATAAAAGGAATTATCAATTGCTGAGGCCAAATGAGCAAGTGGAGTACTATGAAAAAGAAGACAAAAAGTACTCTGATTGTTGGGCTAAAGGAATTATACAAAAACTAAACGAATATTCAGAAAGCAAAGAATTTCGACTCGTTTTGCTATTATTTAACGATCAAGGAAAGCCTCTTGAAAATATCTGTAAACAATTAAGAATAAGCTATTGCTGGCCCTTAAAAGAAAGGAGTGATAAACACGCAACAAGTATATTGAAGCAGTGGATTACTAAACTTGAAAAGATGCCTGCAAGTAATAGAATTCAATTCTGGGAAGGGTTTGAATGGTATTAAAGTTATTTTTTCACAAATGCCCCGTAAAATAAATGCGGAAAAGACAGGCAAAAACAATGCCAAAAATCGCGCCTGCAATTACCTCTATGGGGGTATGTCCTAATAATTCCCGTAAACGGTCAGGTACTTTATCCGAGTGCTCGTGATAGAGGTCCGAGGAAATTTGGTTGAGTGTCATCGCCATTTTTCCGGCGGCACGTCTCAAACCCGCTGCATCATACATAATGATCATGGCGAAACCGAATGAAACGGCAAATAGCGTGGAGTTAAATCCATCGATTAAACCGACATAGGTGGTCATACAGGAGACTAAGGCACTGTGAGAACTTGGCATTCCGCCTGTATGAACCAGTATTCTAAAATCGACCGGGCGACGGGTTATAAAGTTTACAATGCATTTTGCAGCCTGGGCACCAAAGGTTGCCGAGGTTGTGGCAATAATCATTTCCACGCTGGGGCTGGGCATTAGAAGGCGTTAGCGACTCCGTTGAAAAATAAAGGAAATCAACGTTCGCAAAACGCTGGGGTCATAGGAAGGCGGTAAACCGCCCCGAATTGCGACCAGGTGAAGCGCTTCCTGAATCAATTTTTCAGCTTTTTCCCGAGAAGCTTCTTCACCGAAGAGGGCGGGATAGGTCACTTTTCTTTGAAGTTGATCTTTACCGGCAGTTTTGCCTAATTCTTCAGAAGTCGAGGCAATGTCGAGCAAGTCATCCACAATCTGGAAGGCAAGTCCAAGGGTTTCACCCAGTTGAGCGAAACGCTCAACCACGATACTCGATGCACCGGCTAATCGTGCGCCGGATGATAAGGCGAATCTAAAAAGAGCCCCCGTTTTGTAGGTATGAATATAATGTAAAACGTCAGGCGTTGCTTCCTGTCCTTCATAGAAAATGTCGACAAACTGTCCATTCACAAGGCCTTCGACGCTGGTTACATTGGCGAAATCCGTAAGAACTGTCAGTAATCTACCCGGCGTAACGGCTCCGTCAATATGGGTTTTAGAGATTAGTCCAAAAGCCAAGGAAATGAGGGCGTCTCCAGCAAGAACGGCGGTTGATTCACCGAACGCTTTATGAACACTCGGACGTCCGCGACGCATGTCGTCGTCATCCATACAAGGCAGATCATCATGCATTAAGCTTTGCGCATGGACCAGTTCGATAGCGCAGGCTGTTGGCAGAATGGCACTTAAATCTCCGCTACAAGCTTTACAGGCAACAATGGCCAGGATAGACCGAATACGCTTGCCACCATCTAAAGTGCCGTAACGCATAGCATCCCAGAGGCCTTCAGCCGCTTCATGAGCTTTGCCACTCGAACTGGGATGAGGTGGCGTTAAAATTTCAGCGAGTTTGGCATTAATTAATGCAAGGCTTCCGGCAAATCGGGTTTCATAATCAACGGTGGGTTCTTCAAGAATGTAATGGTCAACGTCTTCGCTTGGAAAACTGGTTTCTTGTCCACTCGGAGCTTCCTGCTCTTCAACAGCTTCCTCATCACTCAGCATGTTGGAATCTTGAAGAGGTTCAGACAGGTCCTCTAAGGAGACGTTCTCAAAGTCTTCTGCTCCTTCATGAGCAAACTCGTCGGAACTTTCAGACTCTTCCCGAGTCAAAGTGACTTCTTGCTTTTTATCGTCAGACAACTCTTCGTGAAATAAATTTTCAGACATAGATTGCTCCGTGTCATTTTCAGATACGGGCGTATTATGCTCGGAAAGAGTGTGAGGATCAGAGGCGTTTACTTTCTCTTCCGTCTCATTCCGGGTTTCAAATTCTAGGGACTCAGCATCCTGCAAGGATGTAGGTGAGGTCATCATCATGCTCTCATTATACTTAGCGGGAGGGTTCCTCTACAAGGCGTGATATCACACCAAACTTATTTAGGTCGTCTTCCCCATTGCCTAAAGGCTAGGAGTAATTGCGTCTGCGTTGTTATTGCTTCGGCACCAAAGATGGATTCTATCTCTAAACTCTCACGAGCAAGAGTTTGTACCATCCTTAGGGAAGTAATTATCAACAAGCCCTAAATTTTAATATAAGTTTGAAGAGTCATCTTGATTTTCCTCTTCATGTAACCATAAATCGACTTTTTGTCTTACTGTTTTTCTACCGGGGTCTCGATTTTTTTCTTGTAAGCGGACAATTTCAATGGATTTCGATCCTTCCCGGTCTAAACGTTTATAACCGCGTTCAACCTTAGAGGACGTTTTTTTAAGTAAGGTTTCATACTCGCGAGCTTCGTCTATTAAAACCTTATAGCTTGCGTATCGACTTGCGGCAATTGTATCCAGATTGTTTTTTACGGAGCAATCGGTTTCGGTTAAATGAAGGCAGTCTGAAAAGGTGCAGAGGTTTCTATAGTCCGAGAAATCGGGAAAAATGGCTTCAATGTCAGCAGGCAGATATTGATCAAAACGCAGATTCGAAAATCCGGGAGTGTCGGCAACCAAGGTATGGGGATCGCTTTCATCAATTTGGAGAAGCGAGGCATGTCGGGTTGTATGCCGACCGCGAGCATTTTTGTCTGAAACATCGCCGATTCGAAGGTGAAGTTGATTATTTAAAGTGTTTAAAAGTGAGGATTTTCCGCTACCACTCGGTCCCGCCAGGACATGCATCCGATTTTTCATGCGTTGCTTCAAACTATCGGGAACACCGTCTCGTTTTACAGAAAGCAATTCGACAGGAATTCCGAGTTTTTCATAGAGGGTTTGAATGGCTTTTACATCAAGCAGGTTGTCCGCTAAATCAATTTTCGTAATGCAGAGTACCGGCTCTATACCATTTAAGGCGACATGGGTTAAATAGCGATCCGTTTGGGTCAAATCGAAGCTGGGTTCTCGGAAAGCACAAACAACAAACACACCATCTGCATTGGTGACACTCGGTCGGCCCAGTGCATTTTTTCTCGGTAAAATATTGGCGATACGGGCTGTTTTTGCTTGAATGTCAATACTATCCAGTGTTACAAAATCACCCACTGTCGGCTCCAGGCCTGCTTTTTTTAAATTGGCACGACCCATACACTCGTAAACAATACCTTCAAATTCTACATAGTAGAATTGGGAGTGTCGCTTAAGTAAACGACCTGTCGGTAGCGAGGGGTCACTCACAAGGAAAGCCCTACAGCCTGGTCATTCTCATAATTAACAAGCTGTCTATCATCTACTTTGTTGCTGTGCTGTTCGGATGCGCACGTAGTACCGTCTACGCTTACGCTCCTGCGCTGCTCGTGCCTCGTATCTGATGACATCTTATTAATTCTTGAAAGGTCTGTATTCTCAGTGGATTGCTTTGTAGTATCCAGTTGGTTAAGGATTTGACTGAACAGTTCCAGGGCTTTCTGATGCTGTGGGCCTAAGTGATAGGTCAGGCAATGCGTATAGTAGCGGCGCAGGGCTTCCTCGGAAATGTTACTTTTTTGGGTGCCGACAAGAAGCCCATCACAAAAAAGAATCGGGGTTTGAAAAAAAAAGTCACGGTTATCGCAGAGGAGGTGGTTAATTTGTTTCAATTCAATCGGGTGTTCCTCGGCCCATTCTTTTTGGGCAACCCATACCGCAAAGACGAAGGGTAAACCGGTTTCGGCTTGCCAAATGGAGGAGAGGTCATAAAGTTTAAAGCTTTCCTTAAAACCCGCTTCTTTTGCGAGTAAGGCGTTATCACCGATGATTAATGCGTTTCCATAACGCTCTAGAATCGAAGCTGCGTCTTTCGGATCATAAAACTGGAAACGAGCTTGGCAGTCTTGTCCGGTGGCCTGCTTCAGTAAGTGTGCCAGCAGGGCAACAGAGGTTTCCGAATCGGTTGGGACTGCAATCGTCTCAAAAGCAAGGAGGTCTGGCCCCCAGTTCTTATCCGCAACAAAAAGAACACTTTCCACCGCACCGGGAGAGCTGACTGAGAGATCGTTCAGCAAAACAAGTTTATCCCGGTTCCGAAGGTAAAAAGCGCTTGAAACAGGGGAGAGCGGCAATTGGTTTTCATGAACCAATCGGTTGAGTTCTGAAGGTACCGTTTCAACGAGTTCTATCCCGGAATTTTTAACCCGAGCCCCGGCTCCGGGAATACGCCAAGGCCAGTAAATGGGCATAGTATTCAGGAAGGCAATGGCACCCACAGGGGTAAGGGATTGTTTTGATTTTGGTTTAAAAAGTGAGCTTAACATGGATAGAAATCCTCTCGTTGTGTTCCGTAGAGAGGGGAAAGTAATGAAGCAAAAATACTAAGATTTAACCTCGTCATAAATTTGCACAATGTTATAGACGGTATCGCGTTCAACAGGAATTTTACCGGCTTTGTGAATCATATTGACCAATTCGGATTGCGTTAAGGCCTGGGATGAATCAGTACCGGCAGAGTGAGCAATTTTTTCTTGAATGACAGTTCCGTCAATATCATCAACCCCAAAACTCAAGCTGACCTGGGTGATTTTTTCTCCGAGATGAACCCAGAACGATTTAATATGAGGGACATTATCTAATAGAATACGGCTAATCGCGAAATTCTTCAGGTTTTCAACACCCGTCATGGCATTAGAGGCATCAATGGCGTTATTGTCGTAGTAGCAGTTCAGAGGAATGAAGGTCATAAACCCACCACTGATATCTTGTTGTTCACGAATACGGAGAACGTGATCAATTCGCTCTTCAGCGGTTTCGCCCAATCCTGCAAGAAGGGTCGCATTACTTTTCATACCCATGCTGTGGGCTAAACCATGAATGCGGAGCCATTCGGACGCAGGGATTTTATCAACACAAACCAGTTCGCGTACACGTTCTGCAAAGACTTCCGCACCACCACCGGGTAAGGAACCGAGCCCTGCTTGTTGAAGCACTCTTAAAGCTTCTTCAACCGGAATACCTTCTAAATGGCGAGGTAATCCAACTCTACAGCGGTAAGGCCTTTAAGGTGGACATGGGGGAATTCACGGCGCAATGCTT